>Ga0209633_10000039_pt1 | contig 154328 bp, 138 predicted proteins | sample Cruoilmetagenom1_FD_187290 | JGI IMG/M metagenome (GOLD analysis project Ga0209633, IMG submission 187290) | Oil polluted marine microbial communities from Coal Oil Point, Santa Barbara, California, USA - Sample 1 (SPAdes) (version 2) | ecosystem: Environmental > Aquatic > Marine > Oil seeps ... | reverse complement strand
TTTTTTTATCAGCATCTAAAGGGAAAGAAACAAGAAAAAGAATAGCCGAACAAATAGCTGTTTTTTCAATCAAAGACATACAAAGAGTAGCACCACAAACGTCGGCAGATTTGCTGGCTGAAATTCCCGGAATCAAAATTCAAAAGTCTCAAGCTGGTGGCGGAAGTCCGATAATGAGAGGTATGGAGGCCAATCGTGTTCTGTTAGTTGTTGATGGTGTTAGAATGAACAATGCCATTTACAGAAAAGGACATTTACAAAATTCAATTACCGTATCGCCAAATATATTAGATAGAACCGAAATTATTTTCGGTCCGTCCTCTGTAATTTATGGATCAGATGCATTGGGAGGTGTTATTCATTATTATACAAGAAAACCTTCGATTAGTGATAAATATCAATCTAATATTTCGATTTTGAATCGTTATAGCAGTGTGAATGATGAGTTTACAACACATGCAGGCATTGAGTTATCGTTTAAAAAAATAGCATCGTTTACAAGTGTGTCACATAGTAAGTTTGGTGATTTACGAATGGGAAAAACCCGAAATCACGGATTTGATGATTGGGGTAAGGTTTTCGAGTATTCTAATAATACCAATAGTTTTTATAACCTAAATCCGGTGATAAATACGAATCCCGAAATTCAGAAAAATTCAGGCTATAATCAAACAGATGTATTGCAGAAATTTTATGTACCTCTATCTAAAAAAACAGATTTAACTTTTAATTTTCAGTACAGTACCTCATCAGATATTCCACGATTTGAGAGTTTAACAGAGCGTAGAGATGGTGAGTTACGTTTTTCTGAATGGTATTATGGCCCGCAAAAAAGGGTAATGATATCCTCTCAGTTAAATCTTCAACCTGAAAAAAAATGGGCGGATCGAGGTACGATCACAGTAGCCTACCAAAATATAAAAGAATCTAGAATAAACAGAAAATTTGAAAGTTTAGACAGAACAATCCGTAAAGAAGAGGTAGATGTTTTTAGTATAAATAGTGATTTTTCGGTGCCTTTAACAGCTTCAAAAGATAGAATTTTATCCTATGGAATTGAGTTTACACATAATGATGTTACCTCTACACCTGAAGGGAAAAAGTTATTGGTTGATCCATTAGATGGTGAGTCGGGAGAAATTATAGGTTTTTCTGATACATTTGCTGTACAATCAAGGTATGCCGATGGAGGTAGTACCTATACAACCAGTGCTGGCTATGTAAATTATAGACAGGATATTAGTAAAAAATCTACGTTAAATTCGGGTATCCGTTTTACAAATACACATTTATCTGCAACATGGATCGATGCTACTTTTATAACCTTACCGGATAATGATATATCATTAAATAATTCAGCTATAACCGCTACTTTCGGATATATTTATAAACCATCAAGTGAATGGCAATTCAACACGGTATTATCCTCCGGATTCCGATCTCCGAATATTGACGATACAGGTAAAGTTAGAGAAAGATCAGGAAATGTTACAGTACCTAATATCAATTTAAGACCTGAATTTGCTTATAATGCCGAACTAGGTATTTTAAAATATTTTAATAATAAAAAATTCCATATAGGATTAACTACATATTATACCTTATTAGATAATTATATTATTAGAGATGATTTTATGTTGAATGGAAGCTCCACTATTTTGTATGATGGTGAATTGGGTAATATAGTGGCTAATGTAAATAAAAACACGGCTTATATTGTAGGAGGAACATTTACATTTAAAGGAAATATTTCAAAGCAATTAATTACAAGAGGATCTGTCACGTACACTAAAGGAAAAACATATGATACAGACGAACCGTTATCATCAATTCCCTCACTTTTCGGATTACTTGAAGTTACACACGAGAAAGGGCGATTTGAAACAGGGCTCAACATTAAATTTAACGCAAGAAAGAAACCGAAAGATTATAACATCTCAGAAGGAATTGATAGAATTGAGCAGACGCCAGTATTAGCTTCAGGAGAATATTACGGTTCTCCATCATGGACAACATTAAATTTTAATTCTAAATATCGTATCTCAAAAAACTTTGATTTTTTATTTATGATTGATAATATTTTTGATATACACTATAAAGAATTTGCTTCGGGTATCAGTGCACCCGGACGTAATTTTTCTTTTTCTTTGATAGCTAATTTTTAAAATTGTTATTTAAAAGCAGCGGATATATTTGGAGTTTTTTTAGTTTTTTTTTGCTTTAAAGGAATAACAATACTAGCGCCAATAACACCACCCAAGGATGTAAACCCAAAATCTTTGTTACTTCTAACACCATTAAACCATTTAGGATCGACAGCTTCTTTAAGATAACCTACTGCTGAAGCTGTAGCAGCACCTATCAGCCAAGCTTTAAACTTATTATTGGTTTTTTTATAGACAAAGTACGAAACGGTACCTCCAACAATTGCACCAGCAATAATATGTTCAGGATGGCCTTTATCAGAGATTATCGGTTGGGAATTTACTTGTAAGTAAAAAGCAAATAACACTAATAAAACTAATTTATTATTCATTGCTTAAAAATAGCAAAAAAAGTTTTATTTAAAAGCATTTAATCCGGTAACATCCATTCCGGTAATTAATAAATGAATATCATGAGTACCTTCATAGGTTATTACTGATTCTAAATTCATAGAATGACGCATAATACTGTATTCACCGGTAATACCCATACCACCAAGCATTTGTCTTGCTTCTCTAGCAATAGTAATGGCCATGTCAACATTATTTCGTTTTGCCATAGATATTTGAGCTGTGGTAGCTTTTCCTTCATTACGTAAAACACCTAATCGCCAAGTTAGCAATTGTGCTTTTGTAATTTCAGTGATCATTTCAGCTAATTTTTTTTGTTGCAATTGAAAAGCTCCAATAGGCTTACCAAACTGAATACGTTCTTTAGAATAACGTAATGCCGTATCATAACAGTCCATTGCTGCACCAATAGCACCCCAAGCAATTCCGAAACGAGCAGAATCTAAACAACCTAATGGCGCGCCTAATCCAGATTTTTTAGGTAATAAATTCTCTTTAGGCACTTTTACATTATCAAAGATCAATTCACCTGTTGCAGAAGCACGTAACGACCATTTATTATGCGTTTCAGGTGTTGTAAAACCTTCCATACCACGTTCAACAATTAATCCGTAAATTCTTCCTTCTTCATTTTTCGCCCAAACTACAGCGATATCCGCAAAAGGAGCATTAGAGATCCACATTTTAGAACCATTTAAGAGATAATGATCACCCATATCTTTAAAATTAGTGACCATTCCTGCCGGATTTGAACCGAAATCGGGTTCTGTCAATCCAAAACAGCCCATGAATTCACCAGATGCCAATTTTGGTAAGTATTTCTGACATTGCTCTTCGGTACCATATTTCCAAATAGGATACATTACTAAAGAAGATTGTACTGAAGCCGTAGAACGTACTCCTGAATCGCCTCTTTCAATCTCCTGCATAATTAAACCATACGACATCTGATCTAAACCAGCGCCTCCGTATTCTTCCGGGATGTACGGTCCGAAAGCACCGATTTCTGCCAAACCATTAACAATTTGTTCAGGAAACTCTGCTTTTTGAGCGGCTTCTTCAATAATTGGTGAAACTTCACGCTTTACCCATTCTCTAGCAGCATCTCTAACCAACTTATGTTCGTCAGTTAACAATTCATCTAAAAGGTAATAATCAGGTGCTTGAAATAAATCTTGAGACATTTTTTTATAATTAAAATTTCTTCAAATTTAAGGATTAAACTCTTTTTCAAATCCTTTTTTATAAAATATTTTATGAACTCAATTTGAGTTGGAATACGAATAAAAAAAAACAAATTATATGCGGTATTTCAATGTTAAATTAGGATTAGTTACTTTTGCCTCTATCAGGAGGATGATTTAATTCTGAATATTCTGTGACAACCCATTGAAAATCAACGAATCTTAATACTTATACCTAATAGTCTTAGTGTCAATATAATGCGTTTTACATTTAAAGAAAAAGAAAAGCTTAAAAGCAAAAAGCTTATTGAACAGCTATTTGAACGAGGAAGTTCGATATCTCAATTTCCTTTACGGATGGTATATTTGAAGATAGAACACACTTCAGATTATCCTGTGCAAGCTTCATTTTCTGTATCGAAACGCAAGTTTAAAAAAGCCGTGGATAGAAATAGGATTAAGCGGCTTATGCGAGAGAGCTATAGACTTCATAAACATACATTATATCAAAATATAGATAGCAAGTATATTTTAATGTTTACCTATATAGACGAAAAAGAGCATAAATACGTTGATATAGAAGAAAAAATGATACATTTATTGAAGAAATTTCTTCAAAAAATAAAGAAATAATAAAACGATACGTCTATTATAGAATAATTATTTTGTTGCTGAAATAACGATAAATATCTATCCAACGTGACCGCTAAAACATTAATAAAGAACACATGAAAAGGATAAAAAATATAAGCCTAGTTATATTATTAGTGACTGTATTTACAGTCTCTGTAGGGTATAAATCTAATTATTTTGAAGTTGCTAAACAGATAGAAATCTATACAACATTATTCAAAGAATTGAATATGTATTACATAGATGAGACCAATCCGGCAAAACTGACTGAAAATGCGATTGATAATATGTTAAAAGAATTAGACCCTTATACAAGATATTATGATGAGCAAGGTGTAGAAAAAGCAAGAATTAATGCTGCAGGAGAATATGGTGGTATTGGTGCTGCTACTAAAATAATCAATGATAAATTAATTGTTGTTGAACCTTATGAAAATGCTCCGGCAGATAAAGTCGGAATTAAAGCGGGAGATGAAATTATCCAAATTAATGATGTTATAATTAAAGAAATGCCCTTAGAAGATGCTGTATTGTTGCTAAACGGTATACCAAACTCTAAAATTAACTTACAACTAAAAAGACAAGGAAAAATTATAAAAACCGAACTTACCAGAGAAACTATAGATGTTGACCCTGTACCTTATTATCAAATGTTAGATGATGAGGTTGGTTATATCTCTTTTATTAAGTTCAATGCTAAAGCATCTAGTAGAGTTAAAGAAGCATTCGAGGATTTGAAGGTTCAAGGGATGAAAAAATTAGTACTAGATATAAGAGGTAATTTAGGAGGTTTATTGAATGAAGCAGTTGAAATCACTAATTTTTTCGTACCAAAAGAAGAGGTTGTGGTAACAACAAAAGCAAAGGTGAAAAAATGGAGTGATGTTTATAAAACAAAAAGAGAACCGCTAGATCTAGAAATACCTATAGTAGTATTAATCGACCACTATTCAGCTTCAGCTTCAGAAATTGTAGCCGGCTCATTACAAGATTTAGATAGAGCGGTTATTGTTGGAGAACGTTCTTTTGGCAAAGGGTTGGTGCAACGGTATAGAAAACTAACTTACGGAACCCAACTTAAATTAACCATTTCAAAATATTATACACCGAGTGGAAGATGCATTCAAGAATTAGATTATACACATAGAGATGAAGAAGGTAATGTGCCTAAATTTTCTGATAAAAAAGTAAATTCATTTAAAACAAAAAACGGGAGAACTGTTTACGATGGAGGAGGTATAGAACCAGATATAAAACTAAAAACAGTTGAAAGAACGAATGCTACAAAAGCATTGTTAAAGTCAGATGCATTTTTTAATTATACTACTAATTATTATTACAATAATGCCAATGTCGCTTCTTCAAAAGAGTTTATTTTTGTAGATGCTGATTATAGAGACTTTTTAAATTTTTTAAATTCTGAAGATGTATCCTTTGAAACGAATACCGAAAAAATTTTGGGACAAGCTTTAGAAGTAGCAGAAACGGATGGTTATAAATCTAATATCCAGGGAGAGTATAAGACTTTACTGGACAAAATTAGAACAGAGAAAATAAAAGAATTAGCCCCAAATATATCCGAAATTAAAGAAACGCTTACAAATGAGATAGTAAGAAGGTATTACTATAAAAAAGGAGAATATATCCATAAAGTGAATCATGATAAATCAATAATTGAAGCGGTTGCAATTTTAAAAGATCAAAATAAATATCAAAAAATTCTAAAGTAATTTAACCGTCAAAAATTCAATACCTTTGTCAAAATTTTCTGAATGAATATAATTAAACAAACCAAATCTCAAGAATCTTCAAATGCTATAGAACGGTTATATATTACCATGAGGCATTTATTTAATAGAGGTTTTTATAAACCGATGGGTATTTCAGGAGAAACCCTACGCGCATCATTACTATTACTACGACCTGAAATTTATGGTTCAATTGCCGAAGAAAAAGCAGAATTAGACGGGTTATTGTACATAATAGATAGATTACCAGAAGGTATAGAAGAGTGTCAATTTATAAACCTTACTGCTGATGAAGGATATAATAAGTCGCATTTTAAAGCTATAATTCCGCCAAAGAGACGTCGAAATTGTTATCGTATTGATAAGGACCAGATGAATATTGAAATTACCAGAGGGCGCTCAGAAATTTATGATATTCTCACACATTTAACCTTTTTATTTATTGAGTCTCATAAAATTAAAGATCGAGTTTTACTTAATGAAGATGGTAAAACAATACGCGAATGGCAATATTTAGAAGATATCGTTATAAATAATAAAAAACTTTCTAATAATCAACGAGAAGTTAGTTTAACACATATTGCCGGTATACTAGGAAGAACTTTTCAAGAGGTCAAAGAAATTGACGCAGCATTTTCGAAAAAAGAGAATCCGAATAAATTTTTCCATTGTATTTTTTGGATGGGTAAATTAGCCATCAATGAAGTTGTTCTAAATCAGAAAAGAACAATTACATTCAGCTCTACTTTAAGAGAGAGTATTGGTCATCACATCTATGGAGAAAAATGGGCAAATAATATCAAAAAAGTTTTAGAAGATAAAAAAATATTAGATAGACCAATTCATATTATAAGTGCGAATATGCACAGTGTAATGAACTCAATTTATGCACCTATTTTCTTAACAAAAGAAGTTAAAGAGTATAAAGAGTTAGCATTGTTTGAATTGTTAAGTGATGATGACAGTGAATCTTTAAGAGTTAAGGTAAAAGAACAAGCTTCTAAAAAAGGATTGACTTATGTTAAAGACACTTCAGGCACGAACATTAATGTACAGGTTATAGACACTGCTTTAATTGATTTCAACAAGTCCTCGTATTCATTAAAGAAGTATTCTAAAGACCCTAAAAAGCCAATACTTATTGTCATGGACTATGCCTTTGGAGAACAGGCATTTGAGACGATGGATGAATTATTAAAGCCTTATACTTGTAAAAATAACAAAATCCACTATTTAAATGTAGAATCCATATCAGTTATGGGTAAAGCGGGGATATTAAAAGGTGGTAAAAGTGATATTATGATTCCTTCTGCACATATTTTTGAAGGCACTGCTGATAATTATCCGTTTCAAAACGAACTCAAAAAAGAAGATTTAGAAGGTTTTGGTGTTGATGTTTATGAAGGGTCAATGGTTACTGTTTTAGGAACTTCATTGCAAAATAAAGATTTATTATCGTTTTTCCATGATTCTACATGGAAAGCTGTTGGCTTAGAAATGGAAGGTGCACATTACCAAAAAGCAATACAATCAGCTTCAAAGATTAGAGGGAATATCTCAGAAAATGTAAAAGTAAGATATGCGTACTATGCATCTGATAATCCGTTAGAAACAGGTAGTACGTTAGCATCAGGTGGTTTGGGTACTTCGGGTGTAAGGCCAACCTATGCAATTACGCAAAAGATATTAGAACAAATATTTTAACAGTCAGAGACTGATTTTATAAAACAAGTTATGTCAACAAACCAAACGAATAACGAAGAAGTAGATTTAGGAAACTTATTTAAAGTTATTGGCAAAGGGTTTCAAAACCTTTTTAGTGCCATTGGTCAATTTTTGAAAACCATATTTCATTACTTCATTTCATTACTTCTTTTTTTAAGAAATAATGCAATAAAATTAGGCATTGCTATTTTTATTGGCGCTGTGATTGGTTTGTATTTAGATTTGACCCAACCCAGACAATATTCATCTACGATGATAGTTGAACCGAATTTTAAAAGCGCTCAACAGTTATATAAAAATATTAATTTTTACCATGAGTTGGTAAAACAAAAAGATTCAACTTTATTGGCACAGACCTTAAAAATTTCTGTACAAGAAGCAGCAAAATTAAAAGGATTTTATATAGAAGCAATCAAAAATGAAAATGAAAAGTATCAATTTTTCGATGATTTTATTCAAGAAGTAGATACAACTACAGTAAAAAACATTGATATAAAAGAATTTAAAAAAGGGTTTACAGATTATGATTATGGCTATCATCAAATAAAAGTAAAATCGTTAAGTAATACTATTTTTGAAAAATTAGGAACTCCAATTATTAGTTCAGTTGAAAATAACCCATATTACAAATACCAAAAAAAGATCAATGATGAGAACTTACATCAAAATGAAAGAGTATTAGTAAAATCATTACAAGAAGTAGATACGCTTAGAAAAATTTATAATGAAGTATTGATTACTGAAGCTAATAAAGAAGCATCAAGTACAAGTATTTCTTTAGCTCAAGGCGCTAAAAGAACAAATGAAATTCAGTTATTTAATGAAAGTCTAGAATTAAACGAGGATCTAATTGAAAATAATAAAGAAAAGGCTGAAACGACTGAAATTATAAATGTGGTTTCTGCTTTTAGTAAAATTGGTGTAAAAGAAAGGGATATTCTTAAAAAGAAAACAATTTTATTAGGACTAGGATTAGGCTTAGTGATGTTGGTATTTATCTTAACATTTCAATTGAATAGGTATTTGATTAATTATAAAGAGGAGTAATATATTTTGAATATCAATAGGTATTATTCTATGAAATAAAAACAATTTTTTATATAAAAGAAAAGTGATTCTATTTTAAAAAACTTTATATGTAGCCGCTTTTAACTTATTAAATATTCATAAAACGGTTTAATTCATAAATAACACTATTTAAAGACAAATAATTGCTTCTTATCAACAAATTAAAATCTATAGCATCTCATTTTTCAATTGTAAAATTGTTAAACGTATTTCTAAGATTAGGTGGTATAGGAAGCAAGTTTTTAGTATTAATACTATTATCAAAAGTTTTCGATATCGAAGTATTTGGTAATTATAGCCTAATAATCTCGTTAATTACTATTTTTATTTTTGTTTTAGGGTTGGATTTCTATAATTTTAGCATTAGAGACATTTTAGTTACAGATTCAGAACAAGAAATTCGAAATAAAGTTGCTACGCTAAGTTTTTTTTATGGCCTTGTTTACTTATTATTTATAATTATAGCTTCAATTTCTTTTAATTATATTAACTACATTAAGCCTTTCCTTTATTTAGTTATTTTATTATGTATTTCGGAGCATTTGTCTCAAGAAATTTATAGACTTCTAATAGGTTTTGAAAAAATATTATTAGCAAATGTTTTATTGTTTATTCGAACTATGGGCTGGGCAGTAGTAGTTTTTTACTATGTTTTTTACAAAATACCATTTAACATAGAGTTTGTTTTCAAGTTGTGGTTATCAGCTAATATATTTACCATCGTTTACATTTTTATTTTAATTATTTCCCGCAACTATTTAAAAATAAGAAAAATTAAAATAGATTTTTTATGGATAAAAAAGGGAATTAAGGTTTGCTATCTTTTTTTTATTTCAACAATTTTTCTTAAAATAATAGAATACTCAAATAGATTTGTAGTTGATTTCTATTTAGGAAAGGAAATGGCAGGAATATTTATTTTTTATTCAAGTATTTCCATTCTAATAACAGTTTATATTAATACTATTGTGATTTCATTTGAATTACCAGAATTAATTAAATCTGCCAATTCTAATAAAATAAAGGGGCTACTTTTAAAATTCAAAAAATCTTTAATAACACATACAATAATTATATCAATCACTATTTTATTTTTAATTAAACCGATATTATATTGGCAAAACAAAGAAGAATTCCAAGAGTACTTACCGTTATTATTTTTTATGATTATTGCGGCTGGATTAATGAATTATTCTTTATTTTATCACTTCAAGCTTTATATTTTTCATAAAGACAAATCGTTATTTAAAATAATAACTATTAGCGGTGCAATTGGCTTACTTGTTACTGTGGTATTAACATATTTAATGGGTGTTTATGGAAGTGCTATTGCATCGGTATTTACCGGAATATTATTATTCTATATGCGGTATAATGAAGTAAATAAGTTAAATTATGACTAATCTATTTATAGGACTTTCAAATAATCAAATATCTTCTTATAAATCTATAATTGAAAAAAATAAGAAGAAAAATGATGTTAATATTTTAATTTCTAGTTCAACACTGTCAATCGAAAGTAAATTTTGGGATAAAATTATAGATACTTCTAATTCTTTTAACAACCAATCCTCTAGCTTTTATACTTCTTTAAAGAATATCTATTTTAAGATAATAACATATAAAAAAATAATTTCTCAACTTCAACAATATAAAGATGAAAAAGAAATAACCTTATATTTTACTTACATTGAAGACATACTCACAAATTACTTATTGTTGTCTTTTAACAAAAATTTAAAAGGTATTGCTGTTGAGGATGGTACATTAAATTATTATCATCACACGATAAAATCATTATCAAAGAAGAAATTTTTTTTGAAATGGTTTTTAAGTAATTTTTTAGGGGTAAGGTTCAAATTTTATAAAGGACATTCAAGTGGAATAGAATATGAACATGTTCTAAAACAATACATTAGAGTTCCAGAATTGTCTCTATTTCCAAATAAATCTATACAGCTTCCTTTTGAATATACAAATATATCGTTTAACAATACGGCCTTGATAATTGGGCAAGAACCCTATATTAATGTTTATGGTAGAGAATTATATGATGAAAGGTTGATTAAATTAATAGAGATATTAAAAAGCAAACCTTATTTTAACACTTTAACCAAAGTTTATTATAAACCACATAGAAATGGTGAAAGAATAGATTATAATAAACTTAAAGAAAATTTTCATAATATTAATTTAGAAATTTTAGATGAAGAAGAATCACTAGAAGAATTATACTTTGAAAAATTAGAATCAAAATTTATTTATGCTTTCGATTCAAGTGCCTTATTAAACATATATCTTGAAATAGATAATCATTCAAAACAAAATATTAGCTTTGATGTTTTATTAAAATATAATACTTCTCTCAAACCAATGTTTAAAAAGTTTAATTTTAATATTCATCTATGATTTTTTTGTTAAATCTGTTAGTTGCAATTATAGCTGTAGTGTTATTATTGTATTTACTTGAGAAGGATTTAGGACTTTTTCTAATATCATTTTCAATACTTATTCAGTATATATGGATGTTTTTTTCAATTATAGAAATTGAATCAGGTATATATATTAATGAACAAGGTAAAAACGGATATTTTGTTTTTAGTAGTTTAATTTTATTCCTATTCTATATAAGTACTTTAACCTCACTTATTTTTTTTAAAAAGGTATTCACGCACACATTTAAAAATTTTATTACTACTAAGTTTAGTATAGCAAATATAAAAGAAGAGAAACTTAATCTATTTTTTTTATTTTTTATTTTTTTTATTGCCTTTCTAAATATACTTTCATCCCCAATTCCTATATTTTCAGAAAATGTGACTAAATTTAATTTTTGGGATTACGCTAAATATCCATTTTTAAAATCAATAATTGGAAATGTGATGGCGTTTGTGGGCTTTGGTTCGGCATTAGTTTTTAGACAGAGTAAAAAAACATCAATTCTATTAATTACATTATATATTGTTTACCTGATAATGATTGGGCAAAAATTTACAGGATTTTTAATTGCCATTTATGGAATTTTATTAGCACTCTATTTTTCTTCTGAAGTCAGAATTTACTTTAAATTAAAATGGGTTTTTAATAAATATTTTTTAGGCTCCTCTGTGGCGTTGATTTTCCTTGTTTTATATAAATACACACTCAATAACCCATTTGAATATATGGGATTAACACCTTTAGAGTCTGTTTTTTATAGAACTTTTGGTTTACAAGCCCACGTGTTTTGGGGAGTTACTGAGCAATATATTTATTTGGACAAACCACATTCATGGAATATTACTGAACTATGGAAAGGAATGCATGTTTTAATGTTAGAATTTTGGCCAGGGAGATATGAAGATTTTGTTTCGGTAACAACTAGAGGCGTAAGTTGGACAAATGCTTATCCCTCAATTTTAATAAGAATTTTTCCTTTAGGAGTTGCTTTAGGAGTTAATTTTCTCTTAATTTCTATTGTTTCTTTATTTCAAACGATATTGATTAAGTTAATAAAAGGAGGCTCGTTTTTACTTAGTATTGTTTTTTTTCAATTGCTTGTTTGGGTTAATTATGCATATACCATGGCCTATTTTCATAAGTTGAAAATACCATTATTATTATTATTGCTTTTTCTATTATTTAAATATTTAAAGTATTATTCTATTAAAAGAAAGACTATTTCAAATTGAAACTTTTCAAAGAAAATATTAATATTTGGTTATATTATGGCTTAATGTTATTCTTACCATTATGGCTTTTAATAGATAATTTTTTTTTAAGCCTATTTTTTTTAAGTACTATTTTTTTTAGGAATCGAAATATATCTTTTAAGAATATAATTTTTTTTTCACTTTTTATTTTCTTTATATATAACGTTATAATTGGTCTTTTTTCAAACCAACTTTCAAAAGAGGTACAAAATTTCATAAAAATACTACCATTGATACTTATTCCAATAAGTATGCTTACTTTAAATAAAGATAGTACACTAAGGGGCCTATTTTATCTTTTAATTGGTATTCTAATTATGCAATTAATTTCTATATATGGTATTATAGATTATTATTATTTTTCTGAAGGAAAAAAAATGGCATTAAGAAATTATGCAAAAATCAATACTATTTTAAGGTTTGAAAGACCTTATGTTGGATATTTTTCAGCGCTAAGTTTAATTATAAGTTATATTCTTTTCAAATATAAAAGCCGTTGGGTTTTTTTAACAACAGCTATTTTATCAATTCTTCTTATTCTTATTATTTCAGCAAGGTTAGCAATTATTACTGTTCTATTCTCTTTTGTACTACTTATAATTTATGAAATAAATAAGAGAACAATTAAAATAATATTTTTATTAGGATTAATGTTATTAGGGTTTGGTGTTTTAAAATTTAGTGACACTCCAATAAAGCATAGATTTTCCCAAATAAAATATGACGCTAGACTAATAATTTGGGAAGGTGCATCAAATATTTTTGAAGAAAATTCTAAGTATATTTTTGGTTTAGGAGGACAACAACAAATAAAAGAAGATCTTTTAAAGTATTATAAAAATAAGGCTGAATTTGAATACCCACCTGATAAGGACAGGTTTGTTAAGTTAAACTATAATACCCACAATCAATATATTAACGAATTATTAAGGGGAGGAGTTACAGGATTGTTTCTTTTTATTCTTCCTTTCGGATTTTTAGTTTATAAAAGCCTAAAATTAAAATTATTAGCACCAATCTTATTATTAATGTCTGTAGTTATTTTTTCATTTGTAGAAAATGTATTAGATAGACAGATAGGTGTTTATATTGTAGCTATAATCTTATCTATTTCTAACAACCTTATAAATGAAGAGAAATAAAGTTTATATATTATTTATCATTACTTTATCATTATTTTATTCTTGTAAAAAAGAAAAAAAGATAGATCAAAGTTTTAAGATAGAAATTGTAGATTCACTATATACTATTAATAACTCATATGCCGTTGATGATGTAAGAAGATATGGTGTTTTCCCTAGTAAGAGTATTGGTCAACATCCAATATTATTGAAAGATAAAATGCAAGTTTTATTAAATGTGGCCGAAAGTGGAATAAAGTTAAATTTTCCTCCGGGTGTTTATAAACGATCTTTAAGTATTGAAGGACGAAACTATATTGAGATTATTTTTAACGATGTTACGTTTACTGGGGCGGTAAATATTAAAAACTCAAAAAAAATAACCCTTAAAGGTTCTCTATTGTCATTGGTTCAATTATACATAAAAGAATCTGAAGATATTAATTTAGATCATATTGTTATAAAATCAGATACCTTGTTAAGTGGAAACAAAAAAAGGAGCATGGGGTGCTCAGTACATACAGGATCCAATAACATAAAAATAAACAAACTTGTTGTTGAAGATTTAATATCTGGCTCAAACGAGAAGTATGTAAAAGCAGGATTAGCAATTCATGGACATAATAATGAACCTTCAAATGTTAGTATAGATTCAGTAATCATTTTATCTTCAGATAGACATGGAGTATATTTAACGGGAGATAATATTTTAATTAATTACTTAGATATTAATACCTTTGGCATTGGTTCAGCCATAGGGATGGAACCTATGGAAGGAGGAGTACAGGGAGAACAAGGAAAGTTTGCAGGATTATGGGTGAAAAACGCCCACAATTCAGGCATTAAAAAAGCAATTATTAATATAGAGAATTCAAAGGGCGCCTATAGTGTAAATTTTGATATTGGCGAATCTTTTAGACCTTTTAAAATAGACACTTTATTAATTGAAGGAAATAATTTAAGTCTTAAAAAGAGAATTTTAAAAAGAACAGGGGTCAATGTAAGAACATTGTTAAATAAATAAAATATTAATGATTAAAATAGCTCATATAGCAAATCCTGTCGCTGGAGTGGGGTTATATGTGTCTTTGTTAGCTAGGCATTTAAACAATAAAAAATTTAAAAACATCATTATTGGTGATTTAAATGAAGGGGCGATTGAAGTAAAAGATTCTTTGGATGAAAATACTCCATTATATCATATTAAATTAGATAGAGAAATTAAACTAATAAATGATATAAAAGGTTTATTTAGAATAATAAAATTGCTAAAAGAATTAAAACCAGATATAATTCATTGTCATAGCGCTAAAGCAGGAATATTAGGGAGAATGGCAGGAGCTTACTTAAAAACGCCCACGCTCTATACACCACACGCATATTCATATTTAAGTACAAAATCTATTGTAAAAAAAAAGGTGTTTAAAAGTATCGAAAAGCTTTTTCGTTTTTTACCTTCAAAAACTCTTGCTTGTTCAACGTCTGAATATAATAGAACAATCAGTGACCTAAAAGTCAATAAAAAGAAAGTATATCTTTGGAATAATTCTATCGAAGATGGTATAAATTTAGAAACGGAAAAAGCGTTTAATCACTTGCCTGAAAAATTTATATGTTCAATAGGGAGGCCGTCTTATCAAAAACATACAGAATTATTAGTTAAAATGATTATTGAGGTAAAAAAAACGACACCAAATATTCATCTAGTCATTTTAGGTATTGGATTTTATTCCCCTTCTTTAGAAAAAATAAACAACCTTATTAAAACAAATAGCCTAGATAAAAATATTACTTTAATCCCTTGGTTAAATAGAACTGAAACTATGAGTATATTAAACAAAAGCCAACTATATGTTTCATCTTCTAGATATGAAGGATTACCTTATTCCATAATTGAAGCATTAGAATTATCAAAACCTTGTGTTGTAACAAATGTAGACGGAAATAAAGATTTAATTCAAAACAGTTTTAATGGTTTTTTAGTTGAGCAAGAAGCTAATATGATGGCACAAAGAGTAACTGAATTGCTCGAGAATAAAGAACTTTTAGAGCAATTATCAATGAATGCTAGAAAGAGTTTTGAAAAGAATTATAATATTAGCAAAAATATAAAATCATTAGAAAGAATTTATTTATCAATATTAAATTAAGTTTTTTGAAAAAGAGATATTCATATTTTATTAGACCATTATTCTTAATAATTGACTTGTTTATAATAAATGGAGTCATACTTTATATTAATGATATACATTACTTAAATGGTTATTTCATAACCTATATTTCACTTTTTTGGATATTAATTTCCTTTTTTTCAAATTTTTATAAGGTATATCGATTCACAAAAATATATAGAATTTTCAGTTTATTATTCATTCAATTTGCCTTATTCACGTTGGTATATTTTACGTATTTCGGAATTTTTAAGGAAGGAGAGGTTGTTCACAATCAATTTAAAATTTTAACTTCAATTCTTGGGGGAATAACATTATTTAAATTCATTTCTTTTTATGCATTAAAAAAATATCGATTAGAAGGTAAAAACTTTCGGAATGTTGTTGTTATAGGTCGTGATGATACTTCAAAAGGAGTTATTAATTTGTTTAACACTAGAGCAGATTTAGGATATCGATATTTTGGTTTTTTTTCTGATAAACAAAGTAATCAAAAAGAATATTTAGGAAAGTTAAGCCAAAGCTTCAATTATATCTTAGAAAATGGAATAGATGAAATCTATTGTTCACTTTCAGCTTTAAAAAAAGAACAGGTAAAAGAATTTACAAAATTCGCCAATGAAAATTCTATAGTTGTGAAACTTATCCCTAATTCAAATGAGTTATATGGCAAAAATTTAAATGCTGAATATTACGATAATACACTGGTTTTAAATGTTAAGAAATTACCATTTGAAACCCCTGAAAATCATTTTATTAAGAGAGGTTTTGATGTTATTTTTTCTCTTTTAGTAATTATTTTTGTTATGTCATGGGTGATTCCCATATTATGGGTTCTTGTTAAAATAGAGTCAAAAGGCCCATTATTCTTTAAACAAAAGAGAGAGGGTTTGGCGGGACATCAATTCGCATGTTATAAGTTCCGATCAATGAAATTAAACAAGTTGTCAGACCAGATACATGCTACAAAAAATGATGAAAGAGTAACACATATAGGTGCTTTTATGAGAAGAACAAGTATAGATGAGCTTCCTCAGTTTTTCAATGTTTTAAAAGGGGAGATGAGTGTTGTTGGACCAAGACCTCATATGAGTAGCTTATCATTTGAATATCAAAAAGACATAGATAACTATATTGAAAGACATGCTGTAAAACCGGGCATCACAGGATTAGCACAAGTAAGTGGTTATAGAGGAGAAGTTAAGAAGAAATCAGATATTAAAAACAGAATACGATTAGATATTTTTTATATTGAAAACTGGTCTTTCTTTTTAGATATTAAAATTATAGTTCAAACGATATTGAATGTTTTTAAAGGAGAAGAGAAGGCCTACTAATAGTATTTTATTGGTAATGTACTTATAAATGCTGCTGTTATTCCTGCGAAAGCAGGAATCCAGAGAAATATACAATAAGTTTATTTTGTAATCTTTGTTTTCATCGAAATTAAAATATAAAGAGAAATAAGACACCTTTGAAAAACAATAAAATCATAACTGCAACTATTGTTCTATACAACGAAGATATTGATGAACTATCAAAAACTATTGATAGTTTTTTAAATACTCCTATTCCCAAAAAGCTTTATTTAGTAGATAATTCACCAACAGATAAACTTAAAGCTGTCGCTAACCATTCAGATATTGAATATGTTTTCAATGCTAAGAACATAGGCTTTGGTGCAGGTCACAATATGGTTATTGATAAAATTAAAAATACTTCTAAATACCATTTGATATTAAATCCTGACGTGTCTTTTGAGCCACGAATTATCCCAAACCTAATAGAAGCTATAGAAACGGAAAAAGAAATAGCTATGATAGCACCAAGGGTTTTATTTACTAACAGAGAACACCAGTATACCTGTAGGAAATACCCAACAGTTTTTGAAATGATTTCTCGTAAGATGGGTATTTATAAAAAATATGTACAAGAAAGAGAGTATAGAAACTTAGACTTAACGAAACCTTTCTATCCAAATTTTATTCATGGTTGTTTTATGTTATTTAAAACGAAAGATTTAGTTAAAATTAACGGTTTTGATGAACGTTACTTTTTATATATGGAAGACGTAGATATTTGTAGAAAGATTGATGCCATTGGTAAGAAAAAAATGTATAATCCTAAAGAAGAAATAACGCATATTCTTAAAAAAGGTTCTTCAAAAAGTATAAAACTATTTATACGACATTTCTTATCAAGTGTTCAATATTTTTATAAGTGGAGATAATTATGTTCCAGTAAACTTAAGGAGGCTTTTTCTCTGAGAACCTCTGTGTTTTACTCTGTGTATCTCTGTGGAATAACCGTATATTTGCATCAATAAATTAACAAATCAACAGATGAATATCCTTATTTTAGGTTCTGGTGGTAGAGAACACACGCTAGCTTGGAAATTGAATCAAAGTAAAAAACTAGGCAAACTTTTTATCGCTCCCGGTAATGCCGGCACAGCTCAAATAGGTACTAATTTAGCAATTGACAGCAATGACTTTCAATCTGTTAAAAAGGCAGTACTTAAATATGCCATAAAAATGATTGTTGTTGGTCCAGAAGACCCTCTGGTAAATGGTATTCATGATTTTGTTGTCTCTGATAGTGAGTTGCAACATGTTGCGGTTATTGGTCCGAAAAAAGCAGGAGCTCAACTAGAAGGGAGTAAAAATTTTTCTAAACAGTTTATGGAAAGACATGCTATTCCTACTGCAAAGTACAAAAGCTTTACAAATGAAAACTTAGAAGAAGGCTATCAATTTTTAGAAGAATTACAAGCTCCTTATGTTTTAAAAGCTGACGGATTAGCTGCCGGTAAAGGTGTTTTGATCTTAAAGTCATTAGAAGAAGCAAAATTTGAGTTAAAAGAAATGCTTAGCAATCAAAAATTTGGATTGGCGAGCTCTAAAGTTGTCATTGAAGAATTCCTTGACGGGATAGAAATGAGTTGTTTTGTATTAACCGATGGTAAAAACTATGTTAGTTTACCGAATGCTAAAGATTATAAACGAATAGGTGAGGGTGATACGGGTTTAAATACTGGAGGCATGGGAGCCATATCACCGGTACCTTTTGCTGATACTGTTTTTCTTAAAAAAGTAGAAGAACGTATTATAAAGCCAACCATAAACGGATTGCAGAAAGATGCTATAGATTATCAAGGAATTATATTTATTGGATTGATAAAGGTACATAACGAACCTTTTGTAATTGAATATAATGTGCGTTTAGGTGATCCTGAAACAGAAGTAATCATACCAAGATTGAAAACCGACTTGTTGGATATTTTTATAGCTACTGCCGAACAAAAACTAAATACTATTGACATTGAATTTGATAAAAGATCTGCGGCGACGGTGATGTTGGTTTCAGGCGGTTATCCAGAAGCATATCAAAAAGGAAAAGAAATTACCGGAATTGAGGCTGTACAAGATGCTATTGTTTTTCATGCAGGTACTACAGTAAAAAATGATAAGGTTGTTTCAAACGGAGGGAGAGTTTTGGCAGTTACATCTTTTGGAGATACTGTTGGTGAAGCGTTACAACAATCTTATAATAGTATTGATAAAATCACTTTTGAAGATATGAATTTTCGAAAAGATATTGGGTTTGATTTATAATTAACTTTTAAAACCCTTGCAGGGTTAAAATTAATTGAAATTCCCTTTCCTTTGGAAAGGGCTAGGGATAGGAATGAAAAAAAAAATACTAGTAGCACCACTAAACTGGGGTTTGGGACATGCAACCCGTTGTATTCCTATAATCAAATCACTGATCGCTAATAAATATGAACCAATATTAGCTAGTGATGGAGATGCTTTAATTTTACTTCAAAAAGAATTCCCAACACTTACATCCTATCAATTACCGAGTTATAATATTGAGTATTCGAAAACTAATAATCTTAAACACAAACTACTTTTAAATACACCTAAAATTATAAAAGCGGTTAAACAGGAAAAAAAAGTAGTTGAAGAAATTCGAAGTAAAGAATACCTTTCAGGTATTATATCTGATAATCGTTTCGGAGTTAGAAGTGTGAAAATACCTTCAGTTTATATCACGCATCAATTAAATGTACTATCAGGAAACACTACTTACATAACATCAAGTTTACATCAAAAAATCATCTCAAAATTTAATGAATGTTGGGTGCCAGATTCTATAGGGAAATTCAACCTATCAGGAGAACTTTCTAAGTTAAAGAAAAAGAAATTAAAAGTAAAATTCATTGGTGCATTAAGTCGTTTTGAGAAAAAAGATGCAATCAAAAAATACGATTTACTTGTTGTTCTATCAGGTCCTGAACCACAACGGTCATTGTTGGAGAAAAAGGTAGTATTTCAGTTAAAAAAAACCAACAAAAAGGTAGTAGTAGTCAGAGGTGTTTTTTCTGAAGTAGAAGCCCCTTCAATCAATAACAATGTTACATTTATAAATTATATGCTTTCTAAGCAATTAGAACAAACTATTAATGAAAGTGAAGTGATATTGGCACGATCTGGATATTCAACCATCATGGATTTAGCAAAATTAGAAAAAAAAGCTTTTTTTATACCTACTCCAGGTCAATTTGAACAAGAATACCTAGCTTTAAGGATGAATGAACTTAATATTGCTCCATTTGCCCATCAAGACAAATTTGAATTGGAACAACTAACTACTATTAATAAATATAATGGGTTTAAAAAGAATACGAATGGAACATTAAATTCAGATGTATTTAGTGTTTTCTAAATAATGGTATTAATTAACCTTTTCTAAAGTAAACGAAAATGTAGAACCTTTGCCTTTTTTACTTTTTACAAATGCTTGTTGTTGGTGCGCTTCAAGAATATGCTTTACAATAGAAAGTCCTAAGCCCGAACCACCTTGTTCTCTAGACCTACTTTGATCAACCCTATAAAATCGTTCAAATAATCTTGAAAGATGATGTTCTTCAATACCTTCACCGTCATCTATAATATTGATAATAAATTGTTCAGGCGAATGATTTTTAACACTCACAATGGTGTTACCATTTTGTTTGCCGTATTTAATAGAATTTTCTATTAAATTAATAAGTATCTGTTCAATACGTTCAACATCTCCATTCGCTAAAATGGGTGTTTCATAATTTTTATCAAAAGTTACCGTAATATTTCGTTTTTTTGCCTTCATTTCTAATAGATCGAAAACATTTTGAATAAGACCAATAATATTAAAGGTTTCAAATTTCGGATTTAAATTACCTGACTCTAATTTAGAAATCATATCTAAATCTTTGACAATACTAATCAGACGTTCTACACCTTTATTCGCTCTATTTAAATATTTATCTCGTATTGTTTTATCGTTAATTGCTCCATCCACTAAGGTTAATAAATAACCTTGAACTGTAAACAATGGGGTTTTTAATTCATGAGAAACATTGCCCATAAATTCTCGACGATATTCTTCTCTTATTTGCAACAACTCTATTTCAAGACGTTTATTTTCAGCAAACTTTTTTACTTCTTTAGACAAGGTTTCCATATCAGAAGTAATGTTTGTTTTATTTAATTCATCAATATTTAACAAAGAAACTTCGTCATATATTTTCTTAACCCTCCTATAAATAAAACGTTCAACTCTGAATTGAATAATTAAAAAAGAAAAGATAAAAGAAGAAAATGTAGCAAGTATTACAAAGAATATATTAATTTCATTATAAAACAAATACAATAATAAAATGATAATAATTAAGGCAAATAGAGAGATGTACAGCGATAACTTAAAGGCGAATTTATATGTTTTTTTAAATTTCACTCAGCAATAAACTTATAACCTACACCTTTTACAGTTTTAAAATAGGTGTCTCCAATTTTCTCTCTTAATTTTCTAATATGAACATCGATAGTTCTTCCTCCAACCACAACATCACTACCCCATACTTTATCAAGAATGATTTCCCGTTTAAATACTTTACCTGGTTTTGAAGCTAATAAGGCAAATAGTTCAAATTCTTTTCGAGGCAGAATAATTTTCTGCTTATTTTTTTCGACAAAATATTCCTCACGATTTATAATGATATCGCCAATGGTGATTAAACTCGCAACTTCATTATTTTCCTTTTTTAAACGTCGTAATAATGATTTAACCTTGCTAATTAATACTTTAGGCTTCACAGGCTTTGTAATATAGTCGTCTGCACCTGCATCAAAACCGGCAACCTGTGAATAGTCCTCACCTCTGGCAGTAAAAAAGGCAATAATTGTATCTTTTAGGGTATCAATCTCTCTAATTTTTTCACAAGCTTCAATACCATCCATTTCAGGCATCATAACATCAAGTAAAATAAGATGAGGCAGAACTTCTTTCGATTTTTTTATAGCTTCTACACCATTAGATGCTGTAAATATCTGATACCCTTCATGGTTTAAGTTGTATCCAACAATTTCTAATATGTCTGGCTCATCATCAACTAATAATATTTTAATGTCTTTTTTCTTCATTTGCTTATTTAATTGCTCAAAAATAGTGATTAAAAATACAATTTTGTAAACTTAACAATGATTTAACGTTGCTTTGTTAAGTTAACATTAAATTTCAAAGAAACACAACGTTTTGATATTAAGCGCATTACAAATTAATTTATAATATATTATTATTCGCACAATAAAAAGTTCATCACATCGTTACCTTTTTCAAAAATTTTAAAAAATATTTTGTAGCTTTACTGCTAATCGACTATAAATTTAACTCCTTTTACTGATGAAAAAACTTTACTTTTTACTATTTTTTTTAATAACCTCATTGTCTTTTGGACAGGTTATTGTTTCAGATGATTTTAATTATCCAGATGGATCCCTTGTTCCAAATGGAGGGTGGGTCACCCATAGTGGAACTGCAGGAGATCTGTTAGTTTCATCAGGTCTGGCAGTAGTTCAACACGGCACCCCTAGTGAAGATGCCAATTTACCGTTTACTGCAATTTCTGGAAACATATATTATGCACTGGATTTCTCTGTGGACGATCTAGGAGCTCCTTATAGTAATGTTGGAACGGATTATGAATATTTTACTCATTTTAAAGAAGGAAATAATTTCAGTGCTCGTCTTGATATAGTTCCCCCTACAGGTTCTGGAGATTTCTCTGTTGGTATTGCTTCAGATGAATCTACGGCAGATGCAGTATGGGCTACAGACCTCACATATGGTGTAACATATCGGGCAATAGTAAGATACGATCAGGATAATAATATAGCCGAACTTTGGATAGACGCTTCAGTCTCAACTGATACTTCAATATTGGGAGAAGATCGAGCAGACCCAGGGGATGTAATAGTTGAATTTGCGCTTCGGCAATCTGATTCTGACGAAAATGAGACTATTCGTGTTGATAATGTGGTTGTAGGAGCAACTTTTGAAGATGTTGTTAATCCTGTAACTTCAACAACAACAACTATAACAATTAACTCACCGTCAGATTTTGCAGTTTTACCATCAGGAACAACGAGTGTTGATGTAGTCTTTACAGCGGCTAATTTGAACACTGGGGATCAGGTAGATATTACGGTCACTAAAAATGGAGGTACTCCGAGTAAAACAACAGATGTTGCTAGTCCTTTTACGATATCTGGAACCGCTGATGGAGATACCTTTGAAGTTACTGCCGAAATTGTGAATGGCGCTACACAAATCGATTTTGAAACCATAGACTTTAGCATTGCTTTTCCTTGTGATTTAATACTAGGGACGATTACTACAACATGTGATGCTATTACAGCCGGAGTGGATACCTATACAACTTCAATTGATTTTACTGGTGGAAATACAGGAATAACATATACATTGGGTACAGATTCTGGAACAATTTCAGGAGATAATCCTTCAACCACAGCTGCAGGAACAATAATAGTAACAGGCGTAAATGAAGGAACAGATATTGTTGTAACAGCTGTAGGAGGAACAGGAAGCAGTTGTGATTTAAGCATAAATATTACAGGCCCAATATGTAAAGCTCTCCCTATAGAAGAACCTTTTGACTACACAGTGGGTGTAAACTTAGTTGATGTATCTGATTGGGAAAATTTTAGTGGAACTGACAATGAATTTGATGTGGTTTCGGGCAGTTTGTCTTATCCAGGATTAGCAGCATCAACAGGAAATTCAATTCATATTGAAGGAGGTTTTGTTGATTCTCGATTATTATTTACACCTGTAACTTCAGGAACTGTATTTTCTTCATTTATATTTAACATCTCTGATTTATCTAGTATAACTGATTTTACTGATGGTGGCTACTTTGCCGTTTTAGGTAATTTTGATGTTCGTTTATGGGTTCGTCCAGATACTGACCCAGCAGGAACCACTTTTGATATAGCTCTTACAAATGCAAGCTCAGGCTCTGGATTTACAAACACGAAGTATAATGTTGGTGATGATATTTTTATCGTAATAAGTTATGAAATGGGTACAGGTATTTTAAATGGATGGGTCAACCCTAGTAGTGTTGATTTTGGAGGTTCTGCACCTACAGTTACAATGACAGATACTGATCCAACCCCGTCAGAAAATATTGATAGGTTTATTTTAAGACAAGATTCAGCTGGAGAAACTCCACCAATGACATTTGATGAATTACGAATTGGTACCTCTTGGGCAGATGTAACTCCAACCGGAAGTACTGCTTCGGTTAGAGAGAATGACATTCCTGGTTTTAATATGTACCCAAATCCTGTAACAGATGGAGTATTAACTATTAGCACATTTAGTAATGCCGATAAAGAAATACAAATTTTTGATATTTTAGGGAAACGGATACTCTCTACTACGTTGAAAGGGAAAGAATTGAATGTATCAACAATTAATTCAGGTATTTATATTTTAAAAATTCTTGAAGAAGGTAAAACAGCTACTAGAAAATTAGTGATAAAGTAATAGTTTTATTTATTTAATATATAAAGCGGGCATTGCCCGCTTTTTTTGTTCTATAAATTCTTATAATTTTTTTATCTTTATTAAAATTATAAATCATTAAAATGCTCAATAAGATAAAGTTAGAAAACATTCTATTTTTAGATATAGAAACAGTTCCTGAAGTTGCAACCTTCTCAGAATTATCCGAAGAAATGCAAGAATTGTATGAATCTAAAACGAAATACCAACGCAAAGATGAGTTTACGGCGGAAGCATTTTACGAGCGTGCCGGTATATGGGCAGAGTTTGGTAAAATAATTTGTATTTCAGTTGGTTTTTTTGTCGGAATGGATAGCGAACGACACTTTAGAGTAAAATCTTTTTCAGGAGAAGAAGTGCAATTATTAGAGGATTTTAAAGAATTATTAGAAAACCATTTTAATAAATCAAATCAGTTATTATGTGCCCATAATGGGAAAGAATTTGATTTTCCGTATATAGCTAGACGCATGATAATCAATAAAATTACCTTACCAGAAAAATTAAATCTATTTGGTAAAAAACCTTGGGAGGTTGCACATATAGATACCCTAGAACTATGGAAATTTGGTGATTACAAACATTACACATCGCTAAAACTACTAGCCAATATTCTAGGAATTCCTTCTCCAAAACAAGATATTGACGGTAGCCAGGTAGCAAATGTCTATTATAATGAGCATGATCTTGAAAAAATTGTAAAATACTGTGAAAGAGATACCATTGCTGTGGCACAATTATTACTTAGATTTAACAATTTAGAGATTCTGAAAGATGACGAGATTATCTATGTTTAGAAATTTTTTAAAATTTAATCAAGCTGAAGATGTCACCTTAAGCGCAGTCAAAAGGTTGTACTGATTTGTAACTATATAAGCACTCAAGCTTCTCCCTTTAGGGAGGTTAGAAGAAGATTATTCTAACTTCAACGATAACTCTAACCAGCGTTCTTCTTTAGCTTCAATAGAACCGATTATTTTCTGTAATTTTTGTGAGGTTTCAGTGATATCTTCTGAAGTAACTTCATCATTTTCAAATAGTTTTTCAATAGCAGATTTTTCATTTCCTAGTTTAGCGATGTCTTTTTCTAATTGCTGAAATTCATTTTGTTCATGATAAGATAATTTACCTTTTGAAGAAGACTTTTCTCGTGTATCAATTTTCTTCTCTTTAACAGTTTCTTTACTTGGTTGAGAATCTTCATAGGCTCTATAATCACTGTAATTACCTGGAAACCCATTGATATTACCATGATTATCGAGTATAAACAAATGATCAACAATTTTATCCATAAAGTATCTGTCATGAGAAACAACTAAAAGATTACCGGGATAATCAAGTAAAAAACTTTCTAAAACATTCAACGTTAAAATATCAAGGTCATTGGTTGGCTCATCTAAAATCAAAAAGTTCGGATTCTGAATTAAAACGGTACATAAATACAAACGCTTTAATTCACCACCAGAGAGTTTCTCAACGAAGTCATATTGTTTTTTTCTATCAAAAAGAAAACGTTCTAGTAAATTCCCTGCTGAAATTTTTTGCCCTTTAGCCAAAGGTATATATTCACCATATTCTTTAATAACATCAATTACCTTTTGACCTTCTTTAATGGTAATTCCTTTTTGAGTATAATAGCCAAATTTAACGGTTTCCCCGATAATTACTTTACCGGAATCTGCAGGAATTTTTTGTGTAATAATATTTAAAAAGGAAGACTTTCCTGTACCGTTTTTACCTATAATTCCGATACGTTCTCCACGTTTAAAAACATAATCAAATTTATTTAGAACAACTTTTTTGTCAAATGACTTCGATACATTGTGCATCTCAACTATTTTACTTCCTAAGCGCTCCATGTTAATTTCTAACTGCACTTTATGATTATTTCTACGTTGATGCGCTTGTTCTTTTATCTGGTAAAAATCATCAATTCTAGATTTTGATTTAGTAGTACGGGCTTTGGGTTGGCGACGCATCCAATCTAATTCTTTTTTAAAGAGATTTTTAGCTTTATTAACCGTTGTTTGTTCAATGGCTAATCGTTCTTCCTTTTTTTCTAGATAGTAGGAATAATTTCCTTTATAGGTATATAATTTGCCCTGATCTAGCTCTACAATTTCATTACAGACACGTTCTAAAAAATAACGGTCATGCGTTACCATAAATAAGGTTATTTTCTCTTTTTTAAAATAGTTCTCTAACCATTCAATCATTTCTAAATCTAAATGATTTGTGGGCTCATCTAAAATTAATAAATCTGGTTTGTGGATTAGAATAATTGCTAAAGAAACTCTTTTACGTTGTCCACCAGAAAGGTTTGAGATTTTTAAGGTTAAATCATCTAACTTTAATTTAGAAAGAATTTGTTTGTATTGTGTTTCAAAATCCCAAGCATGATGTTGTTCCATTAAATCAAAAGCTTTTTGATAAGCATCAGAATCATCAGGATTTTTCAATGCATTTTCATATTGATGAATGACTTTTAGTGTTTTATTGTCTGAACTAAAAATAGCCTCTTCAATGGTTTCTTGAGCATTCAAATTATCTGTTTGAGCGAGATACGCAATATGGATTCCTTTTCGAGAAACTATCTTTCCGGTATCAGGAGTATCATTCCCGATAAGGATATTTAAAATAGATGTTTTCCCCGTTCCATTTTTTGCTACAAAAGCAATTTTTTGATCTTTATTTATACCAAAAGAAATGCCTTCGAATAAGACACGTTCTCCATAAGATTTTGATATGTTTTCTACTGATAAGTAATTCACTAGCTTAATTTAATGCATGGCAAAGTAACTAAAAAAACCCGAGCAATCTCGATATTAATCGAACACTCGGGTTTTTTAAAAAGCTTTTAAAAAAAAGTTAACTATAAAGGGTTTCTTATTTTTTAAGAAAACGTTTAATTTTAACTTTCTCGCCTATATTTATTTGTAACAAATAAATGTCACTATTTAATTTTGATACATCAATAGTTTCACTATAACGACCGGTCAATACTACTTGACCAAGTGTATTAATTACTTTATAGCTTTGGGCTTCAGCTCCTAATAAAGATACATTTAATGTAGCATTAACAGGGTTTGGGTAAACTGTAAGCTCAACACCGTTACTAATAGTAGTGTCTGATATTAGACTATTTATACCATTAATAGCAGTAGCACCTCCAACACAAAAACCAGTAGTTTCAGAATTTGTATATGCTGCTCCACTAGCTAAAACCTGATTGCTAGAAGTGTCGGTTAGTGTATAAGAACCATTTCCATAAGTACAGCACATACCATCACCAAAACTATCTTTCATTATAAAAGAATAACATCCTACAGGTAAATTTACATTAATATTTAAAGTAGATCCATCTGCTTGAGAAGCATATGTGCCTCCAGAAGCAACAATAAGGTTTGCACTGTCTAAAATTTCCCAACTTGTTTCTTCTGGGTAATTATCAAAAGTAATTGATAATGCAACTGTAGTATCACCTCCACCAGTTGCTCCACCAGCAGATAAACTTATATCATCAATTGCAATATCGGCTTTCCAGGTAGCACCTGTAATTCTATTAAATCTTAATTGAACACTTCCTCCAACATATGCAGAAAGGTTGACGTTTGCTGTTAACCACGCATCACCTTTATTGCCAGTCTCGCTCCAAATGCTTGACCATGTGATTCCGTTATCGTTACTAGCTTCTAACGCGATAGACCCCATATCAGGATCTCCGAACATATGATATTTAAATGAGAATGTTGCATCTGTTTCAGTGCTTAGATCAAAACAAGGTGAATTTAATATCGCTTGTTTATTAGGATATCCTGTTCCGTTACCGGAAGCTTCTACATATAGATAGTAACTACCTTGTGATGCAGTAGAGGGACCTGTTCCACTTGATGGTGTTCCATTTGCATCTATAGTCCAGTTGATATCATCAGCCGTAGATTGTGTCCATGCGCCTAGTGTATTTTCAAATCCTTCATTATAAGGAAATGCTGTAATTCCACTTGTACACCCAGAACCACCTCCACTTGATAGTGTGGTTGCATTTACGGTATTACTAGCTGTAGATGAATTTCCTGCAGCGTCCTTAGCAATTACATAGAAAGAATAGTTAGTGTTTGCTGTTAACCCTGATATTGAAGTTGAGGTGCCCGTTACAGTACTAACATTTGTACCATCTTGATATACATCATAACCAGTTACGCCTACATTATCAGTAGAAGCAGTCCAAGACAAATCAACACTTGTTTGAGTAATATTAGAAGTAGCTAAACTACTTGGAGCACTCGGAGCTTGAGTATCTGGGGCTGCTGAAGTAGTAAACGTAACAGAATTACTAGAGGCGGATATATTACCTGCTGCATCTTTAGCTTTTACTGTAAAAGAATAGTTAGTACTAGCTGTTAATCCGGTAATATTTGTTGTAGTTCCAGTAACAGTGCCAATATTGGTGGCACCTTGGAATACATCATAACCCGTAACACCAACATTGTCGGTTGAAGCTGACCAAGTTAATGTAGCTGTAGTTTCGGTAATTACAGAAGCTGCTAAACTAGTTGGTGCTGTAGGCGCTTCCGTATCTCCAGTAACGCTACCTATATTTATTGTATAATCTTCAACTTCGCCATAAGTAAAAGACTCGCAGGCTGTTGGAATACCATTGTATTTTAACGAAACGCGCATTCTGGTTGCTCCGTCTGTCGCTGTAGAAGGTATTGTGAATGAACCACTAACAGGAGTAGTTTTGGAAGCCGCTTTGCTAAATACTAATTCACCAGCATCCGTAAAGTCACCATTTTGATTGTAATCAACCCAAACAGCATATCCTTCATCATAAACAGTTCCCGGCCATGTAGGAGTTATAGTAATTGTATATTGTGTACTCTTCTCTAAATCAGTTGAAACCGCTGTAAAATCAGAATAAAATTGACCTGCAGAAGTATTATCAATCGTATTTAATTGAACTCTACTAATATATTCGTCATTCACATTGGTACTTGCAGAAGCACAATAGTTCGCAGTAGTATCTCCATAGGCATTTCCAACACCAACTGCATGCCAAGCATTGGTTACGGCAATTTCTTCAGCAGAAGCAGCACCATATAAATCTATAGCAGATTGTATTGCGCTTGCTCTTGCATCGGCAAATGTCGAATTGGCAGATAGATATACACTTTCTAAACGGTATGCTAAGTTTCCAGCTTTAGCCATACCAATTCCTGAAACATTGTAACTACCTCCAACATCATTGGTTCCGGAACCTCCTGCAGTTAATAGATAGAACCAATAATTTAAGACTCCTGAGTTCGTATGAACACCACAATAATCATTGGTAGAAGTTGGTGTTCCACAATTTACATCAACCCAGTTTGTACCTCCATACGTATCTGGTTGCCCTAATAATTTAGGATCACTCATTGAACGTAATGCAGCAGAACCTGTTCTTCTATCTATTTCATCACCAATTAACCATATAGAAGCATCTGGAGCAGCGTCATTACCATTTCCTTTTGCAAAATGTTCAACAGCAGCACCCCAAATATCTGAGAAGCCTTCATTCATTGCTCCTGACTCTCTTTGGTATGCTAAATTGGCCGTAAATTCTGTAACAGCATGTCCAATTTCATGAGCTGCTACATCAATACTTGTTAACGCATCAAAGAAACCATTACCTTCTGTTCCATTCGAGCTACCATCGCCGTAAGACATTACATTTAAAAACCAAAATGCATTGTCATAATTATTGTCAACATGTACATAACTTCTTAGTTGAGCTCCGGCATTATCATAACTGTTTCTTCCATGAACATTTTGCCAGTAATCATATGTTTTCATGGCACCCCAGTGCGCATCTAAAGCGGCATTGTCTTTATTGGCATTATCATATTCTGCGGCTGTCCAGTTATTATCATTATCAGTGAATTCAGTATAATTAGTAATATAAGGCAACGTACTACCAGAAGGCGCTAAATTATTAGCATTTCGCGTATATACTTGTCGAGAAGCATCGTTCAAAGTAAACCCAGCACCGCTTGATGCTGTTTCTATAGTTTGAGTACCACTATATCTAGTTTGAGCAGAACCAGCTACCAAAGCAGCAGAAAATGTTTCAATGAGATCTTCATGAATTGCACTAGAAGTATTTTTAGAATACTCTCTACCATCATGACCAAAATTATCAACGTGTTTTACCCTAGCATTGTAGAATAATACATTGCCGTTTTGAGCATCAACATAAACATCAGCTCCTCCCATAGGTCTTATCGTAAAGATTTCAAATTTATATGCTAATTTTAATTTTTCAACTTCACCTTTCTTTTTAAAGTTATCAAAAACGGGTAGTAAAACTAATTCACCTTCCGGTTTTTTATAGCCTAATTCTTTTGAAGCAGCAGCATCTTCCCATAGATATGCTTGTGCTCCGATATGGCTTAAGGCAGATTGAAATGCTTGCCCTTTTGAAAGTATTGGAGTAATTTTAACATTGTTAGTTTGATAAAACTCCCCACTTATAGATTCCACAACACCTTTTTTTGAATGCAATGTATAAGTACCAAACTCAACTTTTACTCCTTTATAATATTGTTGATTTTTTTGATGGGTATACCCTATTTTATCATTTTCAGATTTTATTTTTCTAAAATCATCATACTGACCAAGGTTTAATTGTTCTTTTAAAATTTGTTTAGATTGATTAAGATTGTAATTGGAAGATTTGTTAAATACAATTAAGGTTGGATTGCCATTAGAGCCGGCAATTTTTTGTTTGATTAATTGTTCTTTTTCTTGAGCATTTATAGATGTGATTCCCAAAATCACAACACTCGAAAAAAGGAAACTCCTAAAATAATTTTTTCTCATAATATTAAATAGATTTAAGTTAATAAGCCATTACACCATTCGCATAGTAATTTAGGCTAGTTCGAAAATTAATGTTTTCTCAACAAAGAGCGTTATTATTAAGATTTTCAGATGAAAAGTATTAATATTTGTTAAGACTTTGCCAAATATATGTTAATATATTAAATATTACAATAGTGGTTTTCCATGAGTTTTGATTAGTGGAAAACCACTAACTTTTAATCTTATTTAGGATTATACACACGGGTTTTCTGATCAATATATTCTAGAAGTTGATGTGTTTAAGGTAGCTGTAGAAAGAGTAGGGTTAACAATTGATAAAAACCATTATTATAAATTCCCTAATTCAGAATTATCAACGGTGAGTATTAATTTTATTTCTTAATTTGATTAAATAATGCTCTTTTAAGTGTTTTAGCATTAGATTAAGATCTTTCTCATAAGCATTCAACAAATAGACACTATTTTCTTTCATTTCTTCTTCAACATATATTAGCTCATTTTTAATATCTCCTTTTCTTACAATTTTAATGGTATAATATTGAATATCAAATGCTCCATCATTCCAATCATGAATAGTAATTTCATTGAAGTCTGAAATTTCCGGATCATTATTTATGTTTTTCTGACCTATTTCTGAATTTAAATAAGCATGAAAATCATTAAAATGATAATGTGGGTTGTTACTATCAAAATTTCGATAGGTTCGTCTATCTCCTTTTGTTAAAATAAAATTTCTGATTTTTTCAAATTCTTCTACTGATAATAAATCAGTTATTTCAATGAATTTATCCATATTTGGATTTGCTGATGTCTGTATTATGTTGAGAATCTCATCTTTACTGGTTGAGTTAAAAATTTCTTTTAATGGATCGTTCTCAACAAAAGGATTTTCTGGAGTAGGTTCAGATTCATAATGACCATGTAATTCAGCAGATTTTTCTCCCGTAATATTATTTATAAAATAACCACCATAAATAGACTCATTCTCATAGTTGATCCAATAACGATCTTTATATTCTTGAATTGAGTAATCAAAATCACTAGAAAATGTTACATGCTCTTTTACAAAGTTGATTTTCTTCACTTCTGCTTTGCTAGGTATAAAGAACGTATGAAAATAGTCTTCTTCAAGATCTTTTTGAATTAAATCTACTGTAATATCAAATTTCAGGTCTCGAGATTCTTCAAATGGTATATACTCAATGAGTCTCTTAAAAATAACTATGGCTTGACTTTTATTTGCCCAAACTTTTATTTCATAATCTTCGGGATTAATATCTAATTCAGGCATTTTCTCTTTAATAATGGTAAATGCATACATTACTATAGCTTCTTTACCTTGAAGCATTATTTCTTTTGTAGTATTATCCATAGTTTGATTCTGAGAAAAACTAAATGTAGCTTTTATAATTAAAAGCAATAGTATATACACCGATTTTCTATTCATTTTGAGAGCTCATTTCATTTTTCTTTTCAACTATTTTGCGTATTAGATTTGCTGTGAATTTTAAAAATTCCTTATCCCTAATTCCGTAACCATCAAGCCCTATTAATTTAACACTGTCAGTCTCAATAGGTTCTAATTTTAGAAAAAACAATGTGTAACCCTTATCTTTTCCTGTAAATCGGAGCTCATTTTCTTTACGATGTATATCATACTTACTAAGTATATCAGCATATGGAGAATCTTGTATCAAAAGATAATTTTCAACAGTTAAGAGCTTTATATTCTCCTCATATTCTTTTTTTTGCTTATATCCTGAAATAACAAGGTATCCGAAAAGCAATATGAGAATTAAAACAATAATTAAAAATGTTTTCATAGTATTATTTTTTAATCACAGCTAACCTGAAATATAGAATTCTCATCAATCTTAAATTTAACAGAGGCTTTAGAAAACTCTTTTAAAACCCTATAAGCATAAATGATTGACATGTTATCGAATGATTCATCAGATTTAATATATTCATTGCCTTCTACATAGGATTTAGTATTAATAAAAGCATTTTTTTGTTCGCTGAAAATGTGACGCTCATGTATGTCTCGAGGCTCCTCCTCACTATCTAGTCCACCAAACACATTATAAGACGGATTGAGATAAATGGTATCTCTAATCATTTCCTTGTCGATAAAATTTCTTATAAATTCAATCTCTTCATCATCTTCGTCTAGAGGTGTTCGTGATGAAGACTCATTTCCTTGAAAATAGAGAATATCCTCTTTGAATGTTGCAAAAAATGTTCTAGCTTCCGATCTCTCTACTTCAATATAATTTGCAAGAAAATCATTATAACCATCAGGGTTGTTAAAGGTAATTACCTTACTACGCCCATCACCATAATTTTCAAACATCAATGATATACTATTCGCAACAGTTTTAAATATGTGTACATAAGGGAAATCAAAACAATTCGCATCTATATTAAAAACGCGTTGTAAATTGTATTCTTCTTCTTTATTTGTTCTTAATTGGATAAACGTTTCACTATTTTCAAAACCATTAAAAAAGATTTTTGTGCTGTCTTTTAAGTTTTTGTTATGTCTCCCAAATAATTCAAATTTACTTTCTTTTATATTTGGCGAAAACCTATAAATAGCATCTTTTGTTAAATTCCATTTCCCGGTTTGCATACCACCAAAATACATTAAAGCATATATCCCATTTTCCAATATAATTAAATGGCTACCTCCTTCTGGTGAGGAAGAGCCTAAAGAATATGTACCTGTAATAATCTCTTTGTTTTGAGCATTCATAATACTTGTCATAAAAATTGTGGTTATAATTAAAAGTATAATCTTTTTCATTATAATAATTTTGATATACAAATATGCTGTTTAAATAGCATTTCTAAAACGCCATAAACCGTGAAGTTATACCCCCTGAAAATGGGGTTTTTAAAATGATCAGAGATTTACCAATACTTTCCTTTTTCAGGCTTAAGTAACGATAAAATATATTCGAAACTAAATTGAAAGTAATTAATAAAAGGACTCAACTTTTGAGTTGATAAGGTACTTAAAAATTAAGATTTTGGTAAATAAGGAGCAATACTTGCTATCCATTTCAAAGCTCCTCCTTTAACATATCCCGTTCTACCTAACGGTACTATACCTTGTTTAGGATCATTCCCTTTTCCTGGTTCAAAAAGCATAATTGTAGGATAACCTCTTACTCCGAATGCATTTTGCAACGAATAATTTTGTTGTTGCATTTCTAGGGGTAATTTTTTCTTTCTCGGAAAATCTAATACTAACAACACTACGTTTTCAGTGGCCCAAGACTTAAATTCGTCTGTGCTGAATACTTGTTTATCAAGAACTTTACACCATCCACACCAATCACTTCCTGTAAAATTTGCAAGAATAGGTTTGTTCGTTTCCTTTGAAATTTTTGCTGCCTCTTCATAATTATCAAACCATTCAATTTCTTGAGAGAACATTGAGATGGATGAAATAAGCAACATCCCTAAAATTATATTTTTCATATATTTATTTTTATAAAATATTTGACGCAAATACTATGCCTTAATTACAAATAACGTGATAGCGTACTATTTAGTGCATTAACGAACACCATGCATCAATTTTTTTAACACAGGGTTTAATAATATTGAAATAAACCCAACTCCAATGGGTACTAATGTAAATATTAAGAAAAAAGTACTTAAAGAATATTGTTCAGTTATTTTATCAATCATTCCCCCCATGGTACCTGCAGTTTTTTGACCGATAGCAATAGCTAAATACCAAATACCGAACATAAAACCGATCATTCTTCCGGGTACTAATTTACTTAAATAGGACAATCCAACAGGAGATAAACATAACTCTCCCATTGTATGTAGTAGATATGCAAAAATTAAAAACGCCATACTTACTGATGCTGTTTTAGCACCTTGTGGAATGCCAGCAGTTCCATAGGCTAAAATTGCAAACCCTAGACCTAATAAAATCAATCCTAAACCATATTTCATTCCCGCACTAGGATTGTATTTACTCTCCCACCATTTTGAAAAGAATGGAGCCAAGGTAATTATAAAGAATGAGTTTAAAATTCCAAACCAAGAAGCACCAACTTCTGTAGTGTCTTTACTAAACTCTCTATTTACTTTGAAGAAAACAATATACCAAAGGAAGGCAAAAGTAACACCAAGAATAATATTCGAATACGGAATTTTTGAATATGTTTTTTTAAATAATAGATACAATACCCAAGTAATAATTGCTAGAGGACCAACTGTTAGAATCAAATCTACTATTTTAAAGATCATTGCCGATGAACCAGTCAATGCTCTAGCCGTATAATCTCTAGCAAAAATGGTCATAGAACCTAATGATTGTTCAAAAGCTGCAAAGAAAAAAACAGTAAAAATACCGAAAATAGATACTGCAATAATTCGGTCTCTAACAATGCGTGAATATCTTGATATTCTGGAAACGATTAAGTATAAAAACAATACTAATCCGCTTAATATCGTAACCGTAGAACCATCGTATCCTCCAATACTAAAATCAAGGATGTTCCCCTTACCAATTTTAGACATAGGATCATTGAATAAATAAAGCAAACCACTAATTGCTGATAAAACAATCAATATTTTATCAATTGATGTAAAAGGGTTTAGTTTTTCGGTATCACCGGCAGTTTCTTCAACGACAGCAGTTTCTTCATTAATATTTTGAGGAAGTTCAACTTCATGAATTTTTGAAGGTTTTTCACCAACACTTCCAAATAGACCTTTAGCCATCCAAAATTGTAACATGCCTAAGAACATAAAAATTCCCGCCAAGCCAAAACCATAAGACCAACCTAAATTTTCCGCTAAATAACCACAAAGCATCATTCCGAAAAAAGCACCTGCATTAACGCCCATATAAAAAATGGTATAAGCACCATCTTTTTTAGATTCTTTTCCTTTATACATGGTAGAAATCATAGAAGTAATATTTGGTTTGAAAAAACCAGTACCAATAACCAGTAATGCCAATCCTAAATACAAGGTAAACTGTGTTTCAAAAACCATAGAAGCATGTCCGAGCATCATAATAAAACAACCAATTACTACAGCCCATTTATACCCGGTAAACTTATCAGCTATATAACCACCAATAATTGGTGTTAGATATAATAAAGAGGCATATGTACCAATTAAAGCCAATGCATGTTCTCTAGGCCATTCCCAACCCGGATTATCACCAACCAACGGTGCAGTTAAAAATAATACCAGTAGAATACGCATTCCATAAAATGAAAAACGTTCCCACATTTCTGTAAAAAAGAGCACAAATAAACCTGCAGGATGTCCTAAAACATTGTCTTTAAATAAATTTTCAATATCGGTTTTCATATAAAAGTTTTTTGGGGTTGTTATAAAATGAAAAAGTCTTACATGTTAACATGTAAGACTTTAAAATATTTTTAATTATTCGTAATTATCCATCTCTCTTTCATTATCCTCAGCTCCATGAGTTAGGACTTTTAATTTTTTCAAGAATGCCCAAATTAAGAGTCCGAAAACAATACAGAAAATCGCAATTCCCGTAAAAACAGAAAACTCTCCAAATTCAGAGGCAGATTCACCTAATAATCCTGCTACTTTATTTCCTAATCCAGTTGTTGCAAAATATAAGCCCATCATTAAGGATGCGTATTTAGCAGGAGCTAATTTAGTAACAAAAGAAAGCGATACTGGTGATAAACTTAATTCACCAATTGTGTGCAACAAGTAAGCTAATACCAACCAATACATAGCGGATGAACCAGAGTTTTGATATTCAACAGCGGCAGCAGACATAAATAAAAAGCCTGCACCCATAATAATAAGTCCCATGATCATTTTAAAAAGCGATGAGGCTTCTTTACCTTTTAATTTTCTACTAGCCCAATAGCCAGCAACTATTGTTCCTAGAGTAATTATAAAGAACGCATTTAGAGATTGAAACCATGACGCAGGAACTTCCCAACCCATTAACATTCTATTTGTATAATCTTTAGCATAAATATTCAGCAATCCACCTGCTTGTTCAAACGCTCCAAAAAACACGATTACCATTAAAAATGAAAGAATCAACACAATTACCCTATCTTTTTCTATTTTATTAAGTGGTCTTTTTAATGCTTCACGATCTTCAACATTTTCCGATTTACCTAAATAATCACCTACACCTTTTAAGTACTTTTGGCCGAATATAAATTGTATAAGCCCAAAAAGCATACAAATACCTGCTAGACCGAAACCATAATGCCATCCATAAACCTCACCTACATAGCCGACAATTAAACTTGATAAAAATGCACCAACATTTATACCGATATAAAAGATTGTAAAACCTTTATCACGTCTTATATCACCTTTTTTATAAAGACCACCTACCATTGTAGAAATATTGGGTTTTAACATACCAACACCAGATATAATAAAACCTAAACCAGTATAAAAGGCCCACATTTGTTCAACTGCAAGAATGCTATGTCCGATTACTAATAATATGGCTCCAACAATAACAGATTTTTTTTGACCTAGAATTCTGTCAGCAATAATACCCCCAGGGATAGAAGCTACATAGACCAGCATAGTGTACCATCCATATAAAACAAGGGCTTCCTTATTAGTCCAACCTAATCCAGCGTTTTCATCAGTAGTTTGGGTTACTAAATATAAAACCAGTAAAGCGCGCATTCCGTAATAAGAGAAACGTTCCCACATTTCGGTAAAGAATAATACATATAAACCCACCGGATGTCCAAAAAGTTCTTTTTGATGTGGTTGTTTTGTAATTGCTGACATAAAATTTTGGGTTTAAATTAATGTTTTATCTCTTTCTTTATAGAGGTTTGGTTAGAAATATTTTGTAAATGAGTATCGATAAAAGTAGTCATTTTTTTATAAAGATGTAAACGCGTGTTTTTACCTCTATAAATACTATGTGTTCTATCAGGGTATACAAATAGATCAAATTGCTTATCGGCTTCAACTAAAGCATTTATCATACGAGTTGTATTTTGTACATGTACATTATCATCTCCTGTACCGTGCACTAACAGATAGGCCCCTTTTAATTTTTCAACATGATTAATTGGCGAATTATGATCATAACCATTGGCATTTTCTTGTGGAGTTTGCATATAACGCTCGGTATAAACAGTATCATAAAAACGCCATGAAGTCACAGGAGCAACAGCAATAGCCATTTTAAAAACATCAGCCCCTTTAGTAATGGCTAAGGAAGACATATAGCCACCATAACTCCAACCCCAAATACCAATATTATTTTGATCAATATATTCTAATTTACCCAACTCTTTAGCAGCTTCAATTTGATCTTCAATTTCGTATTTTCCTAACTCTTTATAGGTAACTTTTTTAAACGCAGAGCCTTTAAAACCAGTACCTCTACCGTCAACACAGGCAATAATATACCCTTTTTGAGCAAGCATTTGATACCAATAGTCATTGGCACTATTCCATTTGTTTGCTACTGATTGCGATCCCGGACCCGAATATTGATACATAAATAAGGGGTATTTTTTATTTGGATCAAAACCCGCAGGTTTTATCATCCAAGCGTTAAAATCACCATTATTAGTTTTTAGTGTAAAAAATTCCTTAGGGGAAGTGTTATATGCTGATAATTCTTCAGTTAGCTCTTTGTTATTTTTTATCTCTTTTAATTGTTTGCCAGTTTGTGCTTCATTCAAAGTGTAAATTGAAGGTGTGCCAGCATCAGAATAAGTATTTACATAATAATTAAAACTGTTACTAAATGCTGCAGAATTGGTTCCGGTATTGGTACTTAATCTTTTTTTATCTTTTCCGTTTAATTTAATAGAATATACAGTTCTGTTTATAGAACCATCCTCAACAGATTGATAAAAAATACGTTTCGTTTTTGAATCGTAACCATAATAGTTGGTCACCTCCCATTTTCCATTGGTTACTTGACGGATTAATTTACCGGAAGCATTATAATGGTAAATATGATTGTATCCATCTTTTTCGCTAGTCCATATAAAGCTATTATCCTTTAAAAAAGTAAGATTGTCTGTAACATCAACATACGCTTTATCAGTTTCATTTAATATTATTTTGGGTTTAAATTCTTCCATTACGTTGACAACAAATAAGTTCAAATCATTTTGATGACGATTTAATGTAGTTACACTTAGTGTATAAGGATCATTAGTCCATTTAAATCTAGGAATATATTCAAATTCCTTAATTCTTTCTAAATGAATTTCCGCTTGATCTTTTTGCTTAACATAAACGATCCGCATCGTAACTTTGGCATTTTTTTCACCAGCTTTAGGATATTTAAATACTTGCTGTGAAGGATATAAGGCAGTACCATAAATATCCATTGAAAATTCTGGCACTTCGGTTTCGTTAAATCTCAGAAAAGCAATCACATCACTGTTTGCATTCCACTCGAAAGCACGAACAAACCCAAATTCTTCTTCGTAGACCCAATCGGTTATACCATTGATTATTTTGTTCTTTTTACCACTATTAGTGAGCTGTACAGTTTCATTTGTATTTAAATTTTTATAATAAATATTGTTTTCAAATACATATGCAACTTTAGTTCCATCTGGAGAAAAAGTAGGCTCTTGAATGTATTTATCAGTGATAAGTTGAAGCTGTTTTGTAGCGATATCATAAACATAATAGATCCCTTTTGTAGAATGTCTATAAATTTGTTCAGAATCAATTCCTAACAATAGTTTTGTTTCATCATCACTAAACTCATCACTTTCAAAATAATTGATTCCATCTAACCCCTTACTATCAATTATAGTTTCAACTTTTTCAAGTGTTTTATAACTGTATTTATCTAAACTAATATTCCCAGTTTCTTGGTCAAAATTTTGAATAGTATAATAATCACCATTACGCATGGAGTGAAAGGCGTTTAAACTTTTGGTTTTAAAGGTTCCGTTTGACCAAATATCTTCAAGGGTAATATCTTTTTTTTGTGCACTAATTGTAGCCGTAAAAGCAATAAATAGGATAAGTAATTTTCTCATTATATATAAGAGGGTATTTTTATAAAAAGCTTGCCAAGTTTACGGAAAATTCGTCAAAAATCATCCCTAAAATTAGATATTTTATAATTAGATACTTTTCATATACCTTTATCGCTTATTTAGTAAGTAACAGAACAAATGACAAAAACCGTAGTTGGATTTTCAAAACTAACCAAAGAAGAAAAGATAAATTGGCTTGCTAAGACCTATCTATCTGATAGTAAATCTGCAATAACAACATTAAAAAGTTATTGGAATGATGATAAACAGTTACAGCAACTCCATGATGAATTTATAGAGAATACAATTTCTAACTTTTACTTGCCTTATGCTGTAGCCCCAAATTTTATTATTGATGGAAAACCATATGTAATACCAATGGCTGTAGAAGAAAGTTCGGTAGTTGCAGCAGCCTCACTAGTGGCAAAATTTTGGAGTGAGCGAGGCGGATTTAAAACACAGGTTATTTCTACTACTAAAACCGGTCAAGTTCATTTTAAATATGAAGGAAGTTTCGACGAGCTACAACATTATTTTAATTCGATAAAATCAAGGTTGTATCAAGCTACTGAAAGCATTACTAAAAACATGCGTAAACGTGGTGGCGGAATTTTGGATATTGAGTTAAAAAATAAAACCCATAAACTCGAAAATTATTATCAGTTGCATGTTTCATTTGAAACAAAAGACAGTATGGGTGCTAATTTTATCAATTCTTGTTTGGAAGCAATAGCGAAATCTTTTCGTAATGAAGAGATTGAAATTATAATGAGTATTCTGTCTAATTATATCCCTGAATGTTTAGTGAGAGCAGAAGTAAGCTGTAAAATTAATGAGTTAGGAGAAGATGCTGAGCTTTTTGCAAAAAAATTTTATCAAGCCGTTCAAATTGCCCAGGTTGAACGGTATAGAGCTGTGACACATAACAAGGGAATTATGAATGGTATTGACGCTGTAGTGATTGCAACCGGGAATGATTTTAGAGCAGTCGGAGCAGGAGCTCATGCCTATGCCGCTAAAGATGGTCAGTATAAAGGCTTAAGTAATTGCTCGATTGATGATGGTGTTTTTAAATTTTGGATTGAAATTCCCTTGGCTATAGGAACTGTTGGCGGATTGACAAAGTTGCATCCATTGGCTAAATTGTCACTAGAGATATTACAAAATCCTACCGCAAAAGAATTGATGCAAATAATCGCCGTTGCCGGATTGGCGCAAAATTTTGCTGCTTTAAAAGCATTGACTACTACCGGAATACAACATGGGCATATGAAAATGCATTTACAAAACATGTTGAATCAGTTAGGCGCCACTCAACAAGAAAAAAAATACCTAATTAATCATTTTAAAGATAAGGATATAAGTTACAATACTGCAACAGAGGCTCTTGAAAAATTAAGGACTACAAAAATGTTAGAATAACCGAATTCTATCTATTGATAAAAACTTTCTATACATTTGTTGAGGGCATTTTCTTTCAAAGATGCTATCTTTGAATTTGAAAAAACATTTCTCGATGTTTTACATTGAGATATCAATAAATTATCATTCTCGTGAATGATAAAAAATAATTAAGTTTAATATAAAAAATTATAAAATTATGGCTTTTGAATTACCAAAATTAGGCTACGCTTATGATGCGTTAGAACCACATATTGATGCGAGAACAATGGAAATACACCATACCAAACATCATAACGGATACACAAACAATGTAAACAATGCTATTGCAGGTACTGACCTTGACTCAAAGTCTATCGAAGATATTTTAACCAATTTAGATATGAATAATGCTGCAGTTAGAAATAATGGAGGCGGATTTTATAACCACAGTCTTTTCTGGACAGTAATGAACCCTGAAGGTAAAGGAAGACTTTCTGGTGCTTTAGCAGAGGCTATTAATGAAGCTTTTGGTTCGTTTGATGCTTTTAAAGATGCTTTTTCTAAAGCTGCAGGAACTCGGTTCGGTTCGGGTTGGGCATGGTTATGTGTTCATAAAGGAGGTAAAGTAGAAATATGTTCTACTCCTAATCAAGATAATCCACTAATGCCGGGTGTTGGCTGTGAAGGAATCCCTGTTTTAGGTTTAGATGTTTGGGAACATGCTTATTATTTAAACTACCAAAATAGAAGACCAGATTATATCAATGCCTTTTTTAACGTGATAAATTGGAATGAAGTAGAAAGACGTTACGACGAAGCAAAGTAATCCATGTTGTTATTTCTGCCTTTCGTCTTCGCATAAGATAAACATTGGCAGGAATCCACTAAAATTAAGTAATGATGATGTAGACCTCCTAATTAAAGGAACTAAAACATTATCATTACTTTTTTTATTTATTCTTTACTATTAACCTCTCGACTGCGCTCGAGGGGACAAAGTGTCTGGTCGAGCGCAGTCGAGACCTCATTATTTCATAAAACAAATGAACTCAAGAAATAGCGCATTGATTCTTGCTTTTTTAGCCGCATTAATTTACGGAGTAAGTTTTACCGTAGCTAAAGAGGTAATGCCTCTATATGTTAAACCTTATGCATTTATTGTATTAAGAGTTTTAGGGGCCGCCATTCTTTTTTGGATTGTTGGGTTTTTTATAGCAAAAGAGAACATTGAACGCCAAGATTATTTTAGAATCTTTTTAGCCGCTATTTTTGGTACAGCCTTAAATATGCTTACCTTTTTTAAAGGATTGAGCCTAACAACACCTATAAATGCGTCAGTAATGATGCTTACAACACCCATTTTAGTACTATTACTTTCTACAATTATTTTAAAAGAAAAAGTAACCTTTTTAAAAATATTAGGGATTTTTGTAGGATTGGCAGGAGCATTTATTTTGATTGTTTACGGACAAAAGATGGGACCAAGCAAAGATGCTTTGTTAGGCAACTTTTTAGTATTTGTAAATGCAACCTCATATAGTTTTTATTTAATTATAGTTAAACGATTAACTGATAAATACAATCCGCTAACCTTCGTGAAGTGGATATATTTATTTGGCCTATTTATGGTCTTACCTTTTGGGTTTTTAGAACTTCAAGAAATACAATGGCAAGAAATGTCGACGAGTATTTATTTAAAAATAGGCTTCATAGTTGTCTTTACCACCTTCTTAGCTTATTTATTTAATATTTTTGCTTTGTCAAAATTAAAACCAACCACCCTTAGTATTTTTATATACTTACAACCAGTATTAGCTTCGGGGTATGCGCTACTTACAAAAAGTGATTCATTAAATATGATACAAATAGTAGCAACACTTTTAATTTTTGCAGGAATATATTTAGTAACAAAAAGTAATACACCTAAGCAATTAAAAGTCTCAAAGTTATCGAACTAACTATCGTTTGTTAAGTAGCGTGCGGTCTAAATTTCTAAAAAAACGTATAATTATGTTTTGAATTTAAATCAGAACTAAAGTTTTAAATAAAACAATTCCCATAATTTGTGGTAAATTAGCCTAATTTTTATCAAAAATATATGATACAATCCATGACAGGCTACGGTAAGGCCGTAGTTGAACTTCCTCAAAAAAAAGTTACTGTAGAAATTAAAACTTTAAACAGTAAAAATTTAGATCTAAATGTTAGAGTTCCTTCATTTTATAGGGAAAAGGAATTAGGGGTAAGGAGTAAATTATCACGACAGATGGTTAGAGGGAAGATAGATTTTTCAATCTTTGTTGAATCTACCGGAAACGAAACAACTACAGTAATAAATAAAGAAGTTGTCAATAATTATATTGATCAATTACGTAAAATTGCAGTCACTTCACCCGAAAATACATTAGAGATAGCGATGCGTTTACCGGATGCGCTGAAAACTGAACGCGAAGAGCTAGATGAGGATCAATGGATAGAGATTGATAAAACAATTGACGAAGCCATTTTAAAAGTGAAGAAATTTAGAGCTGATGAAGGGAATGTACTTAAGCAAGATTTCACCAATCGCATTAAGGCAATTCAACAATTGTCAGAAGAGGTCGTTAAATTAGATGAAGAACGATTGATGAATGTTCGTGAACGCTTAGACAAAGCAATTACTGAGTTAAAACAAACTGTAGACGAAAATAGGTTTGAACAAGAATTGGTATACTATTTAGAAAAACTAGATATAACTGAAGAAAAAGTTCGATTAAATAATCACCTAGACTATTTTTTACAAGAATTAAATAGTGACGTTTCTAATGGAAAAAAATTAGGATTTATTTCTCAAGAAATCGGTAGAGAAGTGAATACAACAGGCTCGAAATCTAACTTTGCACCCATGCAAAAAGTAGTTGTGCAAATGAAAGATGAATTAGAGAAAATAAAAGAGCAACTATTAAATGTTTTGTAAAGATAATTATTTATTGAATGCCGAATTCAGTTTTGATCTCTGATAAATAACAACTTTTGAATAATAAAAGAGAAACGACAAAACATACTAATCAGTATGATAAATGGTTAAACACAATTTAATTTACTGATAATCAAGATAATATTAATTTTACAAGAATCGTAAAGAAGACTAACAAGTATGTATTGCATAGTATTAGAAATAGATAGTAAAAAATGAAATCTGAAAAGAAATCAATTAAAAAGAAAGGAAAACTCTTAGTTTTTTCTGCACCTTCAGGGTCTGGAAAAACGACAATAGTTAGGCATTTGCTAGGATTAGATTATTTGAATTTGGAGTTTTCAGTCTCTGCAACCTCTCGTGAAAAACGAGGAGAAGAAATTGAAGGAAAAGATTATTATTACCTGTCAACAGAAGAGTTTAAACATAAAATAAAAAACGAAGAATTTTTAGAGTGGGAAGAAGTCTATAGAGATTGTTTTTATGGTACCTTAAAAAGTGAAGTAGAACGCATTTGGAATAAAGGGAAGCATGTTATTTTTGATATTGATGTGGTAGGAGGTTTACGTATTAAAAAGAAATTCCCTGAAGAAACCTTAGCGGTTTTTGTAAAACCACCAAGTGTAGACGAATTGAAAATTCGATTAAAAAAGCGTAAAACCGAGAGTGAAGATAAAATCAATATGCGTATTGCGAAGGCTTCTGTTGAATTGGCCACAGCACCGCAATTTGATATGATTATTAAAAACCATGATTTAGATGTTGCATTGAAAGAAGCTGAAGGTCTTGTCGCTGAATTTGTAGGAGCTAAAAAGAAGAAATAAAATGAACATAGGTTTGTATTTCGGCACTTTTAATCCTATCCATATCGGGCATATGGCAATTGCCAATCATATGGTTGAATTTTCTGATTTAGACGAAGTCTGGATGGTTGTTACGCCTCATAATCCGTTTAAGAAAAAAGCATCATTATTGGCCGATAATCATCGTTATCAATTAGTACAAATTGCAACAGATGAGTATCCTAAATTAAAGCCATCAAATATCGAATTTAAATTACCTCAACCAAATTATACGGTAAATACATTAGCTCATATTTCAGAAAAATACCCTCAGGATACCTTCAATTTAATTATGGGATCTGATAATTTGAAATCTTTTCATAAATGGAAAAATTATGAGGTTATTTTAGAGCATCATGATATTTATGTATACCCTAGGGTTGTTGAAGGAGAAAAAATAAAATCACAATTTGATGAACATCCCAAAATTCATAAGGTAGATGCCCCAATTATGGAAGTTTCTTCAACATTTATAAGAAAAGCAATTGCTGACAAAAAGAATATTCGAACATTGTTACCTTGTAATGTTTGGCAGTATATTGATGAAATGAATTTTTATAAATAGTAACTTTTTTATAGGATTTACATCAGAATTCTAAACTCAAAATTCCGTTGTATATTTGTTTCCTGAGAGAGATTATTTTCATGGCAAAAAAGAAAAAAAATACAAATAAACTTAAAGAGAAACTCACTTTTAAGTATCGTTTTGTAGTCTTGAATGAAGAAACGTTTGAAGAACGATTTTCGTTTAAGTTAAATCGACTAAATGTGATAATTTTAGGGGGTACTTTTACTGTTTTATTGATTGGCCTTACTGCAATTATCATGGCATTTACACCATTACGAGAGTATATACCGGGATATTCTTCTTCATCGTTGAAAAAGGAAGCTTCAGATTTAGTATATAAAGTAGATTCGTTACAGCAACAGCTAACGGTCAATGATATCTATATTCAAAACATACAACAGGTTTTAACAGGTAAAATAAAAAATACAATTGTCAATAAAGATTCTATTGTTGAACAATTACGTATTGAAGATGTCAATTTATCTACAACGCCTATGGATTCTGTTTTTAGAGAAGATGTAGAACAAGAAGACAGGTATAGCGTTTTTGAAAAGGCAACTAAAAAAACTGATATTGTTTTCTTTGCTCCTATTTCTGGAAAGATTACTGATACTTATAAGCCTAAAGAAAAACATTATGCAATAGATATTGCTGTGGAAAAAGACACTCCTGTAAAAGCAGTAGCAGACGGAACAGTAATTTTCACGGGTTTTACTGCAGATACTGGTTTTGTTATTATAATAGAGCATGCTAAAGGATTTATTTCAGTTTATAAACACAATGCTTCTATACATAAAGAACAAGGAGATTTGGTAAAATCAGGCGAAGCTATTGCAAATGCAGGATCTACAGGAGAACTGTCTACCGGGCCGCATCTGCATTTTGAATTATGGAACGATGGTTTTCCTGTAAATCCGTTGAATTATATAGATTTTAAGTAATGAGCATAAAATCTATTTTTGCGGTACCAATAGCAAAACAAATTCAAAAACGAATATATAAAAGCGCAAACCAACCTGAAAAGACACAGCAAAAAGTTTTTAGAAAACTAATAAAACAGGCTAAAAATACATCTTTTGGTAAAGATCATCGTTTCAGCACAATCAATTCTTATCAAGATTTTAAAGAACAAGTTCCTATTAGAGATTATGAGGCATTAAGACCTTATATAGAGCAAATTTTAGAAGGAAAATCAGACATACTTTGGAAAGGGAAACCTTTGTATTTTGCGAAAACTTCCGGTACCACTTCAGGAGCAAAGTATATTCCGTTAACCAAAGCTTCTATGCCTTACCACATTAAAGCGGCACGAAATGCTTTACTGATGTATATTGCTGAAACCGGAAATGCCGATTTTGTCAATGGGAAGCTTATCTTTTTACAAGGAAGTCCGATTATTGACCAACAAAACGGAATTAAAACAGGAAGATTATCAGGTATAGTAGCGCATTATGTACCCGCATATTTACAAAAAAATAGAATGCCAAGTTGGGAGACCAATTGTATCGATGATTGGGAAACGAAAGTGGATGCTATTGTAGAAGAAACACTTAAAGAAGATATGACACTTATTAGTGGAATTCCTTCATGGGTGCAGATGTATTTTGAAAAATTAGCGATTAAAACTGGTAAAACTATCAATGAGATTTTTCCAAATTTTAATTTATTCGTTTACGGAGGTGTAAATTATGAACCTTATCGTAATAAATTTGAAAGGCTTATCGGAAAAAAAGTAGACTCTATAGAATTATTTCCTGCCTCTGAAGGGTTTTTTGCTTTTCAGGATAAACAAGATGAAAAAGGAATGCTTTTACTATTAAACGGAGGTATTTTTTACGAGTTTATCAAGGCAGATGAGTTTTATGATGAAAACCCTACAAGAATTTCAATTGCGAACGTTGAATTAGGTGTTAACTATGTGCTTATAATTTCTACCAATGCAGGATTATGGGGGTATAATATTGGCGATACGATAGAATTCACTTCTTTAAAACCACATAGAATTATAGTTACCGGTAGAATTAAACATTTTATTTCTGCTTTCGGTGAACATGTTATTGCGAAAGAAGTAGAACAAGCCTTAAAACAAACCGTTGAAGAAACTAACATTTCAATAAATGAATTTACGGTAGCGCCACAAACGAATCCGGAAAACGGATTGCCTTATCATGAATGGTTTATCGAATTTGAAAATGAGCCTAAAAATATGCCTGAGTTTGAAAACAAAATAGATGCTGTTATGCAACAACAAAACTCTTATTATTTTGATTTGATTAATGGAAAAATTCTGAAACCCTTAGTTATCACTAAAGTGGAAAAAGACGGATTCCAAAACTATATGAAATCTGTTGGAAAATTAGGCGGTCAAAATAAAGTACCACGCTTATCTAATGATAGAAAAATAGCAGATTTTTTCAGTAAGCTCAACTAAGTCTTAACAGATTTTTGAAACCTGTAAGGTTTTATGTTAGAACAATAATTTGTGTAAATAAATACAATTCGTGTCTATGAAAGTAATATCAGTAAACCTAGGAGAAAAAAAACAAGTACAATGGCGAAAAAAAACTATTGAAACGGGTATTTTTAAACTTCCGGTGGATTCTCCTATATTTTTAGACTTAGAAGATGTACAGAATGACAATGTGGTTGATAGAAAATACCATGGAGGTATTCAACAAGCAGTGTATGCATATAGTGAAAATCATTATGCCTATTGGAAAGAATTGTATCCTGATTTAGACTGGAATTATGGAATGTTTGGTGAAAATTTAACCATCACCAGTCTTGATGAAACCAAGATACATGTAGGAAGTATTTATAAACTAGGCGAAACAAAAATTGAAGTTACCAAACCCAGACAGCCTTGCTATAAATTAGGGATTCGATTTAACAATCCGAAAATTATCAAACAATTTTGGAATGCTACTAAAAGTGGTATTTATTTCAAAATATTAGAGACGGGCTATGTTGCTAAAAATGATGAGTTGATCGTATTAGAAGAAGCTATAGATAATCCTACAATTGCCGAGGTATATACTGCCAAAAGAAACTTAAAAGGGATGTAAAAACATTATAATTAAACCTTTATCATTATTGCTAGTCTTAGTTATAAATTAAAAATCTAGAAAAATGAAAAAGTTTATTATTGTTTTATTTGGGAGTGTTGTATTATTTTTAGGTAATTCGTGTGTAGTTCATACGAGGCCATTAGCTACGAATACTGTCGTAATTAAAAAGGCTCCTAGACATCATAAAGTAGTTGTTGTTAAAGGAAAAAGATATTATACTTGGAACGGTAAACACTATAAAAAAACTCGCAGAGGATATGTAGTTGTTAGCATATAAAAAACAAAACCCGAACAGATCTGTTCGGGTTTTTCACAATATAGTGTTGACAATGTCTATTTTTTAGATAGAAGATCTCTAATTTCAGCTAGTAAATCATTATCAGAAGGCCCTGCAGGTGCAGCTTCTTCAACCGGTGCTTTTGTTTTATTATATGCTTTTACAATTAAAAACATAACAAAACCAACAATTAATAAGTTTATGATGGTATTAATCCAAGCACCATACCGAATTGCATTTTCAGGAGTTGTAACTACACCATCTGCACCTAAAACAGCAGGAGAAAGTACATGTTTCATACTTGCAAAATCCATTCCCCCTGCAAAATGACCCACAAAAGGCATGACAATATCATTAACAAATCCGTTAACAACAAGTCCTATGGCACCAGCCATAATAACGGCAATTGCAAAATCTACAACATTGCCAGTCATAATAAAATTCTTAAATTCTTTTAACATGATTCTTTAGTTTTAATTGATTAATATTATGCAATATACTAAAATTAACAATTATTTAACAATTCTTTTCACACGTTGTGAAATTGCAGTAAGTAATTCGTACGAAATAGAATTGATGCTTTTTGCTAAATCATTAACGGTCTCTTGATTGTCAAAAATAACAACTTCATCACCTTCATTACAATCAATATCAGTAATATTTACCATCAACATATCCATACAGACATTACCAATAATGGGTGCTTTTTTATTATTAATGGTGACATAACCTTTACCATTACCAAAAGCTCTATGAATACCATCGGCATGACCAATAGGTATCGTTGCAGTTTTTGTAGTGTGATTTGCTATAAATGCTTTGTTATAACCAACAGACTCCCCTTTTTCAATATGATGAATTTGAGAGATGATAGATTTTAAAGAGGCTACATTTTGTAATTTTTTAGTATCTGTATCATTATTTCCAAATCCATAGAGCCCAATACCAACCCGAACCATGTCAAATTGTGCTTCAGGATAGTTAAGTACTCCCGAAGTATTCAATTGATGTAACATCATACTGTAACCAATTTTATTTTTGAATTCTTCGGCAATACTTTTAAATGATTGTATTTGATGTAATGTAAATTCTTTTTCATTTTTATCTTCTGAAGCCGCTAAGTGTGAAAAGATAGAAGTTACTTTTACTTGAGTAGCATCTTTAATATTTTCTAGTATGGAATCAATATCTTTTTTTAAAAACCCCAAACGATTCAATCCGGTATTAAATTTTAAATGAACAGGATACTTTTGTTGTTTTTTCTTTTTTGCTACTTCAAGAAAAGCCTTTAACACTCTTAGATTGTATAGGCTTGGCTCTAAACATCTATCGATAAGAACTTCAAAGTTTACAGGTTGAGGGTGTAGTACCAAAATAGGTGTTTTTATACCAGCATCTCTTAATGCTATTCCTTCTTTAGTGTAAGCTACAGCAAAATAATCAAGACCTAATTTTTCTAAATACTTTGCAATTTCAAAAGCGTCTGTACCATATCCGAAAGCTTTTACAACTGCCAAAACCTTTGTGGTTTTGTAAAGTTTAGATTTTATATACTCAAAGTTATGTTTTAGCGCACTTAGATCTATTTCTAATACCGTTTCTCGAACATTCTGCATCTATTATTTATCTTTAGAAGAGATTTTTTCGGCATCAACTTTCATGTCTTTAACTTTTTCTTTAAGCAAGGCTTTGTAGTAAGCAGCTCTACTTAAGGGCTCATATTCTTGGGTTTCTCCTAAAAAGACTACATCATCATTTTTAACTTTTCGGTGACTATAATGTGCTAAATTACCAGTAGTTGTACACACTGCATGTACTTTAGTGACATATTCGGCAGTTGCCATTAAAGCAGGCATCGGTCCGAAAGGATTTCCTTTAAAATCCATATCTAAACCAGCTACAATCACCCTAACTCCTCTATTAGCCAAATCATTACAAACAGCAACAATCTCATCATCAAAAAACTGGGCTTCGTCAATACCAATAACCTCAACATCGTTTGCCAACAATCTAATATTTGCTGCTGCTGGAACGGGCGTTGAACGGATTTCGTTGGCATCATGCGATACTACCATTTCTTCATCATATCGTGTATCAACGGCAGGTTTAAAAATTTCAACTTTTTGTTTTGCAAATTGAGCGCGTTTAAGTCTCCTTATGAGTTCTTCGGTTTTGCCCGAAAACATTGAACCACAAATTACTTCTATCCAACCAAATTGTTCTGTGTGATTTACTGTATTTTCAAGAAACATTTCGTAATTTTCGGCGTTGAAAGGTTAATGATATTAATTTGTAATTGTTTATTGAAAACAAATTTATTAAAAATAGTGTTTCATTTTTAATTAAACGCATCAATTTATGCACAAAAAACTGGAAGCAGAGTTAGTGAGCTTAGCACATAGCATTTTACAGATGAAAAATAGGCATGAATCTCTAGCATTAAAAGAGAAAGCGAGAGAAATTTATGAAAAATTATCTGTGTTGGCTTTTGTTGATGATTATGTTGCAGGAACTCCGAACCTTGAAACCTCAAAGGAAGAATTATTAAAGAAAATTGAACAAATAGAAACAAAGTCGAATACTGTTAAAGAGATTGATACAAAACCAAAATTTGAAGAGAAAGCAACATCTAAAAATCCTGAAATTGATGAGATTTTTGAACCAAAATTTGATTCGGTTAAAATAGATGTTGGGAGTTTAAAAACAAATCAAATCAGCTCTAAAGAGGAGTTTAGGGATACTGTTTCTGCAGACAAAACAGCTACACTTTTCGATGATGATAAAGGGAGTAATGAAAAGAAAACCTTAAATGATAGATTGTTAAAAAACACTATTCAGGTTGGACTCAATGACAGAATCGCTTTTGTAAAACATTTATTTGCTTTTGACCAATCAGATTTTAACAGAGTTTTATCACAATTAAACACTTTGAAAACGGAAAAAGAAGCCAAGGAGTTTATTTATAATAAAGTGAAGCCTGACTATGATTGGACTGGTAAAGAAGAGTACGAAGAACGATTATTAACACTTATTGAAAGAAAATTTTTATAAAAATAAATATATGAACGCTACAGAATTTAATACGCTATTTGATAAAGTAATAGAAAAATATCATATTATTGATAATGTTGATCAACCTTTTGAAAACCCTTATGATAAAGCAGAATTAGAGCATTTACTTTACAGAAAATCTTGGATTGACACAGTGCAATGGCATTATGAAGACATTATACGTTTACCGGATATTAATCCGGTTGAAGCATTGACATTGAAACGAAAAATTGATGCTTCAAATCAAGATAGAACGGATATGGTTGAATATATCGACAGTTATTATTTAGAGATGTCAAAAGATGTAGAGATTCAATCGGGTGCCAAAATAAATACGGAGAGTCCGGCTTGGGCAATAGATAGGTTATCTATTCTTGCACTCAAAATTTACCATATGGCAGAAGAGGCAAATCGTGATACAGCTTCTGAGGAACACAGATCAAATTGTCAACAAAAACTAAATGTGTTACTAGAACAACGAGAAGATTTATCTACAGCTATTGACGATTTATTGCTAGATATTTCTCAAGGTAAAAAATATATGAAAGTATATAAACAAATGAAAATGTATAATGATGATGAGTTGAATCCGATGCTTTATAAAAAGAAGTAGATGGTTGATATATAATGTGGGTAAAACAAAAACATTGTTTTTATAAATTCATTAGCATTACCAGCTTTATTGTCCTGGGTAGCTGTACTTCTACCTATGTAACAAAACCTTTTTTAAAAACGACGAATTTAGTAGAACCTAATTATCAAAGTGAAGATAGTTGGGCTGTATTACCTTCAAAACCAGCAATCAAAATTATAGAGAAAACAGCTGCTTCAATTTCCGAATTAGAAGCAGATGTTTTTTATGTGTATCCTACATTAATTACCGATAAAAAGGATAGTCGTTGGAATATTGCTATCACCGATTCTCTTCAGAATGCCAAAGTGTTAAATATTGCAGTACGTTTTCAAGCATCTGCTTGGGCTACTTCAGGAAAATTATATGTTCCCTTGTATCGCCAAGCGCATTTACGCTCTTATTATCACTTAGAAAATGGAGGAAAAGAAGCGTTAACATTAGCCTATAGTGATGTAAAAGCAGCCTTTGAACTGTATTTAAAAAAATACAACAATGGGAGGCCTATTATTATAGCAGGTCATAGCCAAGGATCAACGCACAGTAGATTGTTATTAAAAGACTTCTTTGATGATAAACCCTTACAAAAGCAATTAATTGCCGCTTATATTCCGGGAATTGGTATCAAAAAAAATGAATTTAAAACCATTCAAATTATGACAAAACCAAATGAAACAGGAGGTTTTGTTTCATGGAATACCTATAAAAGAAAAAAATTACCAAAAAATTATATTCGTTGGTATAAAGGTAGAGTCTCTTCAAATCCTATTACTTGGGATACCAATACATATACAAAAAGAGAAGACCATAAAGGATTTTTATATCGTAATGGTAAAATTTATGACGAAGCTTTGAAAATTGAAGTTATTGATGGAATAATCTGGACCACTTTACCTCGATTCCCACATCGATTGTTCGCTATGTTTAAGAAAAATTATCATGTTGGTGATGTGAACTTATTTTGGGCAGATATTCAAAAAAATGCCGAATTAAGAGTTAAAACTTGGTTTGACGAACACAAAAATTAAGATACTATAGTTGCTATTGATACTTATGAGCTACGTTTTGATATTATGTATTACAGGCTATTTCCTTAGCATCTATAGAATCAACAGCATCTAACTACAATAATTTTTGAAATAACAAATTAGGTTACCCCTCAAATCAAGATTAGAACACTATTATTTTAAAAACGCTTTCAAAGCATCTATAGTTTTTTTAGCATTACCTACAAAAATAGCATCGTTAACTAGTATTACAGGTCGTTTTAGAAAAGTATACTCGTCCAAAATAAGCTGTTTATAGTCTAATTCAGATAATTCTTGATTTTTTAAATCCATTGCAGCATATTTTTTTGACCTTCGGCTAAATAATGCTTCATAACTATTTGTTAAAGCATACATTTCTTCTAGTTGCTTTACAGTAATAGGTTCTGACTTTATTTCTTGTAATATAAACTCTTCTAAAGCAATTTCTTTTAAAATACGCCTACAAGTATCGCACGTTTTTAAGTAGTATATTTTTTTCATTTAAGCTGAATTTATTTCAGTTTCTGTTTATCGAAATGTAAAAATAACTTGTTTTAAAGAGAAAAAACAATACTTTTATGCAAAATAAAAAATGAATGGAAAAACGGTTTGAAATTTTAAAGGCGAATAGGCTCATTATTTTGAAATTAATTGAAAATTTAAGTTTAGAACAACTTAACAAAATTCCTGAAGGGTTTCGTAATAGTGTTGCTTGGAATGTTGCCCATTTACCGGTAATTCAGCAGTTGTTATGTTATAAGTTGTCTAATTTAAAAATGACCGTTAGTAAAGAAATGGTAGAAAAGTATCAAAAAGGAACTGCTCCTAAAAGTGATATGACTCAGCAAGAATTAGAAGAAGTAAAATCACTTTTGTTAACGCAGACTGATCAATTTATAGATGATTATAATAATAATATGTTTACAACATTTAACTCTTATCTAACAAGTCCTAATGTCACTCTAAATAATATAGACGATGCCATTGAATTTAATAATTTTCATGAAGGAATTCATTTAGGATATATTTTAGCATTAAAAAAACTAGTATAAATTCATGGACTATTTTGCAATTGCTACCGTTTTAGTTGTGCTTTCAGCAACTTTTGGATATATAAATGTCAAGTTTATAAAACTACCCGATACTATTGGTTTAATGGTAATTACCATACTTTTCACGTTGGCAATTTTAGTCTTAAGTTATTTCGATGACACTTTATTACTGAAAGAAAAGGAGCTCATTTCACAAATTGACTTTAAAACGGTTTTATTAGATGTAATGTTAAGTTTTTTATTGTTTGCAGGAGCATTACATACCAATTTTCAACAACTTAAAGTACAACGAAAACCAATTTTGATTTTTGCTACTTTAGGCACGATGCTTTCTACTTTTTTAGTTGGAGTTTTTGTTTTCTATGTATTGAAATTTATAAGTTTAGAGGTAGATTTTATCTACTGTTTACTTTTCGGAGCATTAATTTCACCAACAGATCCTATTGCTGTATTAGGGATTTTAAAAAAAGTGGGAGCTCCTAAAAAATTAGAAACGAAGATTGTCGGAGAATCCTTGTTTAATGATGGAGTAGGTGTAGTTATTTTCTTAACCATTTATCAAATAGCAAAAGGAACGAGTGAAATTTCTTTCTCACATATAGCCGAACTGTTTTTAGTAGAAGTGGTAGGAGGAATAGCATTAGGTTTTGCCATCGGATGGGTTACATATAAACTTCTAAAAAGCATAGACGATTATGATATCGAAGTTATCATAACCATTGCTGCTGTAATGGGAGGAACATTGGTTGCACAACATTTTCATTTATCGGCTCCGTTAGCTATGGTAACTGCAGGATTAATAGTAGGTAATGATACTATGAGGCAGTCATCAATGAGTGAGATAACAGAACAATATGTTGACAAATTTTGGGAATTGATAGACATTCTACTCAATACCATTTTATTTGTAATGATAGGAATGGAAATATTAGTACTTACCTTTAACGGAAAATATATTTTAGCAGGATTTTTAATTATTCCGGTATTATTATTCGCAAGGTATTTATCATTGATGTTACCTATAAAAATTTATGCTAAAAAATTAGAATTTGTGCCTAGAACAAACTTAATTATGACTTGGGGCGGCTTACGCGGAGGAATTTCTATAGCGTTGGCATTGAGTTTAACAGAAGTAATGGAACGAGATCTATTTTTAGTTATAACCTATATAATAGTCGTATTTTCAATAATAGTTCAAGGATTGACGATTGGAAAATTAATTAAGAAATTTGCTTAAAAATAAAACATGAAATAGCATTTACGCCTTAGCGTCTTTGCGAGAAACCTTTATAATATATGAAATTCAATACAAAAACAATTCACGGGGGTCAACAACATGACCCATCAACTGGAGCAGTAATGCCTCCAATATATCAAACATCTACCTATGCACAAAGCAGCCCGGGTACACATAAAGGATATGAATACTCTAGAGCAGCAAACCCTACACGTACAGCCTTAGAAAACAATTTTGCTGCGATTGAAAATGGTACTCACGGATTTGCGTTTTCTTCAGGCTTATCGGCTATAGATTGTGTCTTGAAAATGTTGAATCCCGGTGATGAAGTTATCGCAGGCGATGATTTGTACGGTGGTACCTATAGAATGTTTACTAGAATGTTCGAAAAATACGGATTGAAATTCCATTTTGTAAATATGGAAGATCCGAAAAATATAGAAGCCTATACCAACGAAAATACCAAATTGATTTGGTTAGAAACACCTACAAATCCGTTAATGAAAATTGCAGATATAGCAGTAATATCAACAATTATAAAAGCTAAAAATTCAACTATTTTAATTGCTGTTGATAATACATTTGCGACCCCTTATTTGCAACTTCCTTTAGATTTAGGTGCAGATATTGTAATGCACTCTGCCACAAAATATCTCGGTGGTCATTCCGATGTTATCATGGGTGCATTAATGGTAAAAGATGAGAAGTTGGCTGAAGAAATTCATTTTATACAATTTGCCGGAGGTGCTGTTGCCGGACCTCAAGATTCTTTTTTAGTATTAAGAGGAATAAAAACATTACATATAAGAATGCAACGTCATTGTGAAAACGGAATGGCAATTGCTAAATTTTTAGCAAATCACCCTAAAGTAAAAGAAGTATTTTATCCTGGTTTAGAAAGTGATAAAAATTTCAATGTGGCTAAAAAACAAATGAAAGATTTTGGTGGTATGGTCTCATTTAAACTCGAAGATGAAAGTAGAGCTGCTGCATTTAAAGTATTAGAAAGTTTTAAAGTATTTACGCTAGCTGAATCTTTAGGAGGTGTTGAAAGTTTAGTAAATCATCCTGTAACCATGACACATGCATCTATTCCTGAAAAAGAAAGAGAAAAATTAGGCATTACAGATTCATTAATCCGCTTAAGTGTTGGAATAGAAGATATAGATGATTTAATAGCAGACTTACAAGATGTTTTAGTATAGAATCTAGGTTTTTACTTAGCTTCTAATATCTACTGCCAATAAACGTGTCTAGGTCAAAAATAGCACCAAAGCTAAAATAGATTAAGGTATCATTAAATTTACTCCCAGATACATCATGAGGAGCATCTAACCCTTCAACTTTATCAGAGAAAAAATATTGCCATCGTGCATCAATAAATAAGTCGAAATCATCAAATTTATAACGAGTACCTGCACTCAATGTTAGAGCAAACGTATTATCTTTCTCCAGAAAAACAGCATTTTCTTGCCAAGGATCTGGTAAAATAGTTGGGTCAGCAACAAAATCGCCATTTCCAAAATCAGTTGTCATGGTTGGGGTATAAGAACTATACTGAATTCCAGCACCAATATAAGGAGCAAATTTATTATCATCATTAAATAACAACCCATAGTCCTCTAAATTTTTAAAATAGAACTCTAACTGAGTTCCAACATTAAAAATTTTAGTCGTTCCTTTCATAGCTCTAATTTTGTCTCCAAATATTCCATCCTGTTCAGCATATTGACCCTTATGTTCAAGATCATTATTGAAATAATACGAAACATCTGTTTTTAATTTAAAATGATCAGAAAAGAAACTAGCACCGTTTCTCCAGTTATAATTACTACCGTAAAAACTCAAGTAATGTGCAAATGCTATACCAAAACTAGTAGGTGTACTACTAGGTAAATGATGCCTTTCACCATAATCTGTTTGCATAGTAACAGGTCCAAACGATACACCAAATTCATGACTCAAGTCTCTTAGGTCCATTTGAGCATATGAATTTGATAAAGGAAAAAGCAGTATTATTATAAGTATTCTATAGAAAATTTTCATGTACACACCCATTTTTGCGCAATTTAACAAAAAATATGCAAAAGCATCGTTTTAAGACATCAAATTAAACTAAATTTAAACAAATTTATTGTGATAGGTATAAAATTAGTTGAGATTTTCAGAGGGATTCCAAAAAGTAGTTTCAAAATTCATAATTTTATCCTTTTTAATAATAATACCTTCACTTTCTAATAATTGCTGCATTAAGTTGATACCATCAAAATGGTGTTTACCGGTTATTACTCCTAACCTATTTACAACCCTATGCGCAGGAATCGTAGAATCACCATGGCATGCATTCATTGCCCACCCTACCATTCTTGCCGATTTTGCTGCACCTAAATACGTTGCTATTGCTCCGTATGAAGTAACTTTTCCGTATGGAATCTTTCTAACCACTATATAAACTTTTTCAAAAAAATTATCATCTTTAGCCATAAGTATTAATAAAGTTAGTAAAATTTATAGAATATTACGATACAGAAGCTACAAAGGGTATTTTATCTTAAACCGAATATACGTGATTGCTTTTTTTTGCGCTAGAAATTGTTTTTCGTAATATGTCTTCGTTAATGTAGCTTCTTTAGGAGAATGGGCATTATTATAAATATTATGATGAGCATATATTATTTCATGATTTCCTTCTTGTAGTATACCCAATGTATAACCATGTAAAAATTCACTATCCGTTTTAAGGTGTACACAACCTTCTGGAGTAAGAATTTTTTGATACTTTTTTAAAAAGTCAGGATTAGTCAATCGGTGCTTCATCCGTTTGAATTTAATTTGAGGGTCGGGAAACGTTATCCAAATTTCACCAATTTCATTTTCACCAAAACATAGATCTATAAGTTCAATCTGTGTTCTTAAAAAAGCAACGTTCGTTAAACCTTCTTCTAAAGCCGTTTTAGCACCTCGCCAAAAACGAGCCCCTTTAATATCTACTCCAATATAATTGATATTAGGGTTCTGTTTAGCAAGAGCAATTGTGTATTCGCCTTTACCGCAACCTAATTCTAAAATGATAGGATTGTTGTTTTTAAAAAAAGTATTCCAATGACCTCTTTTATGAAATCCATCAGAAATTTCTTTACGAGAAGGTTGTATTACATTTATAAACGTTTCATTTTCTCGAAAACGTTTTAACTTATTTTTACTTCCCAAAATGAATTAATTGAAGAAAAATTACTGTTCGCCTGCTCTACTTTGATTTACCATTTGACCAAGCCAATAAAACATAGCGATAAAACCCAACGCAACTAAAATAACGTTTATAGTGTTTGAAGTCCACCATCCATCCATTGATCTAAAAACATCATAAATTTTAAATGCAATATCCGTACAGAAATCACCTATGGCTCTAAAAATATTGTTAGCAATCATATCTTAAGTATATTTACCGGGCAAAAGTATAAAATATTTGTAAATGATTGCTAAATTTTTTAACAAAACAAAGCCATTTAACACATTAGTTGTAATTGTTGGATTGGTACTCATGTACATTATCTCTTATTTACATTTTATTGAGGTGAAAATAGATTTTATATTCTTTTCAAAAAGTGTGCTGTTTTTTTTTGTTTTATTAGCCACCTTATTTATTGTAAATTTCATAGTAAGGAAAAACACTTTAACGAAGGATAATTCATATTCGTTATTGATATTTGTTCTATGTTTAGGAATGTTTCCTCTTTCTACATTAAATAGTACTTATTTAGCGACTCACTTATTATTATTGTTTGCCTATCGAAGAATATACAGCCTACGAACAACAAAAGATACAAAAACAAAACTGTTTGATAGCGCTTTTTGGATTGGTATTGCTACAATTGTCTATCCCAATAGCTTTATATATATACTTTTGATCTATGCAGGTATTTTTATATTTAATAAATCTACTATCAGAAATATATTTATTCCATTAATCGGATTTTTAGCTCCGATTTTAATTTATGGAGTGTATTTATTAGCCATGGGTGATTTTGATAATTTTAATTTACAATTGAAATATAATTTTGTTTTTCTTAGTTATAATTCACTAAAATTATTGATTCCTATAACGTTGATTTTAGGATATTTACTATGGGCTGTTCCTCTTACTACAATTAAGATAGTAACTGTTAATAACGAATTCAGAACTTCTTGGTTTTTATTATTAATCCATTTATTAATCAGTATATTATTAATCATACCATCACTATATAAAAACGGATCAGAATTTTTATTTTTATTCTTTCCTACAGCAATTATTTTAACTAATTATCTGCAAATAATAAAAGAAGAATGGTTTAAAGAAGTTTTTTTATACTTGTTTTTGGTAATAACAATAACTAGTTATTTTTTATAATTTTTTCCCAAAAGCTAAGTCTCCGGCATCACCTAATCCCGGAATAATATATCCTTTACTACTTAATTTTTCATCAATAGCCGCAATCCATAAATGTGTGTTTTCAGGAAAAATATCGTTGATATAATCAACTCCATCTTTTGAACCAATTACAGACATTATATGAATTTGTTTAGGAGCGCCATGGCTTTTTAAAGCATCAAATGTGTTTTCTAAAGTTTTTCCGGTGGCTAACATCGGATCGGTTAAAACCAATGTTTTATTTTCAAGAGACGGAGAAGCTAAATACTTTACAATAACCTCAAAATCATCGCTGTTATCGGGGTGATGTCTATATGCAGATATAAATGCATTTTCGGCAGCATCAAAATAATTTAAAAGCCCTTGATGTAAAGGGATTCCTGCTCGTAGAACAGAGCATAAAACGAGCTCATTCTGAGGAAGCATCATCGACTTACTGCCCAAGGGTGTTTGTATAATTTCACCTGTATAGGTTAACGTTTTACTCAGTTCATAACTTAAAATTTCACCAATACGTTCGATATTTCTTCTAAAACGCATTGCATCATTTTGTATGTTAACATCTCGTATTTCTCTAATAAATTGATTTAATACAGAATTTTGTACTCCTAATTTATGTATGATCAAAATGGTATGATTTTATACAAACCTACATATTTTTTAGAAAATAATTGGTTAATATTATAAACAATTAAGGTGTATACTATATTTAAAAAACGTAAAAAAAATTGTATCTTCACAGCATAAAACTATTTATTAATCAATTAAAATTACAATTAAAATTATGGGACTATTTTCATTCATTAAAAATGCTGGAGCTAAAGTTTTTGGCATTGGTAAAACTGACGCAGAAGAAGCTGCTGAAGTAGCGGAAGTTTCTGCTGAAAAAGCAAATAAATTGGTAAATGCTGTTGAGGCTCTAGGTTTCGGAGTTACTGATTTAGACATTACAGTAGAAGGTGATTTAGCGACTATTTACGGAGAAGCTGATAATCAAGCAACTCGCGAAAAGGTAGTATTAGTAGTAGGTAATACTGAAGGAATTGCTAGTGTTGATGACAGAATGAACACAGCTATTCAAGAGCCTGAAGCTCAATTTCATACCGTAGTTAGTGGAGACACATTGGGTAAAATTGCAAAAACATATTATGGAAATGCAATGAAATATCCTGAAATCTTTGAGGCTAATAAACCAATGCTTACTCATCCTGATAAGATTTATCCAGGTCAAGTATTGCGTATTCCTGTATTGGAAGCGTAGAGTAGTATGTGATAGAAATATATAGAGGCTGTCTAAAAAGTGATAATTTAACTAAATTGTCTCCTTGAGCGTCCCGAGTGCTCGGGAAAAGGTTCTTGTTTTTGGCAAGTTATAGTTTTCGACCTCGCTCAAACTGACGCGAAAGGTGCTTTTTAGACAGACTTTTTTATTGGAATCGTCTTAAATTATTTTTTGTAAAAGTCCATTCTGGAGTTATTATAGTTTCTAAAATTTTTGCACTATACCAGGGTGATAAATTTTGATTATTAAAATTCTTCAATACATGAATTTCCTGTGCGGGCATATAACTCTGAGCCAATAAAAAAATAGTTTCTCCAGTTTCCTTTTTGGCCATATCAACAATAATTACGGCATGACCTGGACTACCGCCTTGAATGAAGACATCACCTATTTGCATATCTTTCACAACCACTTTTTTCATTTCCTTTTCTAAGGATAAAGTACCGGCATAACTAAAAACCATAGTTAGATACTTGTCAAAACTGTTTCTAGAATCTCCCTTTTGAGTTGTAGTAAACCAAGTCACTGAATTGCCCTTTACTTTTATTCTTTTACCTTGTCTCCATGTGCTGTATGAGGCATTGAACCCGTTGGTAAAATTAAAATGGATACTATCAAACAACTTTTTTTGGTATAAATATTCAGCTCTCAACCTCATTGTAGCGTCTGCACATTGTTGTAAATCGCGTTTACCAACATTGATATCAAGTATGGCTTCGTGTACATCTTGTCGATTTTTTAAATCTTGATTGAATAAATGGACTTTAGAACCTTGAGGCTTTAAATTAAAATTTTGTAGATAATACTGAAACGAATTTTCTTTGGGTTGAATTCGTTCAAAACCTTCAGGTGCATTAATGCGTGTTTTTATGGTATTTCCTGTGGGATTAATAGCGCTATAAGGTTTTGCGGTAATTGTAGATACAGCAATGGTTCCTTAACGGTTAGCCTCTTTTTTACAAGAAAAAAAACTTAGAATGATTAAAATGAGAGTCCCTTTTTTCATACTAATAGAACGTAAATTAATTAAGAATTATTTCAGACCTGTCAGGTCTAAGTCTAAATTAGGAAATGTTTACAATTTTTTCAACCACTTTTTCAGGAGAAATACTACGCATAACATCTTCATAACCATCGCAAATTTTGTTTCCATAAATAGAACACGGAATATTAGGATATTTTTCCAAATCAGGTAACAGTAGATTTTCTTTAGGTTGATTGAATGGAGCAAAACCAGCAAAAGGATGAGTAATACCCCAAAGCGTAATTGTTTTTACATGTTGCATAGCCGCTAAATGAGCATTTGCAGAATCCATACTTACCATACAATCTAAGTTAGCAATTAGGTTTAGTTCATTCGTTAAACTAAGTTTCCCGGCAACAGTGATTGTGTTTTGATACTTACTCTCAATATTCTTTAGAATAGTGATTTCTTTTTCGCCACCACCAAAAAGTAGGATTTTGTATTGATTAATTGTCGATAATTTAAAAATAACTTCTTCTATTAGATCTAAAGGATATGTTTTTGATTGATATTGAGCAAAAGGTGCAATACCTATCCATTTTAATGAGTCTTGATGTATTAATTTTTGAACTTCAGAAGATAAATCGGGTTTTGATGGAATTACCGGATTTGATAGATCTAATGAAAATCCTAATTTTCTAAAAACATCAGCATACCGTTCATGTGAAGTTTTCAATTGTTTAAAAACTTTATTTTTTGTACTTGTTAAGGCTTTTTTTTCAACTCTTCCTTTATCAATTACACCATTATTTATCCGCTGTAGCGAAAAGAAAAAACGTAACACTTTTGAACGCAACACATTGTGAATATCTGCTATCGCATTAATATTAAGTTTTTTTATTTCTTTTGATAATCGATAGATGCCTAAAAGCCCTTTGTGTTTTCCTTTTATATCCGCAGCATAGAAATCTACATTTTTGATATCTTCAAAAAGAGGTTTTAAAAAGGCTCTAGATAGAACAGTAATTTTTACACTAGGATTTTGCTGTGTAAATGCTCGTAAAACAGGGACACTCATTGCTACGTCTCCCATAGCGGAAAGACGAATAACTAAAATATGAGACGGTGATTTAGACACTAATTTCACTGATTATCACAAATATTTTTACGCAAAGTTACTCTTAAGACACAAATTTCATCAATTTTCACTAAATATTTTACTGATGAGCGAACTTCAGTCTTTGGCTTAACATCTATCCTGATAACTATCGGGATCAAATCTAACTATTCACTATCTTTTCTTGATGCTGTATAGATTCTTGATGTATAGCTTTAAATATCTTTTCAATAAAATCAGCACTTAATCCGTTTTCAGCACCTTGATTAATCATCCCTTGAATAACCTCTTGCCATCTGCTACGTTGTAAAATGGCCACATTTCCTTCTTTTTTTACACGACCAATATTTTCAACAATATCCATTCTTTCCGTAAAAAGTTCTATAAGTTGTTTGTCTAATTCATTTATTTCTTTACGTAAATTGGTTAGTTTTTTGAGAGACCCTTTTTCTTCAACTCTGTCTTTTCTAACTTTTAAATCTTTGGTTATCTGATCTAACCTTTCGGGAGTAATTTGTTGTTTGGCATCGCTCCAAGCATTATCTGGATCGAAATGTGTTTCGATCATTAATCCTTCAAATTTTAAATCTAAGGCTGTTTGACAGACATCAAAAATACTCTCACGCTCTCCACAAATATGAGAAGGATCACAAATAATAGGTAATGTAGGATATTTATTTTTTAATTCAATCGGAATTTGCCATTGTGGGATATTACGATATTTGGTCTTTTTAAATGAGGAAAAACCTCTATGAATTGCTCCCAAATTTTTAATTCCTGCTGCATGGAAACGTTCAATAGCTCCCATCCACAATGCTAAATCAGGATTGATAGGATTTTTAACCAACACAATTTTATCTGTGCCACGTATGGCATCAGCAATTTCTTGAACAGCAAACGGATTTACGGTAGTACGAGCACCAATCCAAAGAATATCAATATCAAATTCTAAGGCTAATTTTGCATGTTGTGCTGTGGCAATCTCTACAGTAGTAAGCATGCCTGTTTCTTCTTTAACTTTAGCAATCCATGGTAATGCTTTTGCACCGTTACCTTCAAAATTTCCAGGACGTGTTCTTGGTTTCCAGATACCAGCTCTAAAAACCGTAGCATCTGTATTTTTTAATTCATGTGCAATTTTTAATACTTGCTCTTCGGTTTCTGCACTGCATGGTCCAGCGATTACTAATGGGTGTGCAAGCTCCATATTTTTTAACCAAGTTGAGAAATTTGTTGATTCCATTTGTTTTTGTTTAAAGGTTTATTAAAATACCAATGAGTATTTTTTATAGGTTTTATTATTATATTTTCTATTGATTTTCAGCATGTTAAATAAATTAATGCTACTTAACAATACCACTTAGTATGTTTTTAATTCTATTTGTATCTTGCATTACAGTGTATATTTCGTTTTCAGATTCGTTTTCAATTAGTTTTTTAAAGGCTTCTAAATTTTTTATATACTCATTTAGCGATTTTAGAATATTAGTTTTGTTTTGTAAAAAAATAGGGGTCCATGTTTCAGGATTACTTTTCGCCAATCTCACGGTAGATTCAAATCCACTTCCTGCCATGTTAAAAATTCTTTTTTCATCTTTTTCAATTTCTAGTACCGTTTTTCCTAGCATAAATGAACTTATATGTGATAAATGAGAAACATAGGCTATATGCTCATCATGTTGTTCGGCAGAGTCCATAAAAACAATACGCATTTTAATATTTTCAAATAAGGAAACAACACGATCGATCATTATTTTACCACTCAAATTTTGCTCACAAATGATCGTAACTTTATTCGTAAATAAATCATAAATTGAAGCTTCTGGTCCAGAAAATTCAGTGCCTGAAATTGGATGAACAGCAACAAAATTTTTCCTTTTCGGATGATGTTTCACTGCTTTACAAACATCCCTTTTGGTTGAACCAACATCAAAAACCACTGTATTATCATTAATTAAATCTAAAACTTGCAGGGTTAATTCTGGAATTACATTTACAGGAACAGCAACAATGACGATATCAACACTTTTAACGATATCTAAAGTCGCTTTTTCATAAATAATACCCAGTTCAAGTGCTTTTTGTAAATGTTCAGGATTATTGTCAATACCATATATTGTAGCCCAAGTAATTTTTTTTAATTCTAAGGCCAATGAACCACCAATTAATCCCAATCCTATTACAGCAATTTTTTTCATTTCTAATTAATTTTTGAAATTCTAGTTATAACTTTGTGTAATTTATCTTCAGAAACACATAGTGAAATTCTAATATATCCTTTACCATTACTACCAAAAATGGTTCCTGGTGCTAAAAAGACATTGTATTTATATAGTAACTCATCAGTAACTTCTGTGGCAATTTTTCCTTTAGGGAGTTTTGCCCAAACGAACAACCCAGCAGCATTTTTATCATAGGTACAGTTTAATATATCAGCTATTTTCCAGACAATTTTTCTGCGTTTTTCATAAACTGAGTTTAAATTTTTAAACCAATCCATATCGCTTTCCAGAGCAGCGATGGCTCCTTGTTGAATGGGGTAAAACATACCTGAATCCGTATTACTTTTTACTTGTAAAACTGTGGCAATATGCTCAGCAGAACCTAAGACCATTCCTACACGCCATCCAGCCATATTAAATGCTTTACTCAATGAGTTTAACTCTAAAACGATATCTTTTGCACCTTCAATTTCTAACATACTAGTGGGCACATCATTTAAAATGAAGCTATACGGATTATCATTTACAATTAAGATTCTATGTTTTTTAGCAAAGGCAATCAATTCTTTATAAAGTTGCTCAGTTGGTTTACTACCCGTTGGCATATGTGGATAATTTACCCACATGATTTTTACCTTAGACAAATCGGTTTTAGCCAAAACTTCTAAATCTGGAAACCAATTATTCTTGGCTTTCAGATCATAATAAACCGGAGTTGCTTCTACCAATTTTGTTACTGAAGTATAGGTAGGATATCCAGGATTCGGAATTAACACTTCATCTCCTACATTTAAAAACGCCATAGAAATATGCATGATGCCTTCTTTAGAACCCATTAAAGGCAATATTTCATTTTTAGGATTTATACCAACATTATAATATTTTTGATAAAATTGAGCAATCGCATTTCTTAGTTCCGGAGTGCCTTGATAGCTTTGATATCCATGAATATGGTTTTGCTCTAAAGAATTTTGTATGGACTTACTTACGGCTATTGGAGGATCTAAATCGGGACTACCAATACCAATATTAATTATCGGTTTTCCTTCCGCTTTAAGCTGACGTACTTCGCGTAATTTAGTAGAGAAATAATATTCCTTTACTTGTTGTAATCGATTCGCTTTAGTGATCATATTTTCGTTTACTTTGTTGGTATTCACCTAATATTTTTAAACTACTTACTTTTTCATTAACTATTGCTACAACTTCTTCAAACTGTTTGTAATCATCAAAAACGACATCTGCAAAAAAGGCATACTTCCAAGGTTTATCATATATAGGTAGCGATTGAATTTTAGATAAATTCATCCCAAAATCAGTAAAAATATTCAATACTTCGCCTAAACTACCTGTTTGATGTTTAGTTATAAATTTAAGAGAGGCTTTATTAATGGTTGATGGTTTTTCTATAGTACCATTCCGTTTTTTTAGTATAAAAAAGCGTGTGTAATTTTGTTTACGTGTCTGAATTTCATTTTCTATAATATGTAAACCATAAATTTTTGCAGCTTTTTTACTGGCAATAGCGGCTATCCCTTTTAATTGTTTGTCATGAATTTTTTTTGCAGACTCTGCTGTATCGGCTTCTTCAACGAGTTTAATATGACGATGATTTCTAAAAAAATTTCTGCATTGCAGTATTGCCATCGGATGTGACCATACTTCTTTGATATCGTCTAATGATTGCCCTTCAAGCCCCATTAAATGATGATGGATAGGTAAATGCACTTCTCCTTGAATGCTTAGATCGAATTCATCAATCAAAGCATAGTTTGGTAAAATAGAACCTGCTAATGAATTTTCAATTGCCATCACGGCTCCGTCGACAGTTTTACTATTGATGAGTTCGGGTATTTCAATAAATGATAAACATTCATTCAAGGTAATTTCGTTACCAAAATATTGATTGGCAACAATGTGATGAAATGATCCCTTTATACCTTGTATGGCAATTTTCTTTTTTTTATCCATTAAAAATGATCCATAAAAAAAGTCCCGATTTCTCGAGACTTCATGTGATTATATTTTTATTTATCTAAATAACACCTACAAAGTCTCGCTTCATTTTATAAAAATAAAAGAAGTAAAAATAAGCTTTCCAAGTGTTGTTTACTTTCATTGTACTATAATTATGCAACAAATCTAAACTTAAAACTTAAAAAAACAAATTTTTTTAATGAATAGTAATAGTTTTTATCAATTTACCAGTTTATCAGCCGATAAATTATTTAAATTTTAATTTATTGACTGTTTTAATGCTAAAATTCTTTTAGAATTATTCGATGAACCGGGTATTATTTAGAGGATATTTTCTTATTATTTTTGAAACTTTATTTAAAAAATTAACCTAAAATGGGATTACTTTGAGAATATTCTCCTAAGATTTTTAATTCAACAACCTGTTTTTCAAGTGTTAATAATGCTTGACAATAGTCATGATAATCTTCAAAAGTAATATCAATAAAAAAGGAAGAGTTCCATGGCTCTTTAGTATTTGGTATGGATTGTATTTTAGAAATATTTAAGTTGTGATTATTGAAAATTGTAAGAATTTCTGATAAATTACCTGATTGATGTTGCGTAATAAATTTTAATGAAGCTTTATTATTCAAGTAATCTTCCGGAAGGTGTTTACGTTGTTTACTTATTATAAAATAACGTGTCATGTTTAATAGATCGACTTGTATTTCTTCTTCAAGAATTTCTAAACCATAAATTTCGGCCGCTTTTTTACTGGCTATAGTTGCTATTCCTTTTAGCTTATCTTCTCTGATCATTCTTGCTACATTGGCAGTATCCTTTTCTTCGATAATTCTTATTTCGGGATGTAGTCTAAAAAATTTATGACAATGTTGTATAGCGATTGGATGAGACCATACTTCTTTAAGATCTTTTAAACATTGGCCTGGTAATGTCATTAAATTATGAACCATAGGTAAATAAATTTCACCAAGAATATTTAAATTATGTGAATCTATTAAATGATAGTTAGGCAAAATAGGACCCCCAATTGAATTTTCTATGGCCATAATACCATTATCAACTATGTCTTTAATAATTAGTTCGGGTATATCAGAAAAAGATATACATTCACTTAAACTTACGTTTTTACCAAAAAAGTTAGTGGCCGCAATATGATGAAGGGAACCTTTGATTCCTTGTATAGCTATTTTCATAATATTATTTTAAATAAAAAAGGTTTAATGATCTAACTTGGCAAAGTTATGAGAAGTACTTTTTTTCTTTTGATATTTTCGATAAGATGCAATTTTCTTTCGTCAAGTAGTTGCTTTATAAAGTTTAACTAGTAGGTTAAAATGAAAAAATAGTACACAATTTGCTTTTTAAGTGAATTCTTATTCTCTGAATATTTCCCTAATTTTTCAAAGTTATTTACTTTATTTTCTAACATTAAGAGTGCATTGCAAAATTTAAGATATTCATTATAGGTAAAATGAATGAAAAAGTATAATTCCAAGGCTCAATGTTAATTTATATAAATTGAATTCTCGATAAATTCAAATCATTTATAGAACAAGAAGTTAAAATTTCATTTACAACATTTCTGGTCACTTTTTCAGAACCAATTTAAGTTAAAACAGGTTTATTTTGAGGGTATTCTCCTAATATTTTTAATTCTTGAACCTTTTTTTCAATGGATAATAAAGCCTGACAATATTGATGGTAATCATCAAAAGTCACATCTATAAAAATAGCATAGTTCCATTGTTTCTTAACGAGTGGCATGGATTGAATTTTTGAGAGATTTAAATTGTGTTTTGAACAGATTTTTAAAATCTTTGCCAAACTTCCCATTTTATGTTTGGTTACAAATTTTAGTGAAGCCTTATTGTTTAGATAATCTTCAGGATGGTGATGACGTTGTTTTTTTAATACAAAATAACGTGTTAGATTTAATAAATCAGTTTGTATCTCTGCTTCAATAATTTCTAAACCATAAATTTCTGCTGCTTTTTTACTAGCAATAGCAGCAACCCCTTTAAGCTTTTGATTTTTAATCATTTTCGCCACACTAGCCGTATCCTTTTCTTCAACAATTTTTATATGTGGATATTTTTTGAGAAATTTTTGACAATGTTGAATAGCTATTGGATGTGACCAAACTTCTTTAATGTCGTTTATATTCTGACCTTTTAATCCTATAAAATTATGAATCATGGGCAAGTAAATCTCTCCACAGATTGTTAAATTATGGATATCAATTAATTGATAATTTCGAAGAATAGCACCGGCAATAGAATTTTCTATAGCCATTATTGCCGCATCTGCGACATTTTTAGTGATTAATTCGGGCATTTCACTAAAAGACATGCATTCGTTTAAAGTAATATCATTTCCGAAAAAAGTTGTAGCTGCAATATGATGAAATGAACCTTTGGTTCCTTGTATAGCAATGTTCATGTTTGGGTTGACAGTATTAAGCAAAACTAGAACGTAAAAAAAATGAATTTATGATGGAAGAGGTACTTAATTTACCGATTTTTTTAAAATGGCTAATAAGTCATTTTTTATCATAGTGTAGTTTTAAAAAAGACATATATTTATTATAAATAATACGGATTGATTTCAAAAATAGAGAAAATAGCATAAAGATTTGTTTCTTTGCTAAAAATTATAAGTTGTAATATGTCAATAATAGTCGAAAATATAACAAAAACTTACGGTAGTCAAAAAGCATTAGATACAATTAGTTTTAGTATTGATTCAGGAGAAATTGTAGGTTTTTTAGGCCCCAATGGAGCGGGAAAATCTACTATGATGAAAATTATTACAACCTATGTTGCCCAAACTGAAGGAGTGGTTAAGGTAAATGGTTATAATGTTGCAACAGAACCAATGTTAGTAAAACAATCGGTTGGATATTTACCTGAACACAATCCGTTATATTTAGACATGTATGTTAAGGAATACATTCAATTCAATGCATCGATACACGGCATTACTAAGAACAGAATTGATGAAGTGATTGATGAAGTGGGTTTAACACCAGAATCACATAAAAAAATTGGGCAACTTTCTAAGGGTTATCGGCAGCGTGTAGGTTTAGCAGTAGCTTTATTACATGACCCTGAAGTATTGATTTTAGATGAACCAACTACGGGTTTAGACCCTAATCAATTGGTTGAAATTAGAAGTTTAATCAAAGAAATTGGTAAAACAAAAACGGTATTATTCTCTACACATATTATGCAGGAAGTTGAAGCAGTTTGTGACCGAGTAATTATTATCAATAAAGGACAAATAGTAATAGATAAAAAATTGAATGAGCTAAAGAATGATAAGGAACAACTTATTGAAGTAGAATTTGATTTACGTGTAGAAGAACAGTTGCTACAACAGATTCCGAAACTTTTGAAAGCAATTAACATTCATGATACTACTTGGCAATTAACTTTTAGTACCGATAAAGATATGCGCCCGGTGATTTTTGATTTTGCACATGATAACGGATTAAAACTCCTACAATCGCAATTAAAAAATGAAGATTTAGAAAGTTTATTTAGAAGTTTAACGAAGTAGATTTTTATAAATTTCTTCCTTTGAATCCTCATTAATTAATTGTATCCTTCTTTTTCTTCTTTTTTCCGAATAATCCTCCTAGAATATCTGTGGCTATATTTTTGACAGGATCTTTTTTTATAGTATCGATAGCTGTTGAATCTTTTTCTTTTTTATTTCCGTTAAGGAGATTATTTAAAGCATTGGTAACTTCTTCTGTACCTTTATCTATCAACTTATCCTTTTGTTTATTGGCAACTTGTTTGCTTAAATTGGTGACAGCATTTTTTAAATCCGTTTTTATATTCGGATTCTTAAACTTTCCTGAAATTAATGTGTTTACCGGTACTTTTATAGTATTTAATTCCTCATCATTTAATTGCGCAATCAGCTGCGAAGCTTCTTTTCCTAAATATTTAGCAGGAACATTTATAACAGCGTCGTAAGCTAAAGATGTATCAAAATTATGACTACCCGAAACATTGATTTCTATATCCTCATAGTTCAAGGTAAAAGGTTTTAATAGTACCTTTCCGTCTTTAAAAGTTAACGATGTTTTCAAATTTTCAAGATTCAATTTTTTAGTATCTAAAAAGCTGAGATTTTGCTCTAAACTTTGCAATAATGGAGATTTTTCGGCTGAGATTTTTGAAGAGAATAACTGTGCCAATACATCACCACTCAATGAATTCAAATCTGGTGTAAAATCATTGTTTAAATTACCTGATAAACTGATGTTAGAATTAATTTTTCCTTGAATAGTATTTGCAATTGGTGCTAATGCTTGAAATAATTTTAAGGTTTTAAAAGACTCACCAATATTAAAATCATTGATATCTAAATTCATTGCAAATGTAGAAACATCTTTTTTGGTAGAAACACTTCCGTTAAAGCCTAAAGCACCACCAAAAACAGTTGATTTCATATGTTGCAACGTTGCTTTTTGGTCATTTACTAATATGGTTCCTGATACATTCTTTAAGACAAGATCATCATATAATACAGTGGCTGCTTTAGCATCAATAGTACAATCTAAAAATGAAGGTATTTTAATTTGTTCTTCTGAAATTGTTTTAGTTTCACCATTGTTCTCATTGGTTTGTGTTTCAGAAACCATAAAATCATTCACAGAAAACGTATTTGACGTTAGTTTAAATGTTCCTTCAACATTTTCGTCACTAAACAAAAATCCTAACAAATTTTTAATGGTACCAGTGGTTATAAAATCTGTTTTCCCTAATTGTGCATCAAAATTATTTAGATTAACCGTTTTTGGAGTAAAAGTAATCGCTGCTTTGTCTATAGTTAAAGGGCTACTCAGCTCTGCAGAACTATACTCAAAATCGGCCAATTTAAAAACTCCTGATGTTTGGGTGTTTTGATATTGTTTTTTCTCAATAGAAAGCATGTCAAAATTCGTTGTTGCATTTACATCTAAAATGCCTTTCAAACCTTTTACAGCTTCCGCAGGATATATTTTTTCTAAACTCTCAAGATTAACAATTCCTTTAACATTGGCAGTAACTTTCATATTTTCAGTTACATCTAATAATTTTGCACTGGCATTGAAAACTTCTTCATCAATTTTAAAGGATAATTTATCTATAATTACATAAGTGTCTTTTGTCAACCCTGTTTTATTTACAATTTCGGTATTGATATCGATATTTTTAAGTGACTTGGGTAAATCAGGATACTTAAATGAAGCATTATCTGAATTAATTGTAATAGTAAATTTCGGAATATGGTTGTCATCTACAATTCCATCAATTACGCCTTTTATATCAAAATTACCTGTTGTTTTTACGCCTTCAATATTTTTAGAATATACTTTCGGGATTAAGGCTAAAAAGTTTTTAAAATCTGAAGAAGGTGTTTTAAAAGTAATGTTCACTTCTTGATTATTCTCGTTTTGTTTTACAAAACCATCGAAAACTAGCGGTAATTGATTTATGGTTGCTTTAGTATCTAAAAAACTGTATTTATTTTCTTTTAAGTCAATTCCTACAACAGCATCCAATTGAAGGTTATTATTATTTAAATAGGCAACACTATCCTTTAAAAAGGAAACAGAACTAGAAGTAGTTGTCTTCAATTTTGAATTTTCAGAGGATAAACTTCCTGTTCCTGAATGATTAAAATTGGTTAATTGTAACAGTATTTTACTTGAAGCATCATCATAAGAAATGTTGCTATTTGTTATTGTATAAGATTCTAGTCCTAATTGAAAAGAGCTTGAATTTTTTGAGCTAACTTCATCCTTCTTATCAACTGCAATGTCATAATTTGCATTTCCGCTAGAGTCTATCTTTATAGCAATTGTAGCTTCATCGACGACAAAATTGGTAATATTAATTCCTTCTGATTCGTTTTTAAAAATATCTTTAAACGGCATTTTCAAATCAATCGCAGCAGCACTAAAGAGTGTGTCACCTTCAAAAGGCACTTTATTTACTAAAGAAACTTGGTGTAAAGAAACTTCAGCATTTGGAAAACTACTCCAAAGGCTCAAATCAGCACTTTCAAAATCGAGTGTAGCATTTACATTATTGTTAATGGTTTTCTTAACTAAATCAATAATTCTACCTTCAAAAGCTATGGGTATAATGATGATAAATGCAAGACATACCAACATTATGATTGAAAGAATTTTGAAGATTTTTTTCATTGTTTAATAGTTTTCTAGTATTTATATTTTTATGTCGTTGCGAGGAAGGAGCGACCGCGGCAATCTCTTTCTTGACATAAGGTTGCTGTAATGAAACAACCCTTCGACTCCACTCAGGGAGACATTGTTCGATATTAGTAATTTTGCTTAAATAAGTAAAATCTATAAAGGAGAATCAATGTTGTTAATGTAATAACGAGTTTTGGTAAGATAGATTTCATTAGCTGACCGATTTAATTTGTTAAAAAAATCTACAATACTTGAAGTTAGATATGTCGCTAAATTTTTACAGAAACGGTGAGATTAAATGGTTTCTATGGTCTACCACAAACAATTATTAATAAATCAGCGAGAATCTGATTGATCAGCGTCATCTGCATTCTATAAAAATTGTATTTTTGTCCAAAATTAACATAATGGATATCTCTTTAATTCCGAATATTAAACATACAAATAGCGATAACTTTTTTTTACTGGCTGGTCCTTGTGCTATTGAAAGTGAAGATATGGCAATGCGTATTGCGGAAAAAGTAATTACAATAACTGATAAATTAGAGATCCCTTATATTTTTAAGGGAAGTTTTAAAAAAGCAAATCGCTCACGTGTAGATAGTTTTACAGGAATCGGAGATGAAAAAGCACTAAAAATTCTTCAAAAAGTAAGCACAACATTTAATGTCCCTACAGTTACGGATATTCATGAAGCTTCTGATGCTGCAAAAGCTGCTCAATATGTTGATGTGTTGCAGATTCCTGCATTTTTAGTTCGTCAAACTGATTTGGTTGTTGCCGCTGCCAATACAGGTAAGGTCGTGAACCTTAAAAAAGGACAATTTATGAGTGCCGAAAGTATGCAACATGCTGTGAGAAAAGTAATAGATAGCGGTAATGAAAAAGTGATGATTACCGATAGAGGAACGATGTTTGGATACCAAGACATGATTGTTGATTTTAGAGGAATACCTACTATGAGGCAATATGCAACTACTGTATTAGATGTAACCCATTCATTGCAACAACCCAATCAATCATCGGGTGTTACAGGTGGTCGACCAGAAATGATTGAAACTATTGCCAGAGCAGGTATTGTTAATAATGTTGACGGTTTGTTTATTGAGACACATTTTGACCCGGCAAATGCAAAATCTGACGGAGCGAATATGTTGCATTTAGATCATTTAGAAAAATTGATGAGTAACTTGGTGGCAATCCGTAAGGTCGTGAATGCACTATAACATTTTTTAATAAAATTAGTACCGTTTTTTTGGAATAATTTTTGCGCTAGAAACTTTATGAAATTAGTATTTATAGTCCTTTTTCTTTGTATCACATGCATTTCTGTACAGGCTCAAGATTTTGACATTGTAGATCAAAAAGTAGGTTTATACCCTAAACAATATGCCTCTGCTAATCAACTAGCAGAACAGATAGCGAAAGATTTTACAAATGATTTTGATAAAGCAAGAGCTATTTATACCTGGCTTACATTAAATATTTCTTATGATTTAGGCACTCTATATAGAGGGAAAACCGAGATAGATTTCAGTTATTTTGACAAAGAAGATCTTCAGCGAAAATTAGCAGCTATTGATATGTTTACGGTTAATAAAACATTACGCACTAAAAAAGCGGTTTGTGAGGGATATGCACGGACTTTTAAAAAAGTTTCTGACCTTTTAAAAATCCCTTGTTTGTTTATCGACGGGTACTCTAAAACGGAAGCAAATGATATTGGTACTATTCTGAAAGAAGGCGATCATGCATGGAATGCCATAAGAATAGATAATAAATGGTATTTTGTTGATGCTACTTGGGGAGCAGGTTACAGTGATGGAAAGAAATGGGTACAGCAATTTGACGATTTCTTTTTCTTAACCGATCCTGATAAATTTGCTTTGACGCATTATCCTTCTGAAAAAGAATTCTTATTTTCTAAAAAGCGTATTACCAAAAAACAATTTTATCAAGCTCCTATTTATGATAAGGCTTTTTTTATACATAAACTGAAGCTACTATCTCCTTTAAATGGAGAACTAGTCGTTAAGCCTGATCAAGAAATAGTATTGTCAATGGGAGTTATTCCAAAAGAGGTAACATTATATTATACTTTTATTGGAGATCGCAATAGTAAAAAAATAGAACCAAACTGTACAGATGAAAACTGTATTATCACAATTCCGTTTACGCAAAATAAAAACACATCATTATTAATTTTTGCTAATGAACGTGCGGCGTTACAATATAAAATTACGGTAAATAACTAAATTATTATCTTTATATCAAAAAATGAAAATCACGGTTATTTTTTTTACTCTTTTTCTTTCCTCCTTATTTATTTATGGGCAAGATTATAGTAAAGTTGATAAAATCATAAAAAGTTATCCTACTTATTTTGAGAATATTGATGAATTGGCGAATCGTATTAATTATGATTTTGATTCAGACACTAAAAAAGTAAGAGCTCTTTACAACTGGTTATCCTTAAATATTAATTATGATTATTATAATGATAATTTTGACTTGAGTGAAAATAGGGTTTTGTATTATAATGAAAAAGATAAAAAAAGACAGTTAAGACGGAAGAAGTTGAACAAATTCAGAAATGTTTTAAAGTCTCAAAAAGCGATTTGTTTAGATTATAGCGAAATTTTTAAAGAAGTTTGTGATAGAATTGGAATTCAATCAGTAATAATTTCAGGATATAGCAAGGTATACATTAATGATATTGATAATGAAAAAAATTACAAAGATCATGCGTGGAATGCAGTAAAAATTAACAATCAATGGAATTTATTAGATATAACATGGGGTTCGTCTTTCGCAAATAAAAAGTCTAAAAAAATTTATAATTATTACTTTTTTACTTCTCCAGAAGAACTGATTAAAACTCATTTTCCAATTAATTCTAAATGGCAATTAATTGAAAATAAAATATCTAAAAACGATTTTTTCAAAAGTCCATTATTCTATGCTAACTATTTTATTAGTAAAATTGAAATTGAAAACCCTCATTTAGGTGTAATTAAAGCCAATAAAAGAAAGCTTAAAATTTATTTTAATAAGATTCCTGAAAAAAAAACAATGTCCTATATTTATAGTGGTGATGCATATGCAAATCCGATAAATTTTAAAACAACAAAAGAGGGTAAATTTTTGGCTATAATTCATTATAAGAAATCCGATGACAACCAAATAACCATTTATTCAGACCTAGAACCCGTTATTGGTTTTAAGATCAATACTTCAACAGATTAATAAATAGCATTGAATAAAATTAAATTTTACCCACATTTAGAATGTCCGCAACTTTTACATTTTAAACATCCTTCTTCGTAAATTAAACCTTCCGGATCATTACATTCAGAACACTTTTTATCGGCGGCTTCTGCACCTTCGGCAATAAATCGTTTCAAGGCTCTAGCGACACCATTTTTCCAAGTATTGATATGCTCGTCATATAGATTTAAATTTTGGATCAAATCAACTACATACGGCATTGGCATTCCATGACGTAAAACCCCTGAAATAAGCTTGGCATAATTCCAAAACTCTTTATCAAAAGATCTCGATAATCCTTCAATGGTCGTTTTATATCCGTCACTGTCTATATATTGAAAATCATATCTTGAAGTACTATCTTCATTTCTATTTTTTAAGACCCATCCTTTTTCTACCCATTGAGGGAGGTTGAAAGCATCTTTCATTTTTCCTGTAAAGATTTCATAAGGTCTTCCCTCTATTAAACCGATTACAGCCAACCATTTTTCTGATTCATTATGAAAACGAATGATATCAGCCTCAATTTTTTGAGGACGTTTTACTGCGAAAGTTTCGGTATGATATCTACTTTCTTCTTCTTTTTTCTCTTCTGCAGCTATTAATATACCACTACGAGAACCATCTCTATAAACGGTAATGCCTTTTAATCCTTTTTTCCATGATTCTATATAAATATCACCTACCAAATCAACCGAAACGTCTGATGCTAAATTAATTGTAGAACTGATTGAATGTGTTGTGTATTTTTGAACTAAGGCTTGAATTTCAACACGCTTTTTCCAGTCTATTTCGGGTGCGGTAGCACCGGCATATGGACTTTTATCTAGAGAAGTTTCACTTGTTGTATTCATCCAAGTTTCTAGCTTTTTGTGATAGACAGTAAACTCTTCAAAAGCATCTCCAAGATCGTCTACAAAGTCTACTTTGGCATTTTCATCACTTTCATTTACTTTTCTACGACGTACATATGACAATAAAAATACAGGTTCAATTCCAGATGAAACTTGAGCTAACATACTCAAAGAACCTGTAGGCGCTACTGTACTTATTGATATATTTCGGCGACCATTATTCATCATTCTATCATACATATCAGGAAAATCCTGTTGTATCATTTGAACAAATTCTGAAGTGTCTTCGATATTTCTGTTAAATACTTCAAAAGATCCTCGAGTTATCGCCATGTCAATACTGCTATCAAATTCTGCAATAAATTTTGCTTTCATAATTTTATCGACTACGCTTAATGCTTCATCAGTATCAAATTTTATACCCAATGCGGCTATGGCGTCAGCTAAAGCAGTAAAGCCTAAACCTGTTCGTCTACCTTTTTTACCCGTTTCTTGTAATAGTTTCCAAGTTTCTTTTTCGTTACGTTTGATATGTTTTGATTCAGGGTCTGCGTCAATTTTACTAAGAATCTTATCAACAGCCTCTAGCTCTAAATCGACTAAATTATCCATTAAACGTTGAGATTCATAGACTACTTCATGGAATTTTTTAAAATTAAAAGAGGCATTTTTGGTAAAAGGGTCTTTGACAAAACTATACAGATTAACGGCAATTAATCTACAGCTATCACCTCCTTGCATCGCTATTTCAGAACAAGGATTTGTTGATGTGTTTTTAAACTCAGGATATACTGAGGATGTTGAATAATGATGCTGTCTATCCCAAAAAATAAGTCCGGGTTCAGCAGTATTATGTGCACATTCTATAATTTTTTGCCACAACTCTTTAGCATCGATTTCTTTTGTATAGGTAGGTTCTTTACTCTCAATAGGCCATTGTAATGTGAATTTTGAGTCATTAACAACAGCATTCATAAATGCATCGGATAACCTGATTGAAATATTGGCTCCGGTAACTTTAGAAAGATCTTGTTTAATGGTAATAAAATCTTCAATATCAGGATGAGCAATATCCATTGTCAACATTAATGCACCTCGACGACCATTTTGAGCAACTTCTCTTGTAGTATTTGAAAAACGATTCATAAACGAAACGGCTCCAGTTGTAGTACCTGCCGCATTAGATACGGTAGCATCTTTTGGACGTAATTCTGATAGATCTACACCTACACCACAGCGCCTTTTGAATAATTGTGCCAATTGTTGATCTGTATAACACACACCTCCATATGAATCTACAACAGAAGGCACTACAATACAGTTTGACAAAGAGGCAATTACTTGATTATTACCCAAACCATACATTACGCTCCCTTGAGGAATCACATAGTTAAAATCTTTGAATAGCTGATAGATTTTATCTTCGGTTAATGGTTTTCTTTTTTTCCCGTAAACGGATAAATTATCGCTTATTTCTTCTTTCTGAAAATAACCAGATTCAATTCTCCCGAATTCTTTCGCCATTCGTTTGTGCATTTCATCTGGAGTTTTTTCTAAAAAATTTCCCTTATTATCTTTTAAACAATATTTATTTATCCAAGTAGTCGCTGCTAGTTCATCGTCATTAAAGTAGTCTAATGAGGTTTTTAACACATCTTGGTAGGTGTACGTGTTAGTTTTTAGGGTATTTTTAATCATTTGGTCGGCAACATTTAAAAAAGTTAAAAAGAGCAAAACAAAATTACTATTTGAGTAAACACCTTTTGAATTTATCTTTCATTATTTAATAACAAGTTGAGGTTGAAAACTTTTATATTATTTTTTTCTTATGAGTTTTAAATATTTTTGTAATTTGTTGGGATTAATTCAATACAATTTTAGAGCCTCTTCTAACACGTCAATTAATACACTATCGTTGATATCTTGGAGCTTCCAATACCGTAATGAAACCATCATTTTTCTATTTTCGGTTACCAATTGGTCGTGATGAATTTGTATTTGATTGCCTTTCCAGAAGCCAACATCAACATATCCTTTCGTAACATTCAAATAACAAAAAGGTTTATTATTGATATAATAAAAAGGAATTTTGTATTTGTATTTTAGATTGAGTGCTGGAATAGTCTGCTCAATAATCACCTGTAAATGCAACAGTATTGAACGATAAGATTCCGGTTGATTCAAGATGTAGTTTTCGGCAGGATTCATTAATGAATGTAATTTTAAACTCAGGTTTTATCCAAACTTAATGAAAAAAATAGTTGTTAAATTGAAGTTTTTTATTTTACTTTGTATTTCAAAGTACTTTAAATATGGAATCAAAGGATTATTTGAAAGATATTAGCGAGATCAAAGATTTAATGAATAAATCTTCACGCTTTATTTCACTAAGTGGTTTATCGGGAATTTTAGCTGGAATATACGCATTGATAGGTGCTGCTATTGCCTACTGGTTAGTTGCCAATTCTGCTAGACAATATTTAATATTAGATGGTGAGATATTTAGATTGGTGCTCTTAGATCTATTTTTAATTGCGTTTACAAGCATTGTTACAGCCATTTATTTAACAACAAAAAAGGCAAAAAAAAATGGTGTAAAGGTTTGGGATAGCTCATCACGAAGATTAATTTTGAATTTCTTAATTCCATTAGTTGTTGGAGGTGTCTATATATTGGTCATTTTAGGTCAACAAAAATACGGGCAAACGGCAGCATTGATGCTTATTTTTTATGGCTTAGCATTAATTAATGCTTCTAAATACAGTATAGGAGATATTCGTTATCTAGGCTATATAGAAGTGACTTTAGGGTTAATATGCACTATGCTTCCTGGTTATGGGTTTTGGCTTTGGGTTTTTGGTTTTGGCATCATGCATATTGTTTATGGTATATTGATGTATTTTAAATATGATATAAAATAATTGTGAGTATAATTACTAACATAAATAAAGTTTTCGATCATCGAATACGATTAGGTATTATGTCAATCCTGATGGTTAATGAGTATGCCGATTTTAACACCTTAAAAGAACTATTGGGTGTCACTGATGGCAATTTGGCAAGCCATACAAAATCACTTGAACAGGCACAATACATTACTATAGAAAAACAATTCATTGGTAGAAAACCGAATACGCGCTATAGTACCACGAAATTGGGAAAAGCAGAATTTAAAAAACACATTAATGCGCTTGAAAAACTAATTAATAAATAATAAATCAATTTTTTTTATCATTCTACTTTGTAAAACAAAGTACTTTAAAATATCATTATGGAACAAACAAAAAAACAAAACACAAACAAATTCGGACACTGGTTAAAAACATCTATTACGGCTAGAATGCTTATGGTTGGAGTACTAATAATTGTATTACTTCTTCCTTTGTCTTATATCGACAGTCTTATAAGAGAGCGTTCATATAGGCAGATAGATGTAGTGAATGAAATAAATGGGAAGTGGGGAAATGAAGTGTTAGTTTATGGACCAATTTTGAAATTACCATATAAAACGTATACAGAAACTTCAAATTTTAATGAAAAGACAAAAGTATACACAAAAGAAACTCAAACACATTTGAATTATGCGTATCTATTTCCTGAAACGCTTCAAAGTAAGATAAATGTAACTTCAAAAACCTTAAAAAGAGGCAATTATGAGTCTGCAGTTTTTACTACAGATATGAATTTCACTGGTAATTATCTGCAAGCAGAATTAACCTCAAAAAAAATAAAAAATGAAGATATAATTTGGGATAGAGCAACTATTATAGTTAAAACGTCAAATTTAAAAGGCATTAAAAACGAAATGCATCTTGAAATTAATAATAATAAATACACTTTTGAAACCAATTTTACAGAGAATTCAAGTGCAAGTTATTTAGATGAGTTGGAGTCGGCTTTTATCAATGAAAAGGACTTACCCAAAAAAGAAGCGGTCAATTTTAGTTTTAATATGTCCTTTAACGGAAGCAGTCAAATTCAGCTGATCCCAATTGGAAAAACAACCACAATGAATATGACTTCAAATTGGGCAGATCCAAGTTTTACAGGTAACTTTTTACCTAATGATGAAACCAAAGAAATAACAAAAGATGGTTTTAAAGCAGACTGGAAAATACTACATATAAATAGAGCATTCTCACAACAATACTTAAATAAGATACCCAACTTAAATGAATATGCCTTCGGAACAAAGTTTATCGTAATGGTTGATGAATACCAAAAAAGTGAACGATCGGCTAAATATGGTTTTTTAGTTATCGCACTTACCTTTTTGGTTTTCTTTTTAATTCAAACATTGAGTAAAATAAACATCCATCCTTTTCAATATTTAATGATCGGATTAGCATTGACCATGTTTTACACCTTATTAGTTTCTATTTCAGAACATAGTAATTTTTTAAAAGCATATTTAATTGCTGGAGTTTCGGTTGTTACATTAATCACCTTATATTCTAAATCAATACTAAAAATAATTAAGTTTCCAATATTTATCGGACTTTCATTAACTGCCTTATATACATTTATATATGTTATTATTCAGTTAGAAAGCTATGCCCTTCTAGTAGGAAGCATTGGCCTTTTCTTAATTCTTGCATCAATTATGTATGTGTCTCGAAAAATAGATTGGAGTAATGGGTGAGATTATTAAGTATTGTTAAATCTTTTAAAAATGAATTTAGAATGAAGAATAATCCACAAAGATAATTATATTTATTATTGTTACTACTATCAATTTATTGTATTAGCATACTTATTTTTAGAATATGGTTTACCAGTTCTAATACATATATGTTTTTAGTAAGGAACTTAATATTAGCATATATTCCTTTTGTTATATCAAGCGTAATTAAAACCAGAAAGTTAAAATTGTTACCATTTTTATGGTTTTTGTAGTCTGGTTATCCTTTTTGCCAAATGCTTCTTATATCATTACAGATATATTTCATTTAAAACAACAAAAGGTTATACCACTATGGTTTGATTTATTATTAGTTATTTCTTTTGCAGTAAATGGAATGCTTTTATTTTTCTTATCAATAAATGACATGCATAGATTACTTCTAATTAGAGTATCTAGAAGAGTTACCTGGTTGGTTACTATACTGGTATTATTCCTTTCGGGATTTGGAATTTATTTGGGGAGATTTTTAAGATGGAATAGCTGGGATGTCATTTCAAATCCGCAATTATTATTAGTTGATATTATTGAAAGAATAAAAGACCCGTTGTCACACCCAAGAACATGGGGTGTGACTATTGGGTTTGGAATATTATTTTTGTTAGGATATTTATTGCTTAATGTAATTCAATCTAATTATCAAGAAAAATCAGTAATAAAGAGGTAATTATAAAGGTAATTTCTTTCTCCATAGACTTGACTTTTTTGCACTCTTAAAATATTAAACTAACTTGTGATTTAATTCTTTAGATAAGATGCAACAAAACACGTCCTACTTTTCATTACGCGGGTGGTCAGCAATGCTACTAGGCATATATGGGCTGCTATCTGTTTATGTGATACATATGTTAACGAGTACCTATGGAGATGGATTTGATGGATCATCACAATTACCGATAGCTTTATTAGAAATTGCCATCACCGTTTTTGCAGTAGTTATGGTATTAATTTCTTTGTTTACTTTATGGATTAAGGCGAAAAGAAGTGCAAAAAAGCGACATGAAAAACTATGGAGTCCGTTATCAAAAAAAATACGTTTTCAGACATTAATTGTATTGCTACTGTTTATAATTATATTGGTGATTATTGCGAATAAAGGATACTATAGCATCATAACACCTGTATTGTTTTTGTTATATGGACTATTTTTATTGAATTTAAGTAGGTTTTCGTCCGGCAATTTAAAATACTTGGCCTTGTCTGAAATTATCCTGGCAATTGTAGCCTATTTTATAGTTGATAAAGAAATCTTATTTCTTGTATTGGGTCTTGGGACCTTTCATATGCTCTATGGAATTTTCACCTTCGGTAAAATAAAAAAGCAACCCTAATAGAAGAAATAAGATTGCTTTCATTTGAGTACTATTTTTAATTACATGGAGTAAAAAAACTGTTCATTTACAATTTTCCCATCATTCACTTCATAAACGCATACTTCATTCATTTGTTGACGCCCTCTATCTTTAAAAGTAACATCAAAATCCATAGTACATGAGAAATGGTTACCTGCAACTTGCGGATCAGAGATTTCACCTTTATGAAATTCTTGAACATTATTGAACCATTCTACGCTCTTTTGAGTGACAGCCTCTTTCCCTGAAGTAATTTCTCCTGGATAACCTGGCATTTCTTTACTTACAATGTTGTTGGCATAGAGTTCGTCTATGGCGGTCATTCCATCCCCTTTACGCATTAATTCAACCAGACGATTGGCAACTTTTTGTGTCGACATAATTTTTTAGTTTAAAGTTATTAGTTGTCTAAAGCTAAGAAAATTAAAGGTTCATATTATATTAAAAGGAAAATTAACAGAATTTTAATCCTTTGTTAATGTGCTGATGAATTCTTTTGAATGTTTCGAATCAAGTATTCCAGACCATTTAATTTTAATTCATATACTAATCCTAACATCATGCCGATTTTTCCTTTTGGAAACCCTTTGGCATGATACCACACAATATAATGTTCAGGTAAATCAATTAAGTAGCGTCCTTTAAATTTCCCATAAGGCATTTTTGTATGCGCTAGATCGATTAAGAATTGTTTGTCTTGCATAGTATTGTTTACTGCCACTGCCTACTGAAGACTATTCCTTCCCATCAACAAAATCTTGAAGATAACTGAATTTTTCTGTGAGCTTACCATTTTTAGTCATCAATGCTCTCTCTAAAAAGCCATCTTTATCTCCGTTAAAAAATGCAGGAATAACAAATTCAGAAAAACTTTTACCAAAACCAACAGAAGCATCGTTTGGCAATTCGGCCGGTAAATTATCTACAGCCATTACTGCAATCGCATCAACACCCTTATAATCGACTTCTTTTTCTGTATCCGGATGATATCCATAAATAGGATCCGCAATAGTTGAAGCTCTTAAGGTAGATGCAACAGGTCCATCAACATCACAGCTTATATCTGCAACCACCTTGATAGAAAAATCAGGCGACTTCGCATCTTCACGTGAAAAAATAAAAGGTGCTTTACTATCCCAGAAATGGCAAGCCAAATATAGATCAGACACTTTGGCGAAACGCATAAAATCACTTTTATAATCAGTTGGATTCTTAAAAAAATCAAACATATCAATCACTTGACCATCTTTTCTTTTATTATAGTCAAGTACGTCTAATTGTGTGTAAACAGGTTCATCAAAATCTTTATCTAAATAGTCATCAGCAGAAACTTCTTTGATATGCATGCTATCTAGCATCTCTTTAGCACCATTACTTACTCTACCTTTACCAGTCAATACAATTTTTATATTGGGTACTAAAATAGTATTCATTTCATTTATCAATGCTTTTTGGTCTGACAACTTTTCAGCCTTCGGCAATTGAAATGTATTGTGTTTTAGTCCGAAAGTTCTAAAGCCGTTGTAGGCACCAACGATTCCGGCATATCTTCCAAAAGCGACAACACGTACACCCTTACTATTTGTAATCACTTCATGATCGAATAATTCTATGTTTTTATCGAGAATTGCTTTTAATAAATTCTGATTATAGGCTTGTTTTTTTATGGTGTGAGAAAAGAAAAAGTATTTTTTATTTGGTAATAAGGCATCAATAGGCACCTCTTTGACTCCTAATAATACTTCACAATCTGATATATTATCAGTTACTTCAATTCCCGCAGATTTATAGTCATTATCAGTAAACACGCGTATATCAGAGCTTTCTACTTTGATCTGAAAGTCAGGAAATGTCTCTTTTAAATCTTTACATGCTTGAGGAGATAAAACCACACGTCTGTCTGGTGGGTTTTTACGTTCTTTAATTATGGCAAACTTCATTTATAAATGGTATAGAATTTGCTGCAAGGTATTATGAATAATATGATTTCGCAAAAAAAAGAATTATCTTTGCAAACTTCTTTCTTTGAAAGAATTTGGGGACGACTGGTTTTGACAGCAAGATCAGTTAGAATATAAGCATGTCGAGCAATGAAATCGCACTCGTAAAACTCAATTTCAAACTTTAAACGGCGAGAATAACTACGCTTTAGCTGCATAATCCGAATTATAGTAGGATTTAGCCTCGTCTCTACTAGGTAGAGAAGCTTTATGTCTCCTGAAAGCCTTGGTTCACGGCGTTCAATTTAGAGACATCGTAAAAGTAAACCTAGAAATACCAGCACTTCGATGGTATTTCGAAACTTAAGAAGATAAGCGAATAGTAGGCGGTTTTCGGTCAGCTATTTGTCGAAAATTAAACGAGAACTATGCATGTAGAAAGTATTTTAGTTGCTTGTTTGGACGAGGGTTCGAGTCCCTCCGTCTCCACCTAAGCCCTCCGTAGCTTTACGCGAAGGAGGGCATATTAATTTTAGCAAAATGTTTCAGAATTAAGTAAAAATGAGCTTCGGTGGACGTCGGTCCAACGTTTTGTTCCGTAACTTTACGGGTAATAAACACCCTTATTCTTCGTATCTTTAAGAAAAAATGAACCAAAAAATACAATCTATGGAATTACCTTATGCAGTTTATATTCTTAAATGTTCTAACGGAAAATATTATACTGGCTTTACAACTAATATTGAGCAAAGATTAAAGGCTCATAATGACGGAGAGGTTCATTTTACAAAAGATAAATTACCTGTTGAACTAGTTCATTTATCCCTATTTGAAAATAAACAACACGCATATGATTTTGAAAGATATTTAAAGAGTGGTTCTGGAAGTGCTTTTCGGAATAAGAGGTTGGTGTAAAACAGAACCCTAGCCCAGATTTATGATATAACTTGTACTACGTCCACCACCAGATGGAATAAAAATAGTTTTCTTCGCAAGGTCTTGTAAATCTCTGGTGGCTGTAGCTTTAGATGTATGAGTAATTGATATATATTTTTTGGCATTCATACCACCTATAAACCCTTTTACACCTTCTTCTAACATTCTGCGAATAACCTTTAATTGACGCTCATTCAATTGGCTATCAAAACGATCAAAGAATTTTGTTTTCTTAAGCGTAAATTCAATCTGCTTTTCTGCCTGATTTTGCGCATCGATTGTCATTGTTACAAAATAGGCTACCCAATGTGTAATCTCATTAGATCGTTGAGCAATTTGTAACGCCTCATAATACTTTTTTTTACCGGCTTCAATGGCTTTAGACAAACTAAGCAATATAGGTCGTTTTACACCCTGAGATAAGGCTTTTTCGGAAATAGCACGTCCGATACGGCCATTACCATCTTCAAAAGGATGAATAGATTCAAAATAAACATGAGCTATAGCAGAACGTACAGCAGGTTTATTAATCTCTTTTTTACCACCTGGAGCTGTTTCATTAAACCATGTTATAAAGAGCTTCATTTCAACTGGTACTTTCACAGAAGGTGGAGCTTCATAATGAACTTTTTCTTTACCCATTGCTCCTGAAACGACTTGCATAGGTGCTGAATGGCTACGCCATTCACCAATTTGAACACCTTTGCTTCCTTTCATTAGCATTCGGTGCCAGGAAAATAGTTTTTCTTCTGTTAGCTCTTCGGCATAGCTCTTTCGAACATCAATGATCAATTCGGCAGCCCCTTCAGCTTTTTTGTTTTGAACTTGTTCAATATTTTTAGCTAAACCGAGATTATTTCTGATAGATGACATTACATCCTTACGGCTTAAATATTCACCTTCGATCTCAGAAGTTTTTACAGCTTCAGACACCATCATGTCAATCATAGCTTCTGTTTGTGCACCTTCTGACAAACCTTTCAAAACTCCACTTATCCGTCCAGCTTTTTCAGCAAAGTCAAACAAAAGATTTTCAATAGCTGTGATTTTATATCTAAATTTAGGCCAATCTGATTGTTGCCAATTATAACTCATGAGCCGATTACTTTACTTATTCGGCTCAAATATAGTTAAAAAATGAGCCGATTACAAATAGTATTCGACTCATAAATTTATTTCAGAAAAGCCCAAAAGCTTGCTTTGAAGGTTTTTTTTGAATTATAAAAGACCTGTGCATTCGCACAGTGATTTTTGTTTTGCAGTACTGAAGGCATTAGGGTCCAGCGATCCCGAAGCTTCGGGAGAGCTAATCCCTCCGTCTCCACCTACGCCCTCCGTAGCTTTACGCGAAGGAGGGCATATTAATTTTAGACAAATGTTGTAAAAAACTGTTATATTGCAAGACTGTAATGGAAATAGGGTATTGGTAGCATGGTGAAACAAGATCAGTTTTAAATCAATCTATTACAAATTATACTAAAAAAGGAACCTCATACACGACATAAATTAGCGTACATATGGCAAAGAAAACGGTAATAAAGGATATCGTACAAGATGCATTAGATAGTTCAATTCAACAGATTTCTGGTTATGACGCTACCTTTTTATATGCCGATTCGCCTACAAGTCCAATGCATGTTGGAACTCTAATCATGGTTGAAGGCTCTTTAAAATTTGATGTTTTTAAAGAAATGGTAGCTTCAAAACTGCATCAAATTCCTAAATTTCGTCAAAGATTATTGAGTGTGCCTATGAACTTAGACTATCCATATTGGGTAGATGATCCTAATTTTGATTTAGATCTACATTTAAACAGAGTAAAATTACCAGATCCTGCAAATTGGAAAACATTAAGAGACTTAACATCAACTATTTTTAGTAATTCTTTAGATTTACGCAGACCTCTTTGGTCTATAAGTTTTATCGAAGGACTTGATGAAATTTCTCAAATACCGAAAGGTTCTGTCGCTATTGTTACTAAAGTACATCACGTGATGGTAGACGGTAATTCCGGAGTAGGAATATTAGGAATTTTATTTGATAAAGATGAAAAAAGAGCTTCCAAAAAACCTATAGAACCACCGGCATTTGAACCTGATCCTTTACCCGATGAGTTGAGCCTTCTATTAAAAAGTTCATATAAATTCATTAAAAACCCATTCAAAATACCTAAAACGGTTGGAGAAACCGTTTTTAATTTGATTAAAGGTAGCGCTGCCGGCTCAATGAATGTACAAAAAGGCTTAAATAAAACATCTTCTCCCGTTCCGAGAACCATTTTTAATGAATCAATATCACCAAAAAGAACTTGGGGTACAGCCATATTGTCTTTTGAACGTATTAATGTGCTTAAAAAATTAATGGAAGTAAGTATCAATGATATGATTTTGGCAATATGTGCCGGAGCATTGAGAAGATATTTACTAGGTAGAGAGAAGTTACCCTCACAATCATTGGTTGCAAATGTTCCTATATCTATTCGGGTAAAAGGAAGCAAAGAATTGAATAATCAAATTTCTAATATGATGGTGCAGATAGCCACACATATAGAAGATCCTATTGAGCGTTTAGAATATATTCAAGAACAAACCATCATGGGTAAAACAAAACACAAAGCAATTGGAGCCAAAACATTGGCAAAAATGGCTGATTCTGTTCCTTTTGGTTTGGCAAATTTAGCAGCAGGCATTTATAGTAGATATAACATTAAGGATTTACATAGACCTCCCTTTAATGTGACCATTACGAATGTACCTGGTCCTAGAGGAATGTTATATTTAGATGGACATAAAATTGTTTCTATGTTTGGGCTTACACCCGTTGTAGATGGTTTTGGTTTAATTATTGCAGCTTTTAGTTATAACGGACAAGTTACTATAACAACAACCTCTGATGCTAAAACAATGCCCGATGCCGATAAGTTTTCTAGATATATTAGAGAATCAGCTAGTGAGTTAGAAGTAGCCATCCATAAAAGAGGAAAAAAGAAGGCTCAAAAAGAAGTTAAAAAGTGCAAAAGTGCTGCTTTTTTCACAACCTTGAGAAGATATATTAAATCGAATCCAAAAATTGTTAAAGAGCATAAAGGAGTGTATCAAATTCAAGTAAATATGAACTCAACTGAAGCAATTTGGCAATTAGATTTTACAAAAAAAGAAGGCGTATTAAAAAAACAAAAGGCAATAAAACCATTAGTTTCAATGTATATAGATGATGAAAATTTATACAAATTATATAAAGGAAAAATACGCTTAGACGAATTAAAAATTCAGGAGAGAATTAAACTGAAAGGAACAGTAAAGAACAAAGAAAAATTAATGTCATTTATCACTAAATTTTTAGCAAGATAAGCAATGGACTTTATAACCGATACGTTTAAGGCAACAGATGGCGAATCCATTTTCTATTATAAATGGTCCGTCAAGGCGAACATTCCTATTAAAGGAATTGTGCAGATTTCGCATGGAGTTGGTGAGCATGCAGGGCGATATCAACCTATTGCTAAAATATTGACAGATCAAGGGTATGAAGTGTACGCAAATGATCACAGAGTGCATGGAAGAACAGCAAAATCAAAAGAACTGAGAGGCTTTTATGATGGCGAAAATTATTTTGATGATGCTATAAAAGATATGCGACAATTAACGAAACTCATTAAAAAAGAACAGCCAAACAAGAAGATTGTTTTGTTCGGTCATAGTATGGGGTCTCTTTTAAGCAGACAATATGTAACTAAATATGGCGATGACCTTCATGCATTAGTTTTATCTGGCACAGCTAGTTTTATGAGAGGATTAGGCACTGTAGGTTTAGCTAGCGCTAAAGTGATCAGTGCTTTTAGAGGCAGATCAAGAAGCAACGATTTTTTAAAATCTGCGTTCTTTTCAGAATTTAACAAGAAATTTAAACCTAATCGTACGAAAGTCGATTGGATTAGTAGTGATGAAAAACAAGTTGATCTTTTTGATGCAGATCCTTATAGAATAGAAGATTTTTCATTGAGTATTTTCTTAGATATCTTAAAAGGAAGTAGAGAAATAAACAAGCAATTAACCTTTAATGCAACACCCAAAAAATTACCTATTTATATATTTTCAGGTGATAAAGACCCTGTAGGGGAAATGGGTAAAGGTGTTAAAAAAGTTGTGCGTCAATATAAAAAGGCCGGCATTAATGACCTTACATCGAAAATATATAAAGGTGGAAGACATGAAATGTTGAATGAAACTAACAAGAAAGAGGTTGAACAAGATATTGTTAATTGGATTAACCAAAAAGTAGAAGCATAAAATTAGTGTATGGAAGGAAAGAAATTATTATATAAATCTTTTACGAAACTAGCGGTTGCAACGGCAGTATCTCATGGCATCTCAATGAGGAATGCAAAGAAAATAGTTGTTGAGGAATTAGAACATCATCCATATCATAAAACGATTGTTAAGCTGGTTAAGAAAATTGAACTCGACGATGATGATATTGATGATTTGCTTGACGATTGTATTACAATTTGTGAAGATTTAGGGCCCGATAGAGATTATCTTTCTTTGGTCATGGTGTTGGAAAGTATCAATAATAGTAAGTTAGCGGTAAACAAAAGAGCTAAAGATGATCATACTGAAGAGATCTTCGAAAAATTTATGAAAGAAGTAGTTCGAATAAATTTACATATACCAGCACCTCCATTGTATAATGTTCTTTTAGAAGGAAGATCTTTTGTAGAGTGGGGATCTATGTTTTGTATTTTCCCGTTTATCCCAAAACGAAACAAAGGACAAAGTAAACCGGTATTGCTAATTCCTCCTTATTTAGGAAATGATTTTTCAACTTCTTTTGTCAGAAAATATTTAAAATCACTTGGGTTTAAAACCTATAGATGGGATTTGGGCGTGAATATGGTGAAGTCTCATTATATTCCGAAATTAGTTGAAAAGTTAGATGAGATTTTTGAGGAACATCAAGAAAAAGTGAATATTGTTGGCTGGAGTGGAGGTGGCATTTTTGCCAAAATTTTGGCAAATAGATATCCTGATAAAGTTGAACAGATCATTACCATCGGTTCTCCAATATGGGGTGTAATGGAACTGAAAACCCCATTAATTAATATATTTGAATTTTTTAGAGGCAAATCTTTAAAAGAAAGAAATTCTAAATTTCTTAAAGAATTAGAAGCGGTTCCAGATGTACCCGTAACTTGTATTTATACAAAAACAGATGGTGTTGTACCATGGAAACATTGTATGGAGATAGAAACTTACAGAAAGAATGTAAATAATATTGAAGTTTTTGGCAGTCATAGTGGGTTGGGCGCCAATGCATCAGTATTATTAGCGGTTGCTAACTCTTTAAATGCCAATTTAAACGGTAAAAAAGCAAAAGGCATCACTTCCAATATTGAAAGCGTACTTTTTCCGAAGTATTGGAAAAGAAAAGGAACTACTATATTAAAAGATTTATTTTTTAAGTCGTAACTTAGTATTCATGCAAAGCATTATAGACCATCCACAATTTCAAGATACCCTTAAGCAAATAGCTAAAGATCAAAAAGTAGATCTTATTGAAGTTCAAAAGGAAGGTGCTGCATGTATCCAAGAATTGTACGCACACCAACATCCGGTAGCGAATGTCATGTCTGTAAAAGGGCTTGAATATATGTTGTCAAAAGCATATAGTGAAAAAATAGATATTGATCCCCAAGAAATAAAAAGATTAATGAAGTTGATGCGACAGAATTCTGTCGCTTTTATATTGACCCATAAAACCTATTTAGATACTGCTGTTCTCATTACGACATTGGCTCAATATGGGATGCCAATACCTTATACTTTTGGTGGGATAAATTTGGCAATGCCGGGAGTTAAGCAGCTCGGCAAAAATTCCGGATTGATTTTTATTCGTCGTAGTTTTAAGGATGATGCTGTCTATAAAGCAGCCCTTAGACATTATATTTCTTCACTAATTGAAAATGGAGATCATCTTACATGGAACATTGAAGGCACTCGTTCTAGAACGGGTAAGATCGTCTATCCTCAAATGGGGATATTGAAATATATTATGGAAGGAGAACGTCAAAGCTCAAGAAACATAAAATACGTTCCTGTTTCTATAGTATATGACCTTATTCCTGATGTTAAGGAAATGACGGAAGAAGGAAAAGGAAAAGAAAAAAAGACTGAAAGCTTACATACGTTTGTAAATTATATTAAAAAACTAGGGCATCAACATGGTAGGGCAGCGATTCGATTTGGCGAACCTGTTGAAGTAGGTGCGCATCATAGCGCTATCATTCCAGATATGGAAGAAGATAGCTATGCCGATAAGAATACCTTACCACGATTTGCTTTTGAACTTATTCATAAAGCAAATATGATAACACCTGTTACAACTGTGTCATTGGTTTGTAATGTGTTATTGAACAATTTTGCCTTAACTAAAAAAGAACTTGAGTCTAATGTAATTAAGCTCATGAATTATATAGGTCAACGGAAGGAAGATGTATTGATAGATCGGGGACAAAGTATGGGTGTTACCATGCAAAAAGCACTAAATCTTTTACTGGGAGCGGGCATTATACAAAAGAGTAAAGCAGGTTTAAAAGTGCAATATAGTTTGACTGCAACAGAGTATCTATCTGCTACGTATTATGCCAATATGGCTTCAGGTCATTTGTATCATCGTGCATTTATAGAAATGGCCTTGATAAAATTAAAAGACAATTTTTCGCCCAATAGAATCGTTCATTTTTGGGAAGAAATTATGCGTTTGAGAAACTTATTTAAGTTTGAGTTTTTCTATACTAATAAACCCAAATTTAGCAGTGAAATCGAGGCTGAGTTAGACCTCTTTGACAAAAATTGGAGAGCTATAATAACGAATCCTGAAATAGATATTTGTTCCTTATTGAGAAAGCAAGAATTGTTTGTTTCGAAAGCCATTTTATTAATTTATTTAGAGGCCAATAAAGTTGTTTGTCATACCTTGAATAGCTGGGATATGGAAGATGAGTTTTCTGATGAAAACTTTATTGAATTATGTCTATTTAAAGGTAAAGAATTGCATTGGCAAGGACGCATAAGCAGACTAGATAGTGTTTCTAAACCTTTTCTTATAAGTGCGTTACGATTGGCGAAAAACAGTAAATTGACACCTATCGATAACACTATAAATTATGATGAGCTTACCAATTGGATGGGTTTATTAGATGATCTAACCGAAAGATTAAATTTATTACAACAACTTGAAATTAAGGCTGGTAAGAAAATTATAGAAGTAGTTGAAGAGGAAAAAGAAATAATTCCAGGTTCAGAATTAAGCAGTATTTCAGAAGGGGTTGTTGAAGAGGAAGAAGGCTCTCATATCGCCGCATTTTTCGATTTAGACAGAACAATTATCAATGATTTTTCGGCTAAAAAGTTTTTACAATCTAGATTGTTGAGTGGTGAAACTACCACGAAAGAATTTTTATCTCAGTTCGCAACCGTTTTATTATATGCTTCGGGTAATCGTGATTTCGAAATCTTAACCAAAATATCTGCATTAGGCGTAAAAGGTATAAAGGAATCTCAATTTGTTGAATTGGGTGAAGAAGTGTATACAAATCATCTTGAAGATACTATCTATCCTGAATCAAGAGCTTTAATTACGTCTCACTTAGAAAAAGGTCATAAAGTGGTGATTATTTCAGCCGCAACGTCTTATCAAGTAGAGCCAGTAGCAAAAGAATTAGGGATCAAAGATTTTTATTGTACCGAAATGGAGGTTCGTAAAGGGAAGTTTACAGGGAAAATAAAAGAAATGTGTTGGGGCGAAGGCAAGGCAAATGCAGGTAAAAGGTTTGCGAATGCCAATGATATAGACCTTTCAAAAAGCTTTTTCTATACTGATAGTATGGATGACTATCCCTTGTTGAAAATTGTTGGAAAACCACGTGCTACTAATCCTGATAATAGGCTTTCTCAATTAGCTTTTGAGAACGATTGGCCAATTTTACGCTTCGATGAAACCAAGGAAGAACCTGTAGTTAACGGATTCAGAACAGCACTGGCTGCCGCAAGTATTTATCCTTCAGCAATAATAGGTATTTTTAAAGGAATGACTTCTATGTCTAGGCAAGAAGCTGCAAATACAACTTTTTCTAATATTGGTGATCTCGGGTCAAAGTTTGCCGGATTAGATATTTCTATAAAAGGAAAACACAATTTAGAAGATTTCAGACCTGCAGTATTTTGTTTTAACCATCAAAGTTCTGCCGACTTTTTTATCATTATGAAATTACTCCGTAAAGATTTCACCGGTATTGCTAAAAAAGAACTCGAAATGACACCTATTGGCCCTATATTTAAAGCTTTAGGGGCTGTTTTTATAGACAGATCTAATAAAGCAAAGGCCATTGAAGCAATGAAACCGGCTGTTGAAGCATTAAAAAATGGAATATCAGTCGCTATTGCGCCCGAAGGAACACGAAGTGGTAGTAAAACCTTAGGTACCTTTAAAAAAGGAGCTTTCCATTTAGCAATGAAGGGTCAAGTACCTATTATTCCGATCGTTATTAAAAATGCATATATGGCAATGCCTAAAGGAAGTAGTATTTTTAAACCCACTCATATAGAAGTGGTAGTTTTAGATCCGGTTGATACTTCTGAATGGAAAGTAAAAAATATAAATACATACGTTGAAGAAGTTAGAAATTTGTTTTTAAATGAGCTAGAAAGCTAAATTTTTCTTTCCTGCAAACCGACATATAGAAGTAAATAGATAATATCAGTATTAAAATTTATCAGATGAAACTAAAAGTAGCAATACTTGGCGGAGGTTCTTGGGGTACAACGGTAGCCTCATTAACTGCAAGAAATAGTGAAGTAATTTTATGGGCTAGAAATAAAAAAACAGTACACGAAATCAATGATCATAATAGCAATGAAAAATACTTACCGGGTGCTAAATTGCATAACTCATTAAAAGCTTCTAATTCAATAAAAGACACTGTTTCTGATGCCGATGTAATAGTAATGGGCGTGCCTTCACAAAGTTTAAGAATGGTTTTAACAGAAGCCAAACCTCATATTAGACCTTGGGTTCCTATAATTAACTTAGCCAAGGGTCTTGAAATTAGTACAAAAATGAGGATGACAGAAATTATTGAAGAAATTATGCCAGGTCATCCTGCAGGAGTATTAACCGGGCCAAATTTGGCAAAAGAGATTCATCATGGTAAGGCTGCCGCTGCTGTAATTGCTATGGTTGATGACACTATTGCTAAAAGGTTACAACAAGTGTTTAGTTCAGGTCTGTTCAGGGTTTATACCAACGAAGATGTAATTGGTTGTGAGTTGGGGGGCGCATTAAAGAATATAGTTGCAATTGCTTCAGGCATGGGAGATGGTGCTAATGCTGGAGACAATACTAGAGCAGCAGTTATTACCAGAGGATTGTCAGAATTAACCAGATTAGGCGTAGCCATGGGAGGAAGAGGTAGAACTTTTGCCGGACTTGCCGGAATGGGCGATTTGGTGGCCACCTGCTCTAGTACAAAAAGTAGAAATCATCATGTTGGATTCCAATTAGGTATGGGAAAAAGCCTTAATCAAATAATAGAAGAAATGTCTGAAGTGGCGGAAGGGGTAAAAACAGCAAAAGTGGTAATGGAATTGGCTAAGGATTATGGTGTTGAAATGCCTATTACAACAGAAGTATATAAAGTACTATATGAAGGCAATACGGTAAATGATGCATTCAAAGGGCTCATTATGCGAGAAGTTGGTTCAGAAGGTGAACCAGGTTAAAAATTAATATCAAATATAGTTAGAAGACCGAAGCTGGAAGTTTGAAGTGAACTTCCGTCATCGGTCACCCAACTTCAAACTTTAATAATATAATCATGGCAAAAAAATTAGATCAGACAGCATCATTTATGGTTAGATTCAATCAGAAAATTTTTGATGAAGATGGTGAATCTAAAGTACAGTGGCGCGGGAAAATTTCTCATGTTCAAGGCGGTGAAGAAAAGAGTTTCTCTGATTTTAATGATGCGCTTACTTTTATGCAACAAAAATTAGCTAATCTTACCAAAGAGGCAACAAAAGATAAAACAGAAGAGCAGCAGGAAGGTATTTTGAAGAAGAGCTTATATATGTGGAAAACAATAGCTCAGACCGGGCCAAAAGTTTTAATGGATACGCTAAAAGATCCTAAGAAACAGATTGCTCAAATTCAGGATCAGATTCAAGATCAAATTAGTCATTTAGGAGATGAAATCGGTGAAAAAGTGCATATTGATGAATGGCGAAATGCTTCAAGATCTGACTTTAAAAAGGTTAAAAAATCAATTAATGTCTTAGCAGACGAAATTAAAAAATTGAATGCTAAAATGGATGGTATAATAAAAAAAGAGTAAATCTTAATGTCTCTACTATCTGATAAATTGCAAGAATTAAAGACTTTTCAAGAGAATGCACCAATACGCATTCAAACATTGGGGCAATTTAAACTTTGGCGGAATACAGAAAAAGTAGATAGCAAAGAATGGGTTAGGGACAAAACAGTACAGTTATTACAATATCTTATTTCAAATCGTCAACGTCATGCGCTTCATAAAGAAAAAATTATGGATCATCTTTGGGAAGAAGGTGATGATAGAGATTTTAAAGTAGCCTTGCATGGTGTAAATAAAGTATTAGAACCTGAAAGACCGTCAAGAACAGAACCGACATATGTGCTTAGACAAGGACTTAGCTATCATCTTGACTTGGAAAAAGTTTGGATTGATGTTGAAGCCCTAGAAGCATATGTTATTATTGGTAATGAAGCACTCGGTACTGATAATCTTATTTCCAAGACGGCATATAAGCAAGCCATTGAGTTATATCAAGGCATTTATTTACCCAATCGTATCTTTGAAGATTGGTCTTCAGAAGAACGAGAAAAAATTCAAATCCTCATTTTAGGAGCCTATATTACATTGGCCGAAATTTTATTGGATGAAAATCCTATTGAAAGTATTCGCTTAGCGCAGAATGCACTATCTATTGACCCTACTTGGGAAGATGCCTACCGACTACAAATGCAAGGCTATCTTGCAAAGGGAAACAGGCCACAAGCTATTAAAACATATCAAAAATGTGTTGATATTCTAGAAGAAGAATATGGTATTGATCCACTTCCTGAAACTAAAAAACTAATCAAAGAGATTGAAGAAATTAGTTAACCTTTACAATTGCGAGGAATGAGGTACGAATGACGTGGCAATCTGTTTTGAAGAAACCTATAAGGTTTTTCTTCTTAAGCAGGAATCTAAATACCGTTAATGAGAGACAGATTGCCACAAAAATTTTACAAATTTTCTCGCAATGACATCAATAAAATTATTGGCCGGTTAGAATCAAATTCCTTCCCTTATTAAGGGAAGTGGTCACTCATAAGCGTGAGCGGAAGGGTTAAATTATTTCACATTCACAACTGCAACTCATCTGTAACTGCTCTATCGTATGTTTGTACCATAATTATTGATAAAACAAAAAATAATAACATTAAAAGATATTTAAAATGGCAACTAAAAACAAAAAAACAATTACAATCAACAAGACTGTAAAAAAAGTAAAAAGTACGGCAACTAAAGTAAATGCATTTGCATTAAAATCAACTGATAATGCAGTTTCTGAAGCAATCAAAACTGCAGGGCAATGGCAAGGTGTTACTTCAAAAGCTGTAAAAGGTGGATTAAAAGTAGCGGCAACACAACAAGATATGATGTTTGATGCCTTAGATACTGCTAAAGGACAAATCATAAAAGGATTTAAAAGATCTAAAGTTTTATTTAGTAAAAACTAATAATTCTTTTAGTACTTCAAATTAAAAAGCCAAGTTTCATATTGATACTTGGCTTTTTTATGCGCACATTATAGATGTATTCTAACCATATTTATAGATAGTTAGAAACTAAAGCCCTTCCCTTGACAAGATAAGACGGTCGCGCATTAGCACGAGCGAAAGGATTGAAATTATTTACTATAACTTTTATTCAAAATTTATTCAGCATTCTTAACTGCAACTCATCTGCAACTCGCACATATTATATTTGCACTATAATTAAGAAACAGAAATAAAAACATATATCATGGCAACTAAAAAGGCAAAAAAAGTAAGTAAAATAACAAAAGCAAAAGCAATTGTTAAGAAAATAAATAATGATTTAATTGATGCTTCTTTTGAGGCAATTGAAACTACAGTTAAAACTGGAGAAAAATGGCAAAAATTAACTTCAAAATTGATTAAAAAGACTGAGCCATTAACAAAACAACAAATCGGAATGTTTGTTGATACTGCTGAAACTATTAAAGGACAAGTTGAAAATGCAACTACGCGTTTAAAAAACCTTGTTGGTTACGATCCTGAAATGATTGATCAAGCGAAAAAAATGGTTAGCGAAAATCCTTTAACTCAGAAAGCTGAAGATATGACAGCGAAGTTAAAAAAAGAAGTAACTAAAAATCCTTTAGTTAAGAAAGCTGAAAAAATGGCAACTAAACTAAAAAAGGAAATAACTGAAACAATTGAAGAGGTTAAAGAAAAAGTAGAAGATTTTGCTGAAGACGTACAAGAAGAAGTAGAAAAAGTTGTTAAAGGAGGCACAAAAACAAAGGCAAGAAAAGCACCTGCTAAGAAGAAGTCAACTGCAAAGAAAACAACCGCTAAAAAAGCGGCTCCCAAAAAAGCAACTGCTAAAAAAGTAGCTCCGAAGAAAGCAACTCCGAAGAAAGTTGTTGCAAAAAAATCTACAGTAAAAAATGACTTAAAAGCTATTAAAGGAATCGGTCCTAAAATGGAAATTATTCTAAATAAAGGAGGAATTACTTCTTATGAAGAACTCTCTAAAATAGCATTGAAAGATCTTAATAAAGTGCTGACTGATGCTGGTATTGTAAACTTAAAAATGTATAACACTTCAGATTGGAAAACGCAAGCGAAATCAGTTAAATAAGCATTGTAATAAGTTAGATAACAATTTTAAAATAAATTAAAATGGGTGCAAAAAAAACAAAAAAAGCAGTAGCTAAAAATAAATTTAACGCTGCGATCGACAGTACTAAAATGGTATTCAATGATACTAAAAAAGTTGCAAAAAAAGTAAATGATTTTGCATTAAAAACAACTGAAGAAGCTGTTACAGAATCATTAACGATAGCTAGTCAATGGCAAGATGTTGCCAATAAAGGAATAAAAGGAGGTTTTAAATTAGTATCAAATCAACAAGATCTCTTTTTTGATAGCTTAGATACTTTTAAAAAGCAATTTTTACAAGGAAGAAAAAGATTTCATAAACTTTTTGCATAAAGAATATTTCTTTAGAATTAATTGAAGAAGGAAAAGGCCAAGTTGCATTTATGTAGCTTGGTTTTTTTATTTATAATTAAATTGTTTGTTATTTTAACTTTTTTAAGACCAATGTTGTCATACATCGTTTATCATTTACATTGACTGTTTTTATAGGTTCTAAAAATGAAAGATGATGTACTTTCATAAGCTGATTAATAAGCTCTTTAGTAATCAAAAAACGTGTTGTCCCATCAGGAATAGAATAAACACCATTAGAAATTTCATTGACATTAGCTTCAATTCCGATAGTAGATGTCATTCTAATGAATAACGAACCATTTGCTTTCAAGACGCGTACGAGTTCAGCAAACATTGTTTTAAAATGATCAGTGCTTTTTGCAAAATGCAATACTGCATTTGAAAGAATATGATCAAAAAATTCATCCTTAAACGGTATAGTATTTAATTCAGAAACTATGAAGTTATCTTTTGCATCAGGATATATCGTTTTATTATACTCAATACTTTTCTGGTCTTTATCTATCCCATAAATACTATATTCATGGTGATAAAACCAATAGAGGTTTCGACCATTTCCGCACCCTGCATCTAAAATTTTATCTGTGTTTCGATACCTTTCTTTTAAGAGTTGATCGAAAAGATAAATATCAATATTGCCGAAATTTTCTTTTAGAGATTTTATGCTCATTGTTAATGAAGATAAATGATAGAAGTTAGTCTAAATTTTTATGGAGCACCCAATAGCTCTGGTAAATGTAACTTCTATTGGTTCTCCATCTAATAAAGCATCGACAGCATTTTCAACATATTTTATCGTTACTGTATCCGGATTGCGAGAGCTATTATCAATACCACCAATATATTTTACTATCAATCCCTTTGTCTCCTTTTGTAAAAGATATACATGCGGAGTTGCAGATGCTCCATATTGAGGAAAAATTTTCTGACCTTTATCAAATAAATATGGAAACGTAAATCCTTTTTCTTTTGCCCTGACTTTCATCAATTCAAAACTATCTCCCGGCTGAACTTTAGGATTATTTGGATTGATAGCAATCACAGGAAACCCTAATGGTTTATATTTTTTATCAAGAGCAAGTATTCTATCTTCGTTACGAATAGATACCGGACAAGTATTGCAAGTAAAAATAACGATAAATCCTTTTGCTTTTTTATAATCTGAAAGTGATACCATTGAATCATCAACATTCATTAATTTAAAATCAGTTGCGCTATCACCAACGTTGTAACCATGATTTGTTACAGGCATGGTGTTGGTAAAAGCAGAGATAAGTTCTATTATTAAGACAAGTGGAATAATTTTTAAGTACTTCATAATTTTTCAAGTTTAATAAATTCATCAATTTCTTTAAATAATGATTCTTTTGTAAAAGATTGCTCATAAAAAGCGCTGTTACTTTTAGAATAGATCAAAGTGGCAGGTAAGGCTCCCGACCAGGATTCGTCTATTTTTTGGATCCAAGTATTTTCATCAGGGTCATCTAATAATATTACCTGAGGAGTTAGTTTATTTTTTTTAATAAAAGGAATCAATTGACTTTCAAATTTATCAGGAAAGTCTAAACTCACCAAAACAACTTTTAAATTTTCATTTTTAAAAGTGTCATGTAATTCCTGAAAGTAAGGCAATTCTTTAACACACGGTTTACACCAAGTTGCCCAAAAGTTAATGACAACTATTTTGTCAGTATGAGTCTTTAAAAATGATTCTAATTCAGCAAAATTATAGACTTCAACTTTACTATTTTCGGTAAATTTCACTTCTTCTTTAAGCTGTTCTTTACAGGAATATATAGTTATTACGCAGAATAAAATTAGAAAATTTCTCATCATTAATTAATGGAGTTCGAACAAATTTAAAAAAGATTATGCAATAACTGTTAAAAAGTTGTTATTAACCTTTTAGTTTTCAACATAATATTAATCTTTTTTTGACGTTAATTTATATGTTTATTAACCCCCTAAAAAATTCTTTTATGAAAAAGATTTACATACTATTATTTTTAATTCCTTTTGGGATGATCGCTCAGGTAGAAGAATCTGAATCTGATTCTACAGTCGTTCAAGTTGAGAAACCCCAAGTAAATGCAATTAAAACTGAAAAAGTAGAACAAAAAATTCTAACTCCAAAATGCATATTGGGTGATTGTGAAAATGGTGAGGGCACTATGCGATATCAAAGCGGTAAATATGTTGGGCAATGGAAGAATGGTTTACGTCATGGCTTTGGAAAATTTACTTGGAATAATGTAGATACCTATAGTGGCAATTGGTTTGAAGACAAAAGACATGGTGAAGGTACATATATTTGGCATGATGGATCAAAATATAAAGGACATTATAGTCATGGTGTGAGAAGTGGTTATGGTATTTATTATTATACCAATGGTACAATCTATGAAGGTACTTGGCAAAGTAATTTAAAACATGGTATCGCTAATTTTTATTATAAGGAAAGTGTGAATATTGGTGGAAGATATTTTAATAATGAATATGTAAGTGGTACTGGTATTACACAAGGTACTTATAAACATAAACCTGAATAACTGTAAGGTTACTCAAATAATTACGACAGAACAAAGGGTGGTGAACTTTTTCACCTCTTTTTTCATAGCAATTTCCCGTTTTTAAGAAATTAAGAACGGGATTTTTAGTGAAACTCTATTTTTAAAACTTCTAAAGAAGATTTTAAAAATATCATGTTGAACTAATCCCGCTGCCGAGCGGAATCTCACTATTCAAGCACCACCAATTTTATTTGGTGTTAACAAGTTTCAGTACTATTTTTTTGTTGATGGGAGTCTGCTTTTTATGAGTTTGAACTGCCCGTTATGATTAGATTCATGTTCGCATACATGGAACCATTTACAATAGTTGTTCGTCGGTCCCCAAGGCCATTCTTTGTCAATTTCCATTAACCAGGCATCATCACGTTTTGAAAATTCTTTAATCGTATGTTCGCGAACATCCTTTAATTTTTGAAGATAGAAGTCAAGGTCGTTTCCTTTTATTGTTTTACGCGCTTCATCACCAAGTCCTGAAGCGGTACTCCAATTCTTTTTATCTTCTTCACTCCAATCACCCCATTTTTTTCCTTCAAAAGTATGGATCTGGTAGAACCTTTCTGTTGCTGCTAAATGCCATAACATGGCACCAATTGAATTGGCATTCTCATCAATTAGATGATCTAGATCTTCAATACTCATTCCTTTAACCGGAAATAAAATCACCATTCGCATCCATTCCATCATAGATACTAAGGTTCCAATTTGTGGACTAAACCCCTCTTTGGGTCCGATAATATTAATTCCTTCTTCATTAGTTTGCGAATAAGCCATAGCGGTTTGTGGAAATGCCAAAAGGCTACCCGTACCTAAGGCAAGTAAGGAAGATTTTTTAATAAAATTTCTACGATCAACACTTTTAGGTTTGTTTTTCATGGTATAGATTTTAAATTATTGATAACTGTTGGTATAAAATTAGTACGTGAAAAACAAGTAGCTGGTTTTCAGACGTACACCAAATATAATCAATTTAAATCTTGCTCAAAAAACACAGTATCTAATGCGTTTTTTAGAAATTCTTTTGGTAACGCGCTTTTAGAAATTCTTTTAAATTCATTTTTTTGATAAAACAGTTGCGCCGCCTTCAACTGAGTCATTGTGCCAAGATAGATCTTTGAGATATCATTTTGCTCACACCAATGAATAACAGTTTCGAACAATAATTTTGCTATGCCCAATTCTTTACCTCGAAACGATTTTTTCAGCATCATTTTTTTCAGTATTCCGCCTCCGTTTTTAATGACCATAATACCTACTGTTCCGATGACTTTTTTAGTATGTATTACAACCCAATAGTTGTTGGGAACAATTGGTGTTTCATGGGTTGGTTTAGAGAATAATTACGCTTCAAATTTCGTTCATCATGATATCAATGTCATTTTGATAAACATTTTTATAAGGAACGATTTTTATCTTTTAGTAATTTTATTTGGCGGAGCTTTTTATGGTAATGGTTGGTATAAAGTTAATACATGAAAACACGCCGCTGATTTTGCGATAGGAAAATCCGTTAACTTTTCTTTCAAAAGTAATATCCGATGCTTAATTGAATTACATTATTAGTTCCGTTAAAATCGCTCGCATAAAGATTTTCGTATTTTATAAGTGTACTAATACCTTGATATAAGTTTAACTCTATAAAAAACTCCTTTATTTCATGTCCAAAACCAAGGTTTATCCCAAAATCAAGAGTGTTTTCTATATCTCCAAATTCTAAATTTAGTTTTTCAGTTGAAAGTAAAATTCCTAGTTGTGGACCTAATAAAACATAAGTTTTATTGAAAAACTTAAAAGTCATAGGTAGATTTAGGTATGATAGTTTATAATCAATTCTACTTCCATTTACATAAGTCAATTGGTTATTAGAAGAAGTTAAACTCTTATCTATGCTTCTATCACCTTGTTGTGAATACATCAATTTTGGTCTGAATGATACTTTATTGTTAAGTTTTATTTCGAATAGACCTCCAATATGAAAAGCAATCGTTCCTTCAGGAATACCACTTTTCAGAAACCCATCTGATATTCCTGCATGATTTGCTCCTATAAAAACTCCTATTTTGTTTTGAGAATAACCCAATATTGTAATTATTGTAAAAAATATGGTAAGAATTGATTTTTTCATTGTTTAATTAAGCTTTTAATTTTTGATTGGTTGTATTTGTCTTGCGATAGATTTAATAAATATGCCCAAAGCTTTAAGTTATCTGAGGAATTTTTCGAAATGGAAAATCCATTGCTAAATAGACAATTATCATTTAGCATATACACAAAAAAGTAAATTATTAATTTTATACGGTGTAATATGGGGTTTATTCTTCCGTTTTTACTTTTTCTTCAACAATTTCAGATGCAAATTTTAATATTGTGTAGTCTACAATTATTCCATTTTCCATTAAATCAGGAAAACTATTTGGGTTTGAAGAAGTTTCTGACTGTTTGTAATTATTTGAATTAGAGCTTATTATCTCGTAATTCATAAGTTCTGATGTTCTTATACTATCATCCATCTTGTTGCAAATTTACATTATTTTCATCATGTTTCCAACCTTCAAAATTCATTTGATTTTCAATAGTGGTTCTATTTATTGGTGGTAAATTATTTGGTTGATTGATTGTTTGTGTTGTTTTTATCAAAGCACCCTCTGTCACATAAACATCTATACCTCCTTCAATGCTTTCGAGCAATACTCTTCTGCAAGAATAGTTTGCTGTATGATTAGTACCTAATTCTAAATTTGGATTAAATGGTTCCAATAGTTTTAATTCATCTCTTATATCATCAAAAACGAGCTTAATTCTTTTGTATTGTTCATCGTTGGGCTTCTCTATACTTAACTCTAGTTCATCTCGAGCTTCATTTCTATAAATTGCATAGTCATGACTACCTGAATCACTACAAAGAAATGCTACAATTTTATCAATTTTTTCCGCTTGCTCGGCTCCAAGTTGTTTTTGCAATAATTTCCTAGCAACCATTTGAATTTGCGTTCTAGATCTGTAAACATTCCCTAGTACAAGAGGATGTACCTTTTCAGCCAAATTTAATAATACATCTTTTAAATTCTGTTCATCATTCAGTTTTAATTCATTTTTTGCCAAATCGAAAAAACCTTGTATTGACTCAACACTAACAGGAATTCTAGCTTGAGGGTTATTCGGTATTTGGGGATTTTGAGGATTCAATGGACTATTTAATGATGGATCGATTGGTCCTAAAGTTGCTTGTTTAGTCATTATGATATTATCAGCACCAAGACTAATAATTGTTCCAGAGCTTCTAGCTTTTGAAGGAATTATAACTTCAAATTCATTACAAAATTGTCTGATAAGATTTACTAAACTCCAAGCCGCCATTGTATCACCTCCCAACGTATATAAAAAAAGGCTAATTTTTTTTACTTTACCAATTTTGTCAAGTTGTTCAGAAAAGTATTCCAATACATCGGTTGCTATTTGAGTTTCCATACCTCGCCTATCTCCTGTAAAATAGACAATTATTTTTGAGCTTCTATCTTTTTCTAACCATTGATAATGTTCTAATCTATTTTTATACATATTTTATTTATTTTTATTAATCCCGCCCATATAACATTCAAAGAATATCACTTCAACGCATCCGTTGGTTTTGGTACATAATGACCTTTACCACCCGCTCTGTCATCGTCAAAAGTAATAGGTACATCATCTGCCAAGGTTCTTTCTTCCCAGGTAGAATGTTTGGTACCATCATCTTTTTTAACCATCGTAATACAGTCTTCAACAGGGCAAACCAATGCACATAAATTACAACCCACGCAATTTTCTTCAATTATGCTTGGTATTCTGTTGTCGGCTTCGTTTGGTATGGAAATGGCTTGATGCGCACCGTCATCGCAGGCAATATAACAGAGATCACAACCAATACATTTATCGGTATTAATTTCTGCAATAACTTTGTGTTCTAAGTTCAAATGTTTCCATTCTGTAACATTCGGCAAGGCCTTTCCTGCAAAGTCATAAATGGTAGTATAGCCTTTATCATCCATAAATTGGCGTAAACCGGCTTCCATTTCTCTAACAATTCCGAATCCGTAATGCATTACGGCTGTACATACTTGTATAGAAGTTGCTCCTAATAAAATAAATTCAACTACATCACGCCAAGTCTCTATGCCTCCAATTCCTGAAATGGGTACTTTAGAAATTTCAGGATGCTGCGCCAGATCTTTTAGCATATGCATGGCTATTGGTTTTACCGCCGGGCCGCAATAACCACCATTGGTACTTTTACCATCAACAATTGGATAAGGTGCATAACTATCTAAATCGATCCCTACAATACTTTTTATAGTGTTAATCAATGATATAGCATCAGTACCACCCTGATAAGCCGCTAAACCGGGATCAACAATATGTGAAATATTAGGAGATAGCTTGGTTATCACAGGAATTTTTGCAGCCTCTTTTACCCATTCAACGATAAATTTTAATACTTCCGGTTCTTGACCAACTGCAGAACCCATACCACGTTCACACATACCATGCGGACAGCCAAAATTTAATTCTATTCCGTCTGCACCTGCGTTTTCTACATCTTTTATGATTTGATGCCATTCTTTTTTGCTTTCCACCATTAAGGATGCAATTACTGCATGATTAGGAAAATATTTTTTAACCTCTTCTATTTCTCTGAGGTTATCTGCTAAAGGCCTATCTGTAATCAATTCAATATTATTGAAACCCATCATTCGGGTATTTCTATAATTTACAGAACCATACCTGCTTGAAACATTCACTACAGGAACACCCAATGTTTTCCATACAGCACCACCCCATCCGGCTTCAAAAGCTTTCATAATTTGGTATCCTGAATTGGTAGGTGGAGCGGAAGCTAACCAAAACGGATTTGGAGCTTTGATGCCTGCAAAATTTACTGATAAATCGATCATATTATTTTTAATTTTTATGGAACACCGATACTTCGACTGCGCTCAGTACAAGTTCAACTGATTTTTATGATTAAAATTGATTATTTTATCCATGAAAATCTTGTCAATCTGCCTTATCTGTGTTCTATTTTTAATGTCATTCCTGCCTTTCGTCTTCGCTCAAGATAAACTTAGGCAGAAATCTTATACTTATTAGTTCTGGATTCCCGTTTTCACGGGAATGTCAAGAATATTATTTATATTTATTAATTTCCAGTTGTCAGATTACTGCCCACTGCAACTGTTGACTGCCTACTTATTCAACCAAACATGCATTCCTTGTGCTGCCATTTTTCCATCATACGCGGCATTTACAACTTCTGCGCCCCCGTTTATGGCATCACCACCGGCAAAATAGTTAGGATTCGATGTTTGGAATGTTTCTTCATTTACAACAATTCTTGTTTTAGCATCAATTTCCAAACCATCAACTAATTGATAAAAACCACCTTGTTTTGCCTGTCCCGTAGCTTTGATAACCATATCACAACGTACCACAAAAACATTGTTCATATTGGTTTGAAGTTTGCCATCAACCATCTCCGTCTTCGCAAATTTCACACCGTCAACTTTACCATTACCAACAATAGCAATTGGAGTTGCATTAAATAGACTGTCAACACCTGCACTTATGGCCAGATCGTACTCAAAACCATAAGCACCCATTTCATCTTTTGATCTTCTATAGGCCAATACTGTTTTGCGTGCTCCCATTCTTGCAGCTTCAGAAGCGGCATCCATGGCTGTATTTCCACCGCCAATAACAACTACTTTTTTAGGAACATTTACCTTATGATGTTCCATACGCAATTCTTCAATAAATTCTACAGCACCAATGACACCTTTTTTATCCTCACCCTCTAAATTTAGGCTTGCTGTTTTTCCTAATCCGACTCCTAAAAAAACGGCATCATACTCATTTTCTATTTGTTGTAATTCTTTTTTAGTTGTGATTGCTGAATTGTACTTGATTTCAAACCCTAATTGATCTTGTAAATAGGTAATTTCATTAAGTACCTCTTCATTTGTAATTTTATATGGGGCGATACCATAAACGGTTAACCCGGATGGTTTGTCTTTGGCTTCAAAGATTGTTACTTCATATCCTAATGTTCTTAGCTCACAGGCACAAGCAATTCCGGCAGGACCGGCACCAATAATCGCTACTTTTTTACCATTGGATTCACCAACTTTGAAAATTTCTTTATTCGCACTAATAACCGAATTTGTAGCATAGTTTTGTAATCGGCCAATTTGTATTGGAGGTACGTCTTGATGATTATAGACACAGGCACCTTCACATAAAACACCAGTCGGACATACTACACCACATGCATTTCCTAACCAGTTTGAATCGAAAATTGTTTTTGCGGAACCTGTTGTGTTATCAGTATGGATCTGTTTGATAAATAACGGAATATCAATATGGGTAGGACAAGCCTGAATACAAGGTGCATCATAACAAAACAAACAACGGGAAGCCTCATAATATGCTTCGGTAGCATTCATTAAGGGCTTTTTTTGTTTGAAGTTTTTTTGGAACTCCTTTTCGCATGTTGGTTTTTTGTATTCTGCCATTTTTTTAGTTATGATTTTAAATTTTACGGAACGCTTATGATACAGATTCTTTTCATTTGTCTCCTCAAGCATTACCAAGATACAAAGATATTTGTATCGAAGGTACCAAGAACATCTTATCGAGAGGTTTTGAATAGGTCTCGACTGCGCTCGACCTGACAATGCTTTTATAATTCTGTAATTTTTCCATACGTTTCAGGTCTTCTATCTCTAAAGAATTGCCAAGTTGAACGAACCTCATCTATTAAATCAAGATCAAACTCTGCAACTAATAATTCATCATTATCACGAGAGGCTTCTGCGAAAATTTGTCCACGAGGATCTACAAAATAAGACTGTCCGTAGAACTTTCCTAAATTCCAGGGTTTTTCTTCACCTACACGATTGATACAACCCATAAAATAGCCATTAGCAGCGGCATGAGCAGGTTGTTCTAGTTTCCATAGATATTCACTCAATCCGGCAACAGTCGCTGAAGGATTATACACAATTTCAGCACCGTTTAGACCTAAAACACGAGCACCGTCAGGGAAATGTCTATCGTAACAAATATAAACCCCAACTTTTGCATATTTTGTTTGAAAAACAGGATAGCCTAAGTTCCCCGGTTTAAAGAAATATTTTTCCCAAAAACCTGTAGTATGTGGAATATGATTTTTACGGTATTTACCTAAATATGTTCCGTCTGCATCAATTACAGCGGCAGTATTATACAATACACCGGCTTGTTCCTTTTCATATATAGGAACAATAATAACCATATTGTACTTTTTGGCATATACCGACATTTTTTCTGTTGTTGGCCCGGGAACGGATTCTGCCGAAGCATACCATTTATTATCCTGACCCGGACAAAAATAAGGGGTATTAAAAATTTCTTGTAAGCATAAAATTTGAACGCCTTGTTTACCGGCTTCTTCAATATATGGTATGTGCTTATCATACATTGCATCCATAATTTCTTGAATGGTTCCTTCACCTTCGGTCATTGGAAGACTCATTTGTATCAATCCTGATTTAATTTTTCTCGGCATAATTTGTTGTTTTTTATAGAACGCTGATGACGCTGATCTATATGATTCTTATGATTTTTTTTTATTTGTTTATTTGATGTCATTGCGAAGGAGGTACGACTGCGGCAATCTCTTAGTTATGAGATTCCTCGTCGTTCGTTCCTCTCTCTCTGTCGGAATGACAAGTTATTATTATAATTTGTTATTTTTTATAGAACGCTGATGACGCTGATTTATATGATTCTTATGATTTCTTTTTGTTTGTAAATACTCTTCGTTTAAATTGTGGTTCTTTACCAAAATTTAGTAATAATCCCACTTCAATTTCAGTGGCTTTTAAATAGTTTATTAATTGAAATTCATGTTCCTCACAGAGTGATTCTGCTGCTTTTAATTCAACAATAACAGATTCAGATATTATTAAATCTGCATAATATTCTCCTACTTGTTGGGTTTCATAATAAACTTTAATCTGTTTTTGCTTTTCAACAAATAAACCCAAGCTTTTCAGTTCAATAAATAATGCATTTTCATACACTTTTTCTAAAAAACCATAACCTAAAGTATTATAAACTTTATAAAAGCATTTAATAATCTTTTCTGTAATATCAGAATGTTTAAAGTTACTCATACTTAATTATAGAACACAGATACTTCGGCTACGCTCAGTACAAGTTCTACCGTTTTTTTATGGTTAATTATGATTTAAATTTTCATAAGTTAGTAACATAATACTTCAATTAATATCACTATTCAACTAGTTTTTATAAATCTGCGAAAATCTGTTAAATCGGCGTCATCTGCGTTCTATCAAATCACGGTTTTAGATGTTTTCCCTCTTTTTATAAATTGACCATGTCCTGCTTTTAATTTACACTCTTCATTTTCTATGGCTACCTTCCCTCTCAAGATAACAGTCTCTGTTTTTCCTGTTACTTTTTTACCTTCATAGGCCGAATAATCACAATTCATATGATGTGTTTCCACAGAAATGGTATGTTCTTTTTTAGGATCAAAAACAACCAGATCAGCATCAGAACCAATGGCAATTGTCCCTTTTCTAGGGTACATACCGAAAATCTTAGCTGCATTGGTTGAGGTCAATTCAACATATTTAGGTAATGATATTTTTTGTTGATGTACACCTTCTGAATATAATAATTCCATACGATGTTCAATGGCCGGATGTCCATTAGGAATTTTAGAGAAATCATCTTTTCCCATTTTTTTCTGTTCCCACATAAACGGACAATGATCTGTACCAACCACTTGTACCAATCCTTGATTGATACCAGACCACAATGCTTTTTGATCTTTCTTTTCCCGTAAAGGCGGGCTCATCACCCATTTGGCTCCTTCAAAATCTTTCTCATATAATGAAGCATCTAACATTAGGTACTGCGTACAGGTTTCTACAAATACTTTTTGATTCCGTTTTGTAGATGTTCTAACTGCGTTTAGAGCACCTTCACAGGTCATATGTACAATATAACCAGGACAGTCAGTATAATGTAACATATCTGTAAATCTCGCAGAAGCTTCAGACTCTGTAACTTCCGGCTGTGATAAGTAATGATATAACGGAGACATCTTTCCTTCTGCTTTATTTTTTGCGATCAATGAATCGATCATATCGCCGTTAGTAGCATGTACGGTTACCAATCCACCATGTTTTTTAACCACTTTCATCAATTGCACCATTTGTCCGTCATCGATCATCAATGCTCCTTTATAGGCCATAAAAGTTTTGAAAGAACTAATACCTTCTTCTTCAATCATTTGGATGACTTCTTTAGCCACCTCATCGTTAAAATCGGTTACCGCCATATGATATGAATAATCACCAATGGCTTTTCCTTGAGATTTTTGCTGCCATGTTTTTAAGGCATTATGAAGGGTATCGCCTTGTGTTTGTAGAATAAAATCAATAACCATAGTAGTTCCACCATGAAGGGCTGCTCTGGTTCCGGTTTCATAATCATCACTAGAATAAGTTCCCATAAATGGCATATCTAAATGCACATGAGGATCGATTCCTCCCGGAAAAACTAATTTATCGGTGGCGTCAATAACTTTTTCTGCCTTATAATTCAGGTTCTTTCCGATGGCAATTATTTTTTCACCTTCGGTATATACATCAGCAATATAACTTTCGGAAGCTGTTATGACACGGCCGTTTTTTATTAAAATTGACATGTTTAACGTATTGTTTTAAATGATATTTTGTTGTTTTTCATCATGAAATAATAAATAACTGATGAAATAATAAACCCTGTAAACCAAGATAACGAATATAAGAAATTTAAGGAAGGTACCCAATAGCCAATTAAGGCTAAAAATACACCTGTAAATAAAGCAATGATCGCTGCTTTGCTAAAACCGGTATTCTTGTAGGAATAAAGTCCATTTTCTCTATATAATTCTGCCAGTTCTACCCGTTTTTTTCTAATTAAAAAATAATCGGTTATAAGAATTCCTAATACAGGGCCTAAGAGTCCGCTTACAAAAATAAGGAAACCTGAAATCTCATTCAGTAACCACCAAGGGGCTATTAAAATTCCAATGATCCCTGTAATTAATCCTCCCATTCTAAAACTTATTTTTTTAGGTAATAAATTGGAAAATGCATTTGCCGGAGCGATAACATTGGCGGCTATATTCGTACTTAAAGTGGCAATGATCATAAATATTTGTGCAATTATGACCACTACAGGGTTTTTAAATTTAGCAATTAATGATACCGGATCCCATGGCGCATCATCGGCAATTAAAATATCTTCAAAATTAATAACAGCAGCACAGGTGACGAAAATTCCAACAAATGAATACAGCATCATCGTGCCTGGTAAACCGATAAATTGTCCTGCAACTTGATCTTTTTGTGTAGAAGCATAGCGGGTAATGTCGGCAATACTGATAGACATAGTTGCCCAAAAACCAACCATAGCAGTCAGCCAAAGTAAATAGCCCCAGAGTTTAGAATCTTTCTTTTCGGCAGGATTTATTAATGAAGCAGTGACAATACTAGATTCAATAATCGGATTGGATACTGAGTTTCTAAATTGTACTTGAATGGTTTTACTACCATTTCTAATAGCATCTACAGAAGAAATTTCTGAAACATTTATTGCTTCATTTGAGATGGCTTTCCACTCACTTTTAGTATCAGTAGTTGTTATTTGATATTCGTTCGCTTTTAAATTTCCTTCTTTATCTTTTAATGTGTTTAAATTTAAAAAAAGCGTATTGTCTTTTTCCGTTAAGGTAGCTGCCGTTTTTTCTAATTGCTGACTTTGGTCTAATACAATTGAGAATCCATCCGCTTTAGCGTAACTCCACCAAATTAAAACCACGCCCATCACGATAAGTATAGGAGCAGAATACGTTTCTAACCATTTGATACTTTCGGTTCCTTTCCAGATAAAGTAAATATTGATACACCAAAAAATGGCAAAACCAACAAATTTACCAATAGACAATCCCAGTTCTCCTGTTGAACCTGTCACAGCATTAAAAATAGCGTAGATGGCAAGGCCACCAATCCATGTTTGAACCCCAAACCACCCGCAAGCAATAATACCTCTGGTTACCGATGCAATATGAATTCCTTTGGTGCCAAATGCAGCACGGCCTATCACCGGAAACGGAATGCCATACTTTACACCTGCGTGTCCGTTTAGAATCATGGGGATGGTAATAATAAGATTCGCGAGTCCGATAATAATTAAAGCTTCGTACCAATTCAAGCCCGTTTTTATCATATAAGAAGCCAACAAATAGGTAGGGATACAAACAGCCATACCTACCCAAATAGCAGCAAGATTCCATTTGTTCCATGTTCTCTTTGAAGGAGATACCGGTGCGAGGTCTTCGCTATATAAAGGCGACTGAGATACGTCTTCTTGTAATTCTATAATGTCTTTATTCATGATTTTAATAGAACGCTGATGACGCTGATTTTTTATGATTAGTTTCTTTGTTGTTAGAAAATACTTTTCGCTTTAATTCTGGGTTTTTACCAAAACTTAATAATTATCCAACTTCAATTTCAGTTGCTTTTAAATAATTGATTAATTGAACGCCGATAGCGTTGTTTTTTTGTATTAAAATGATTTCTATCTGCGAAAATCAGCCAAATCAGCGTCATCTACATTCTATAATTTAATTACAATATCCATCAGCAATAGCAATCGCCTTAGATATAATTTCTAATCCTTCATCAACTTCTTCTTTAGAAACATTTAGTGGCGGTGCAATAAAAATATAGTTCCAACGCACAAAAGTGAACATTCCTAATTCTCTTATTTTAGCAGCCATTTTATTGGTTACTTCCATTTCATTTGGCTTCGCATTCCACACCGTTACAGGCTCTTTGGTTTCTCTATTTTTTACGAGTTCAATACAGCCTAATAATCCGGTATTTCTAAAATCACCAATAGATGGATGTTTTTCTTTTAGTTTTTCGACTTCAGCTTCTATGTATTTACCCATTTGAGCTGCTTTGTTTACTAAATCTTCCTCTTCAATAATATTGAGGTTTTCAATCGCGGCGGCACAAGCAACAGCGTGTGCAGAATAAGTCAATCCTAAGGTCATCGGATTTTCATTAAAATGATTGGCAATTGTATCAGTAACAGTCATTGCGCCTAACGGTAAATATCCGGAAGTTAATCCTTTTGCCATACACATAATATCGGGCACAACGTCGTGATGATTAATACCAAACATTTTTCCGGTTCTACCAAAACCACTCATTACTTCATCATCAATTAGTAAAATGCCATATTTATCACAAATATCGCGTACTTTTTTTAAGTACATAGGCGGATATTTAATACAGCCCGATGAGCCTGATTCTCCTTCAAATAAAATAGCAGCAACCGCATCTGGGTTTTCAAATTTAATGACTCTTTCTAGATGTGCAGCAGCTCTTTCACCACATTCTTCAATGGAAGATGAATTCCATGGACAACGATATGCATACGGATTTTCTACATGCACAAAATTACTGCCACCTTGACTATCAACGGCAAATTTACGAGGATCACCACCAGCAGACATGGCACCATAGGTAGCACCGTGATAGGAACGATAATGACTAATTATTTTATGTCTCCCGGTATAAATTCTAGCCAATTTGATGGCATTTTCTATGGCTTCTGCTCCTCCTAAGGTAAAGAAAGTCTTGGTAAGATTACCTGGGGTTAGTTCGGCTAATTTTTCCCCTAATTGCCCTCTTACATCGGTTGCCATTCCAGGATACACATAACTCAATTCTTCCATCTGCTTGGCAACTGCTTTGGTAATACGTTGGTCGCCATGACCGATGTTAACATTCATCAATTGAGAAGAAAAATCCAGATATTTTTTACCATCTCTGTCATATAGGTAAGATCCTTTAGCGTAATGTGCATTTATTGGATTGAGTCCCCCTTGTTTTCCCCATGAAAAAAGGGTGTAGTCGAGGTTGTTTTTTATGATTTCGTTCATTTATTTTTAAATTTTATAGAACGCTGATGACGCTGATTTTTTATGATTTAAAATGATTTTTCAGTTATGGGTTTATCAAAACTTGTGACATTTAGTTTAAATCATGTCTTATTATCAGCGATTATCTGCCAAATCAGCACTATCTGCGTTCAATTTTATAATTCAATTTCTTTATGAAAAGATCCCAAATATTATTTTCATTCTTCAAACAATTTTAGGATAAGCAATCGCTACGGTTTTTAAAAAAAACCTTGCGCCTGCTTACTTAACTCATCCAATTGATCTGTGCTTCCGGATTCCACTTGGTGGTTGTTTTTTTATTTTGTGTCCAAAATTCAATAGAGCTTCTTCCTGTAATATCACCTACACCGAATTTTGATTCGTTCCATCCGCCAAAAGAAAATGGTTCTCGAGGTACAGGTACACCAATATTCACTCCTATCATTCCCGCACTGGCACGATTCATTACCTCTTTTGCCAAACGACCACTTTGGGTAAATACAGCAGCAGCATTACCATAGTTAGAACCGTTTTCAATTTCAATGGCTTCGTCTAAATTTTTGGCTCTAATAATTGAAATTACCGGTCCGAATATTTCTTCACGAGCCACAGACATATCTGTAGTGACATGATCTATAATTGTTGGTCCAACATAAAATCCGCCCTCTTTCCCAGGAACAGTAGTATTTCTACCGTCTAATAAAATTTTAGCTCCATCTGATTCCGCTTGAGCGATATAGTTTTCAATCCGATTTTTAGCTTCTACACTAATGACTGCACCCAAATTTTCACCCGGAATTATTTTTTTAGCATCTTCAACCATCTTATCAATAATATGTTGCACTTTATCAACGCCAACCATTACAGAAGCAGCCATACAACGTTGTCCGGCACAACCAGACATTGAGGCCACAACGTTAGAAGCCGTCATATCAGGATTTGCATCTGGCAATACTAATAAATGATTCTTTGCACCACCTAGTGCCACACATCTTTTTAATGTGGAAGTAGCTCGCTTATATACGAGCTTTGCAACTTTTGTCGAACCCACAAATGAAACAGCTTTAATATCGGGATGGTCACAAATAGCTTCCACTACTTCTTTTCCTCCATTTACCAGATTAAATACGCCATCAGGTAAACCAGCTTCTTTTAATAATTCGGCCATGCGCATAGCACTTAAAGGAACAATTTCAGATGGCTTCATAATCATAGTATTTCCTAAGACCAATGCATTAGGGATAGTCCAGTTTGGAACCATATTCGGAAAATTAAACGGAGTTATAGAAGCAACAACACCTAAAGGTTTGCGTTCAATTCTACATTCTACGCCTCTGCTCACTTCTTGAACTTCATTAACCACTATTTGAGGTAAGGAAACTGCAAATTCACATAATTCCATGCTTTTTTCAACTTCAGCCTTGGCTTCACCATAGGTTTTTCCGTTTTCAAGTTGTACTAGCTTGGTCAATTCATCCATATGCTTTTCAAGCAATGATCGGTAGTTGAAAAAGACTTGAACACGCTCTTTCAACGTTTTTGATGACCAGCCTTTAAAGGCTTTTTCGGCGGCTTTTGCAGCCTTATCAACATCATTATATGTTGAGAGTGGTAAAGTTGTTATAATGCTTCCGTCAAGCGGATTCATAACGTCCATTGAGGTATGTCCGTTTCTTTCAAATTTCCCGTTTATAAAATTTTTTACTTGAGGCTGTTCAGCGATTGTTTCCATAATGCTATAATAATTTATGTAAATAATAAAAGAGAACTAAGATAATAAAATTTAAACTTAAAAAGACACTGATAAATAGCTTTTATAATGAAATGTAAAGAAGATTAATCCTTATGTTGGATTTTATGTATTGTTGATTTTCCGAATAGTCCTTCGTAAAATAATATTTCTTCTTTGGGATATTTCTTAAAATCTAATTCAACAAAATTCAAAGAAATGATTTTTGCTCTATTGAAGATTGAAGGTTTATCAATAATGTCGGTGTAAATATAATTATTCTTAGTAATAAGGTTTTCAAGCATTACGGTAGACTCAATCTTGTCAGATAAAATAATATTTTTATAATTGTCTATTCCAGTTTTATAATAGTATTTATTGATTAAATCAGCATTTTTCACAACAAAAGTATCATTAGGATGTTTGATGATAAAATCTAATAGCACTTCATCATTATAATAGTTAAAATACTTATTTGGGAATATACCATAACTAAAATTCCATATAAAAAGGGTTAATGCAAACAAAGAAAGAAGATGAAAATTAATTTTATAGGAAATTAATAGACCCAGTAGAATTAAAAAGGGAATCATAACCATGAATTCTACATTACCAACAGCATAAAATGCAAATAAAAAATGTAGTATAAAAACCAAAAAATGTGTTTTAATAAATGAATTATTATCGATTTCTCTTTTTGTGAAAAGAGTTTTCTTTAAAAAGGATTTGACTAAAACATACATAAAATAAAACAGCAATAGTATTGGAAGGCTAAATAATAAATTCCTTTTTATAAGAATAAAAATAGTAGGATGAATTTGAAAAAAGGTTCTAAAACTATTTAGAATCACAAAAAAGAAATTTTTCCAGCCAAATTCAGGCGTGGCACTTCCTGTATAAAAATCATGTAACACGAAATGAAGTACATTAGAAATAGATAATGGTTGGTTTTGGTGATACAATAAAACCAGAGTATAGACTACGGGTACTATTAATGCAGTAATACAATAAGATACAAGAACGTTGAATCTTCTTTTGTATAAAAATATTCCTACCAACAATCCTAACCACCAAAAAAAATGAATTTGATGAAATAAACAAGCTACGGAAGCGAATAACCCACTAAAGAATATATATTTTAACCTTTCGGTTTTAAGATACTTTAGAAAATATAGGCTTCCTAAAAGAGAAAAAGTTATAGGAATTATATAGGTCTCATTTTCTGTTCCATATCGCCAAAGACTAAAACTAAAACCGGTAATTAAAATATATACAATTTTTTCTTTTTTAATTAAATTTAGGGTTGACAGTATTTTATAAAAAATAACGAGATTTAATACTAAAAACAATGAGTTTATAAACTTGCTTACTAATAGTATATCCACATTAGTATACAAGTGTTTAATAGGATTTATAAGAACATATAAAAATGCATTATATAATAAGTGATGTGGTGAGAATAAGTTTTCGCTAAATTTAATATGACTGGCATATAAATATGCATCTAAACTTGAATTTTCAGTTGGAAATAAAAAATAAAAAAATAGTATAAAAACTATAATGTGGATACTATTTATCTTATTAGTAATTTTTTTTATCATTGACTGTACATGCTAATATTCAAACCTACATAAATATTTTCATTTTAAATTTTTATACATTCGCTAAATATAAATATTATAATTTGCAACGAATAGTAGTTTCTGTTACCAACGATTTAGTTACTGACCAACGAGTTCATAAAGTGTGCACTTTATTAGTCAACATGAATTTTGAGGTTACGTTAATAGGAAGGAAACTACATAATAACTTACCCTTAAAGAGAAATTATCGAACAATAAGAATGCGGCTATTATTTAACAAAAAGTTTTTATTTTATGCCGAGTACAACATTCGGTTATTCTTTAAACTTTTTTTTACCAAAAAAGATATCTTACTTTCAAATGATTTAGACACACTTTTGCCGAATTATCTAATTAGTAAAATTCTCAATAAAAAGTTAGTTTATGACAGCCATGAATTATTTACCGAGATTCCTGAATTGATCGATAGACCAAGAATACAAAAAACATGGTTGTTTATTGAAAAATTGATTTTTCCTAAACTTAAAAATGTATATACAGTCAATCGAAGCATTGCTTCAATCTATAAGAAAAAGTATAATGTCGATGTTAAGGTTGTGAGGAATATAGCTTCCGCTCTTATCAATAATACCGTTGATACCGCTTTATCAAAAAATATAAAAGGAACTCAAAAAATGCTCATTTTGCAAGGTTCCGGAATTAATATAGATAGAGGAGCAGAAGAAGCTGTTAAAATGATGCAATACCTTGATAATACTATTCTATATATTATTGGAAGTGGAGATGTTTTTGAAACTCTCAAAGAATTGGTAACTACACTACATTTAAAGGAAAAAGTATTCATTAAAGAAAAGAAGCCTTATGATGAATTGATGGAATATACCAAAATAGCCGATTTAGGATTGTCTTTAGATAAAGGAACAAACCTGAATTATGAATATAGCTTACCCAATAAAGTGTTTGATTATATACAGGCACAAATACCTTTATTGGTTTCGAATAGAAAAGAGGTTGCAGGTTTAGTTCAAAAAAACAATATCGGATTTGTAGAAGAAAATCTAACTCCCAAAAATTTAGCAAACGCAGTGAACAAGATTTTTTCTGACAATAATCAATATCAAATTTGGAAAGAGAACTTGGATAAAACTTCGAAAAAGTACAATTGGGAAAAAGAACAAAATAAATTAAAAGAAATTTTTCTTAGTTTACAATAGCTATTAACCTGAGATCGAAATAGAACATAGATACCCAAGTTTATAGATGTCAAAAAGGAATAAAGAAGGTTTTTCTGAACGTAAATTTATTTCTAATTTTTTATGTAGTATCTTATAGAAATAGGTAAACAAATTCACCATTTTAAGTGATTTTAATCGAATAAAAGCATCTATAAGCCTAAGATCATTCTTTACAATTAATTTTTTTTGATATAGATAAAAAGCATTTTCAATAGAATCTTTAGTTTTTTTAATAAAAATAGTATCCGTTTCTAAACCTCTGTGAAAAACTGAATTGTCAACATGCTTTATGTTCATCTTTTTCTTTTTTAAATCTAATGCAAACAATGTGTCTTCATGTCCATATTTAGTTAGGGTTTTATTAAATTTTATAGCTGAAAATATTTTTTTATGGATTAAAAAATTAGCTGAAAAAAAATGATTATAAGGTTTGTTATTTCGAATTGATAAAGATGTTTCTTCTCGATTTTTCCCATAAACCCAATGTAATATTTTTTCGTTGTTAGGTTTTTCTATTTGATATTTTATTCCACCACAAACAACACTATTCTCTTCAGAAATAGCCTCTAAATAGTTGTTGATAAAATTTGATTTTTCAGGTAAAACATCTGTATCTAAAAAGAGCAACCAATCGTATTTGGCTGAGGTAGCTAATGAATTTCTTATTTTACTTCTTCCTATATTTTGTTCTAATATTTCGAGTTTTGAAAAACTTAAAGTAGTAATCGCGTTGTTATTTTTAGTAAACTCAACTCTTGAAGCATCATCAATACATATAATTTCAAAAACAACTTCACTTTCAATTAGCTGAGTGTGGATTTCTTTTACTAAAGGAAAAGTATCGTAATTATATATAGGGATTAAAACAGAGATCACCTTATTCGATTTAAGGTATTAAACAACCTCAAAGATACTTTCACCATCACATTTTATGGTTTTATGAGGGTACTTTAAAATCAAGGCATAATCATGAGTTGCCATTAAAATGGTTTTACCATTTTTATTAATTTCTTCTAATACGCTCATCACTTCAAGCGAAGTCTTAGGATCTAGATTGCCGGTAGGTTCATCGGCTAAAATAAGTTCCGGGTCATTTAATAAAGCTCTTGCAATAGCAATACGTTGTTGTTCTCCGCCCGAAAGTTGAAAAGGCATTTTAAACCCTTTGGTTTTCATACCTACCTTTTCTAGTACATCACTGATCTTTGTTGCTATTTTAGCACTATCTTTCCAACCGGTTGCTTTTAATACAAACGATAAGTTATCATTTACATTTCTATCATTCAACAACTTAAAATCTTGAAAAACGATTCCTAATTTACGACGTAAGAATGGAATGTCTTTTTGTTTTAGAGTACTTAGATCAAAATCTACAATAGCGCCTTCTCCCTTCACTAAAGGTAAGTCTCCATATAGGGTTTTCATTAAACTACTTTTTCCACTTCCGGTTTTACCGATCAAATACATAAAATCACCTTCATAAACAGAAAGACTTATATCAGACAATACTAAACTTTCTTGTTGAAAAATAGAAGCATTTTTTAAATGAAGAACTGGTTTAGACATGAATTTTATAGTTTAATTTTTACTATTCTATGATACTACAAACTTACAGTTTAAAATTTAAAATATAAAAGGTATCCTTTGATGTTTTCGTCAACTGAACAGAGTTAAAGGTTTTTAGTATATTTGAAAGGTATGTGTGATTTGATTTTAATACGATATTAACTTTTAAAAACCTAAATTATGAAAAAAACAATCTTATCTGTATTGTTAATTTTAACAATTCTAGCTACATTATCTTTCTCAATTCTAGACACAAATAATGGGGTAACAGTTAAAATCACGGCAGAAAATCCAACAGAATTTAACATGGTTCAGAACGGAATTATTACGAATGGGCTTATTACTCCCTTTGAGCTTGAATTCAAAGGCAATAGAGGAAATTTTATTTTTAAATCAAATAATGATAAAGAAGAATTAAAAATAGATGTTAAAACTAAAAAAAGTGGTTTAACTGCCGAGTGGAAAATCATTGTGTTAACCATTGAAAATGACAAAATGACAACTTTTGGTGTGAATTAAAACTACATTATAAGAAGTGTATTTGTCATTTCTATTAGGGTTATATTCTTTATTTTCTCTCTTACAAAAACTCACAATAATTTAATTACATAAATGAAGAACCTAATTCTGCTTATCCTATTTATTTTAGTAGTAAGTTGTAATCAAAACGGCATACAAAAAATAAAAAAGGTGCATATAACAGTGTTAAAAGAATTACCTGAACCAATTACAAACAATGCTGTATCTGAAGGATATATTGAAGGAAAACCGTATGTATTTTCTTTTGGCGGATTAGACAGTACCAAGCAATATTCGGGTATTCATTTACGGTCTTATAAGCTTGATGTTACTAATAATACTTGGCAACAAATAGCTAATTTGCCTGATACCTTGGGTAAAATCGCTAGTGCAGCAAGCCGTATTAACAATACAATTTATATTCTTGGCGGATACCATGTTTTTTCTGATCATACCGAAAAATCCTCTAACAAAGTTCACCGTTATGATATTCTCAAGAATCAATTTTTAGAAGATGGCGCTTCAATTCCGGTTCCAATTGACGATCATGTACAAGCCGTTTGGCGTGATAGTTTGATTTATGTGATTACTGGTTGGTCTGATAAAGAGAATGTACCAAATGTTCAAATCTATAACCCTGAAACCAACTTTTGGGCTATCGGTACAGCAGTTCCAGATAATCATACCTATAAATCGTTTGGCGCTTCGGGTACTATCATCGGCGATACTATTTTTTATTTCGGAGGAGCTTCAATGGGTAAACATTATCCGATACAAAATAGCCTACGTAAAGGAATTATAAACGCGAATGATCCTACTCAAATTAAATGGTCACAACAAGTAATAGATTCAAGTATTGTAGGTTATAGGATGGCAGCCACATCAATTAATAAAACACCTCATTGGCTTGGAGGTAGTACAACAACATACAATTTTAATGCGATTGCTTATGACGGTTCGGGCGGTGTAATCCCCAGTAATAGTCATTTATATCTGTCAAATAATAAACTTAATACAACGATTCTTAAAAATTTGCCAATGGATTTGAGAGGAATTGCAGAAATTAACGACTCAACTAAAATCTTGGTTGGAGGTATTTTAAAAAATCAAAAAGTTAGTAATAACGTTTATCAATTAGAATGGAAAGAATAAAAATAGTAGTAGCAATTTTAATAATCGGATTACTTTGTTCCTGTGAAAAAGAAGTAAAAAAGACTGAATTAAAACAAGGATTTTGGCGCGCAGAAATTAATATGCAAAACCAATTATTACCTTTTAATTTTGAAGTATTAAAAAAAGATAAAAAATATATTGCGAACCTGATCAATGCTAAAGAGATCATTCCGTTAGATGAGGTACAGGTAGTTGGAGATTCTGTATTTATTACACTACATATTTTTGATATAGAACTACGAGCAAAAATAAATGGAGACACACTTGACGGACTATATATCAAAAACTACAAAGACAATTATAGAATTCCTTTTACCGCAACTTATGGTAAATCTTCTCGATTTGACAATCCAGAAAGTTCAACTTTGTTTGACGGTAGCTGGCAAACTACTTTTGTTGAAGAAGGAGTTACTTCTTACCCATCCGTTGGTATTTTTAAGAAAGAAGGTGATTTACTAACAGGTACTTTTTTAACCGAAACAGGTGATTATCGTTATCTCGAAGGGTATACAAAAGATAACAAAATGAGCTTATTTACTTTTGATGGTAATCATGCATTTATCTTCAACGCTACCATCCAAAATGACTCATTAAAAGGAGAATTTCATTCAGGGAAAGACTATAAAGAGACGTTTACCGCATATAAAGATGTTAATGCGAAACTAACTAGTGCAAATGAGCTTACTTTTTTAAAGGAAGGATATGATCAGATAGAATTTTCATTTCCGGGATTAGATGGTAAACCTGTATCATTAGAAGATGAAAAGTATCAAAATAAAGTTATAATGCTTCAAATTTTCGGAACCTGGTGCCCCAATTGTATGGACGAAACCAAATTTTATGCCGATTGGTATGAAAAAAATAAAGATAAAGGTGTTGAAATTATTGGTCTTGCCTATGAAGCGAAGGATGATTTTGAATATGCCAAAGCAAGGGTTGAAAAAATGAAACAAAAATTTAATGTTGGTTATGATTATGTAATTGCCGGCGTATATGATAAGAAAGTGGCAGCTAAGACCTTGCCGATGTTAAACCATGTGATCTCATTTCCCACTACAATTTTTATAGATAAAAAAGGAAAAGTACGCAGAATCCATACAGGTTTTTCTGGCCCTGCAACAGGCAAATATTACGAAGAATTTGTAGATGATTTTAATAATTTCATGAGCCAATTACTTAGCGAATAGCTCAATTTTGGCTCGATATGTGTGTTGCTATTCCAAACGCATAACATTTTTTCTTAAAAATGAACAAAAACGAGTTCTTAACAAAATGTTATTTTTTTTAACAATTATACAATTTCAATTGAATTGAACGTTGTTTAACTTAAGTATGTTTATTTTTATATACTTTAAAATCATTCACCATAATGAAGCATAGCAATACCTGGTTTGTCGTTTTATTTTTTCTTTTCTCTGTTACAAACTTTGCACAAAAATCTGATATTTATACCAATTCATTAAAAGAATACAATCATGCCGTTGCATTGTATAATAACAGAGATTTTGTAGCGTCAAAACATTTATTTAACAAGTTAAAAAGTCAGTTTGATACTAGTTCAGAGTACAGAGCAAATTGCGAATATTATGAAGCATTCTGTGCAGTTCAGCTAGGCGATCAGAAAGGAGATGAAATGATGCGCAATTTTGTCGAACGATATCCGACAAGTACCAAACAAAATACTGCTTTTTTAGAAGTAGGCGATTATTATTTTAAAAATGCCAATTATGCTTATGCATTGAAATGGTATAAAAGAGTTGAGACCAGAAATCTTTCGCTAGCTCAAGAAGAAGATTATAATTTTAAATACGCCTATGGTTTATTTGCCGTACGAAGTTATAAGCGAGCAAAAGAGTATTTTCAAAAATTGCTAACTTCATATGAATATGGCTCTCAAGCTAAATACTATTACGGATTTATTGCCTATCAAGAAGATGATTATGATAATGCTGATCGATATCTAAGTCAAGTAGAAGACGACAAAGAGTTGGGTGATGATGTTCCGTATTATATGGCCAATATCAAATTCAAAACAGGCGAATTTCAAGAGGCAATTAATACTGCAGAACCTTTTCTCGCTAAAGCGGATAGAAACCAACATTCAGAAATTTCTAAAATTATCGGCGAAAGCTATTTTAATTTAGAAAAATATGCTGAAGCCATTCCTCACCTTAAAAACTATAAAGGCAAACGTCGTAGATGGAACAATACCGATTATTATATGTTGGGTTATGCCTACTATATGCAAAAAGATTATGAAAATGCGATAGCACATTTTAATAAAATAATTGGGGGTGATAATGCCGTTTCGCAAAATGCTTATTACCATTTAGCAGAATGTTATTTACAAACTGAACAAAAAACAGAAGCTTTAAATGCTTTTAGAAATGCTTCTCAAATGGAGTATACCAATGATATTAAAAAGGATGCCTGGCTTAATTATGCAAAATTAAGTTATGAAATTGGCAATCCTTACAAAAGTGTACCCGACGTATTGCAAGAATATTTAGATACCTATCCTAAATCAGAGGCAAAAGAAGAAATTAATGAATTATTAATTAGTGCTTACATCACTTCGAAAGATTATGAAGGTGCATTAAAAGCATTAAAAGATAAAAAGGATGCTAACAATAAAGAAGTGTATCAAAAAGTGGCTTTGTATAGAGGTATCCAATTGTTTAATGACAATTCTTTAGATGGAGCCAAAGAATATTTTGACTTGGCAATCAATGAACCTAGAGATAATTCAATTACAGCCAGAGGCGTTTTTTGGAAAGCAGAAACCGATTACTTATTAAATAATTTTAGTGACGCTTTGATCGGATTTCAACAGTATAAAACCATGAGCAAATCAGATACTTTGGTAGAAAATACAAGTATAGATTATAATATTGCTTATGCTTATTTTAAGTTAAAAGATTATAACAAAGCGGGCGATCAATTTCAAGCGTTTATAAATTCAAATCCTGAAGACACTAATAAGTTAAATGATAGTTATTTACGTTCAGGAGATGCCTTTTTTGTATCAAGTAATTATAACAAAGCTATTACCGCTTATAATAGAGTGATAGATGCTAAAGGCATTGATATTGATTATGCTCATTTTCAACGTGCAATGAGTTATGGATTTATCAGTAAGAACAATGATAAAATTGCTGATCTTATAAAGTTTTTAGAGGTATATTCTAGCTCTACTTTACGTGATGATGCCTATTATGAATTAGGAAATTCGTATGTAAGAGCAGATAAAAATAATGAAGCCTTAGAAGCCTATAACAATTTATTAAAGTATTACAAACGTAGTTCTTATGTGCCCAAAGCATTGCTAAAACAAGGATTGATTTATTACAATACTGAAAGAGATAATGAAGCCTTAGATAAATATAGACGTGTAGTAAATGAGTTCCCGAATACTGACGAAGCCAAACAAGCTGTAGCTAATGCTCGTCAGGTTTATGTAGATTTGGGGCGTGTTGATGAATATGCTGATTGGGTTAAAGATATCGATTTTGTAAATGTTACTGATGCAGACCTTGATAATGATATGTATGAATCTGCCGAAAAACAATATTTACAAAACAATCGTAAAAAAGCAATTCCTGCATTTAAAAAATATGTAGAACGATTCCCTAATGGAGTACATGCATTACAAGCTAATTTCTATCTAGCAGAATCATTATTTGCCGAAAATCAACAGTCGCAAACTGAAAAACATTATAGTTATGTAATTGAACAAGAACGTAACGAATTTACAGAACAAGCCTTGTCTAGATTGGCTCAGGTTTATTTGGAGGCTGATAATTGGGCAAAAGCTATGCCTATTTTAGAACGTTTAGAAGAGCAGGCTGATTTCCCTCAAAACATCACTTTTGCACAGAGTAATTTAATGAAAGCTCATTATGAGTTAGAGCATTACGAAGATGCTGTGGCTTACGCTGAAAAAGTATTACAAAGACCAAAATTAGAAAACAGAGTAAAATCTGATGCGAAAGTAATTATTGCACGTTCTGCTTTTAAAACAGGTGATGAAGATAAAGCGCAAGAAGCTTATAATGAAGTTATTAAAATTGCTAAAGGTGAATTAAAAGCCGAGGCGTTATATTATGATGCTTATTTTAAACATAAAGAGGGAAATTATAAAGTATCTAACACAGTCGTACAAAAATTAGTAGCAGATTATTCGGCCTATAAATATTTTGGTGCAAAAGGGATGATTGTAATGGCGAAGAATTTTTATGAATTGGAAGATGCTTTTCAAGCAACCTATATTTTAGAAAGTGTAATCAAAAACTTTTCAGATTATAAAGATGTGGTAGATGAAGCCAAAGCAGAATTACAAAGAATTAAAAAGGAAGAAGCTAAAACAAATGAGTCTGTAAACCCTAATGAAAATTAAAGAAATTTAACGTCATTCAGAACAAAGTGAGGGAATCTCTTGATAAGATTGCCACATCGTTTTACGCCTCGCAATGACCTTTAAAAAAGAATATGAAAAAACAAATTTCAATACTTATACTACTTTTACTTGCAACAGTAGCGTTTTCTCAAAAAAAGAAAAAAGATACTATTGGTACAGAAGTTATTAATGTGGTAAAACCATATACACCAACAGTTTCTGATGCTTTTAAAGTGAAATCATCTCCCGAGATAAATGATACTCAGATTCGTAAGAAAAAACAAATTGAATATGCTATCTTCTCAATTCCGGTAGCATCAACATTTACACCTGCTAAAGGAAAGGCAAAAGTATTGAGAGTGGATCCTAGTGCACCAGTATATGACAATTTTGTTACCGCCGGATTTGGTAATTTTTCTACACCTCAGATTGAAATTTTTGCACATTCTAACAGTACCAGATATAATGATTTTGGTGGCTTTTTAAAGTACCATTCTTCTAAAGGAGGTATTGATGATGTCGTTTTAGATGATAATTTTGTAGATACACGGTTAGATTTATTTTACAAACAAGAAGATCAGGATTTTGACTGGCAGTTAAATGGTGGATTTAGATTTCAAAAATATAATTGGTATGGTTTACCTGAACAAATCACTTTTAGCACACCGGTAATTGACGGATTAGCAGAAGCCCAAAATTACACCAATGTATATGTTGGAGGTAAATTAGATTATAAAGATTCTTTTTTTCAAGGAGGTACTACAGAACTGAATTATTTTTCTGATGATGAAGGAAGTACAGAAACCCATATTTTAATTCAACCTAAAATAGAATTCCCTATAGCTTCAGAATATATCAATGCCAATGCAAGAATAGAATATCTTAAAGGTGATTTTTATCAAAATTATGAAGGGACCAATAACATTGACTATAGTTTTTTTACTATTGGTTTCAATCCTAATTTTGAGGTATTACGAGATAATTTAACTATCAATTTAGGTGCAGATATTTTATATAGCTCTGGTTCTGCTGATGGTGATGAAGGTAAAGTTTATACCTATCCAAAAGTAACTGCTTCCTATATATTAATAGATCAGGTATTAACTGTCTACGCAGGAGCACTTGGTGGATTGCATCAAAATACTTATAACGGATTTGTCAATGAAAATCCGTTTGTATCTCCAACATTAAATATTAAACGGACAGATGAACAGTACAACGCTTTTGTTGGTTTTAAAGGCAAGTTAGCCTCGAATATCGGCTATAATTTTAAGGGATTGTATAAAAGTGAAAAAGACAAACCACTGTTTAAATTAAATCCTTCGAAAACCGAAGGGACAATTATTGTAGCTAAAGGTTATGAAGCAGGAAACTCTTTTCAAGTGTTATATGATGATATTAAAACTATTAGTGCTTTTGGTGAAGTAAGTGTAGATTTTTCTAAAGAATTTAAGTTTGGTGGAAATATTGAATTTAGTACTTACAATTTAGGGATTCAAGCTGAAGCATGGAATTTACCAACCTTAAAAGCATCTGCGTTTGTAAATTACAATCTAGATAAATGGTTTGCTGGAGCCAATTTGTTTTTTTCAGGAGAACGTAAAGATGAATTGACATTTACAGATATTACGTTTCAAACCGAAGGCATTACCATAGGTAATTATGTTGATCTAAATGTAAATGGAGGTTATAAATTCACAGATAAATTAACCGCGTTTGTAAAGGTAAATAATCTGTTTAGCAGTAGTTATCAAAAATTTACTGGCTTTAAAGTGCAAGGTTTACAGGTGTTTGGCGGACTAACCTATAAGTTCGATTTATAAAATAGCCATTTTGAGTGGGGTTGAGGTTTTCACCCTTTATTACCCTTTTTACTTAACGCTGCTCATTATGGTTTTTAAATATTTTTATGAGAAACTGAAGCAATCCTGATAACTATCAGTACAGATTGACGATTATTTTAACCGTACATCTTCTCATAATACTCCTTATAAGCACCAGAGGTTACATTATTCAACCAATCCTCATTTTCTAAATACCAATCAACCGTTTTTGACAAGCCTTCTTCAAAAGTTACAGAAGGTTTCCAACCTAATTCTTCGCTTAATTTTGTAGCATCAATAGCATATCTTCTATCATGCCCAGCCCTATCTTTAACATAGGTGATTAATTTGGCAGCAGATCCTTTTGGTTGATTCAATTTTTCATCCATCTGTTCACATAATAAATGAATCAAATTTAGATTTGTCCATTCATTGAATCCACCAATATTATAGGTTTCGGTTACTTTCCCTTTATGAAAAATCAAATCAATCGCTATGGCATGATCTTGAACAAAAAGCCAATCTCGGGTATAATTACCATCGCCATACACAGGTAAAGCTTTGTTATTTCTAATATTATGAATGAATAACGGAATCAATTTTTCAGGAAATTGATTTGCACCATAATTATTAGAACAGTTACTGATTACAAAAGGCATTTGATAGGTATTGCCAAAAGACCGTACAATATGATCTGAAGCTGCTTTAGAAGCTGCATAGGGTGATTGCGGATCGTATGAAGTAGTTTCAAGAAATAATCCTGTTTTACCAAGAGAACCATATACCTCATCCGTAGATACGTGATAGAACAATTTATCATTATAATTACCTTGCCACAAATCACGAAAAGCATTTAATAAATTGGCTGTTCCTAAGACATTTGTTTCTATAAATGCATTGGGGTTTGTAATAGAACGATCAACATGACTTTCGGCAGCTAGATGTATAACTGCATCAAATTGATGTTTCTTAAATAATGCATTGATAAAACCAACATCTTTAATATCTCCTTTAATAAAGGTGTAATTTGAAACATCAGCAATATCAGCAATATTTTCAAGATTGCCTGCATAGGTTAAAGCATCTAAATTGAAGATATGATAATTGGGATAACTATTTACAAACAATCGAACTACATGAGAGCCGATAAATCCTGCACCGCCTGTTATAAGTATGTTTTTTGACATATAATTAGATAAATTGAGGTCTCGACTGCGCTCGACCTGACAACTAAAGACCTGTTGTCCCCTCGAGCGCAGTCGGGAGGTTAATCAAATTAATATTTTTATTTATGTAACGACTGCTGCCATTTCCAAGCAGAAGCCAAAGCATCTTCCAAATTATATTCGGTTTTCCATTTTAATTCAGTATTGGCTAAAGAAGTGTCTGCATACGCTTCAACAATATCACCTTCACGTCTACCTACGATTTTATAATTAAGTTTTTTATCAGATACTTTTTCAAAAGCATTGATAACATCTAGTACAGAACTTCCTTTTCCTGTGCCTATATTAAATACCTCAAAATTTGATGTATTATTATTCTTGATCAATCGATTTAAAGCAGCAATATGAGCTTTAGCCAAGTCCACCACATGAATATAATCTCGTATTGCCGTTCCATCAGGAGTAGGATAATCACCTCCAAAAACCGAAAGTTCTTCCCTTATTCCCATAGCAGTTTGCGTAACATAAGGAATTAAATTTTGAGGAACACCTATGGGTAGTTCACCAATACCAGCACTTTCATGAGCCCCAATCGGATTGAAATAACGTAGTGCAATTGCCTTTAAATTTGTTGATTTAGTGGTGTCAGAAATAATTTCTTCACCAATTTGTTTCGTATTCCCATAAGGAGATTCGGCAGGTTTAAAAGGTGCACTTTCAGTAATTGGCATACTATCAGCTTGACCGTAAACCGTACAAGATGAACTGAAAATAAAGTTAGAAACATTATTAACATTCATTTCTTCTAATAAGTAAACTAGTGTAGAAATGTTATTATGATAATATTTCAATGGTTCTTCAACACTTTCTCCAACAGCTTTTGATGCAGCGAAATGAATAATACCGTCAATGTTTTTATGAGTATTAAAAAATTGTCGAATTGCAGTTTGATCTTTTAAATCTATCTTTTCAAATAAAGGTTGTTTACCCGTAATTGAAGTAATTCTATCTAAAACTTCTATTGATGAATTTGAAAGATTATCAATTATAATAACCTCATAGCCTTCATTTTGTAATTCAACTACAGTATGAGATCCTATAAATCCTAAACCACCAGTAACTAATATTTTTTTCACAATAAAAACTTAAGGTTTAATTATTTTTCTTCCTACAGATTCATAATGAAATCCATTAGTCGACATAGCTTCTAAATCAAAAATATTTCTCCCATCAAAAATTACCGGAGCTGCCATTAAGGCCTTAATTTTTCTGAAACTAGGAGAAATAAACTCACTCCATTCTGTACAAATTAGTAAACAATCAGCATTCTTAAGTGTTTCATAGGCATTTGCTGCGAAATGTATTTTATCACCATAGATACGTTTCATGTTTGGCATTGCTTCAGGATCATATGCCGAAATTTGAACATCATCCTTTAAGAGTAATTCATTAATAACATCAATTGCAGGTGCTTCTCTAATATCATCGGTATTCGGTTTAAAAGCAAGTCCCCAAATAGCAACTTTTTTACCTGACAGATCATTGTCAAAATAACGATTCACTTTAGGTACTAATGACTTTTTCTGTTTTACATTGATATTTAAAACTGATTTTAAAATTTTAAAATCATAATCTGCATCATCACTCGATTTTACCAATGCATTTACATCTTTTGGGAAACACGATCCACCATATCCTATTCCTGGAAACAGGAATCTATTTCCAATTCTAGCATCAGAACCCATACCAATTCTAACCATGTCTACATCAGCACCAATTTTTTCACATAGATTGGCAATTTCATTCATAAATGTAATCTTGGTTGCTAAAAATGTATTGGATGCATATTTTGTGAGTTCAGATGAGCGTTCATCCATAAAAATAATTGGTCTTTTTACAGAAATAAAGGGTTTATAGAGTTTAGAAAGTAAACTTTTAGCCTTTTCACTATTTGAACCGATAATAATACGTTGAGGCTCCATAAAATCTTTAATTGCATAACCTTCACGTAAAAATTCTGGATTTGAAACTACATCAAATTCAATGTCAGTATGACTTGAGACAATTTCCTTAACCCTATCTGAAGTTCCAACCGGTACTGTACTTTTATTGATGATTATCTTATATCCTTTAATTATCTTACCTAAATCATGAGCAACAGCTTCTACATAAGATAAATCAGCAGAGCCATCTTCGTCTTGTGGAGTTGGCAAAGCCAAAAATATAATGGTTGATTCTTTAATTGCTTCTTTTAGGTCGGTCGTAAAATGAAGTCTTTCTCCAGCAATATTTTTATGAAAAAGTTCTTCTAAGTTTGGCTCATAGATAGGAACTTTCCCATTTTTCATTTGTTGTACTTTTTCTTCGTTAATATCAACACAGGTAACATTATTACCCATATCAGCAAGACAGGTTCCGGTAACTAGACCGACATAGCCTGTTCCTATTACTGTTATATTCATAGCTATTTATTAATAAAATTTAATACGGTTTTGGTGATAAATTGTAATTGATCTTCTTCAAATTCTGTATGCATCGGTAGTGAAAGTACTGATTTTACAAGTTGATTCGTAACTTTAAAATCAGCTTCATTATACCTGTCATCAGCATAGGCTTTTTGACTGTGCAAAGGAACGGGATAATATATAGCGCAAGGAATATTATTATCAAGTAGATGTTGATGTAAAGCGTTTCTATCAACATCTATCAAATTCAATGTATATTGATGAAACACATGTGTGGTAAAATTACTTGTTACAGGAGTTATAATCTTTTCAGAATCAGCAAAAGCATTGTTATAATATTCAGCAGCTTTTCTTCTATCATTACAATACATATCTAAATTAGGAAGTTTAGTCCTCAAAACCGCAGCTTGTATACTATCTAATCTAGAATTTACCCCAACAACATCATGGTAATAACGTTTATACATACCATGGTTTACAATGCCTCGCAAAATATATGCGAGATCATCATTGTTTGTGAAAATTGCACCTCCATCGCCATAACATCCTAAGTTTTTTGAAGGGAAAAATGATGTCGTTCCAACATTTCCCATGGTTCCTGCTTTTTTTGTGTCACCACTAGTAAAAGTATAATCAGCACCAATCGCTTGAGCAGTATCTTCAATAACATATAAATTATGCTCTTTAGCAATTTCTAAAACAGCCTCCATATTAGCACACTGTCCAAATAAATGGACAGGAACAATTGCTTTTGTTTTTGAAGTAATGGCTTTTTTAAGCGCATCAATATCCATATTAAAAGTATCTTTCTCTACATCAACCAATACTGGTGTTAAATTTAGTAATGCAATGACTTCTACGGTTGCTGCAAAAGTAAAGTCAGCTGTAATTACTTCATCACCTTGCTCTAACCCTAAGCCCATCATTGCAATTTGTAAAGCATCAGTACCATTGGCACATGGAATAACATGTTTTACATTAAGATAATCTTCTAATTCTTTTTGAAAGTGCTTTACTTCGGGGCCATTTATAAAGGCAGCAGACTCAATTACTTTTTGAATAGAGTTATCAATTTCATTTTTAATTTTTTGGTATTGACCTTTAAGGTCAACCATTTGAATAGGTTTCATAGGCTTATTCTAAAATTTTTTTAATGGTTAAATCGAATTCACTAAAATAATTCTTTTTGAAAATCAGAATTAGAAATAGCTTACTTCAAGCAAATTTTACTTTTTTTATCTTCTTATAACGCACAAAAATACGAATTATTTAACCGCGACAATTGTAAATTCATACTTTAGCAATTGCTTATGAATTTATTTTACAACATACTCATTTATATAGCTGGTTTTACCCTATCAATTATTGCAATATTTAATAAAAAAATCAGCTTATTTGTTGAAGGTAGAAAGGATGTTTTTGAAAAGTTAGAGAGGCATTTTGATACTCACGATAAAACAATTTGGTTTCATTGCGCTTCATTAGGAGAGTTTGAACAAGGAAGGCCCATTATTGAAAAAACCAAAGTTTTATATCCAAATTACAAACTTTTAGTCACTTTTTTTTCACCTTCAGGTTATGAGATCAGAAAGGATTACCCTATTGTAGATTTAGTAACGTATCTCCCTTTAGACACTAAAAAAAATGTGAAAAGATTTTTACATATTATAAATCCTAAAATTGTCATTTTTATAAAATATGAGTTTTGGCCTAATTTATTGAAGCAGTTAAAAAAGAATGAAGTAAAAACAATATTGGTTTCAGGCATTTTTAGAAAAGAACAATCTTTTTTTAAAAGTTATGGCAATTGGATGAAAAAATCATTACAAACATTTGATCATTTTTTTGTGCAAAATCAAGAATCAAAAGAATTGCTGAAACAAGCTGGTTTTACTAACACTACGGTGAGCGGAGATACACGATTTGATCGAGTTTTTGAAATTACCAAACAAGATAATACCATAGAGTTTATTGAACGATTTGTTGATAAAAAAATAACTCTTATTGCGGGAAGTACATGGAAAAAGGACGAAGAATTGTTGGTAAATTACATCAATCATAAAGCTGATCTAAATCAAAAATTTATCATTGCACCGCATAATATTCGCACAAATGAAATAGCTAAACTAAAGGAGAGTATTTCAAAAGAGGTTATTTTATTTTCAGAAATGAATAATAAAGAACTTAGTAGCTATCAAGTATTTATAATCGATTCCGTTGGTTTATTGTCGAAAATTTACAACTATGCTGATATAGCCTACGTTGGTGGAGGTTTTGGAACAGGAATTCATAATATATTAGAACCTGCAACTTTTGGTGTACCAATACTAATCGGCCCAAATTATCATAAATTTAAAGAAGCAAAAGAATTGGTTAATCTAGATGCTTGCCATGTTATTGCAAATAGTTCAGAATTAATGAAAGAATTAACTAGTTTGTTTACTGACAAAAACAAGCGTAAAGATAACGGAGAAATAGCCAGAAGCTACATTCTGAGTAATATTGGAGCTACTGATTTAATAGTTGATTATTTGGATAAAGCTATTTCAAAAAATTAAGTATCTTGTACCCAATTTAAAATAAATCTAAATAATGATAAGAGAAAAATTAAAAGAATATTTTGATGTTGTTTTCGAAGAAGATTTAATAAATGAAATTATTGAGATTGGCACTTATAAAAAAGTAAAAGAAAATGAACTCTTACTTGATTTAGGCGACAAATTTGATAAAATTCCGTTGATGTTAAACGGCGCTATCAAAATTAGTCGTGAAGATAAAAATGGAGATGAAATCGTACTATATTTTTTAGAACGTGGTGATACCTGTACTATCACATTTGGAAGTGGTTTAAACAGTGCAAAGAGTAAAGTTAGAGGTGTAGCCGAAAAAGATTCAGAAGTCGTTTTTATTCCTGTTGAAAAATTAGAGGAATGGTTAGTTAAATATTCATCTTGGCGTGCTTTTGTAATTGATAGTTATAACATACGTTTATCAGAAATGTTAGAAGCTATTGATACTCTTGCTTTCATGAAAATGGATCAACGTTTGTATAAATATCTTACTGATAAGGTGAAAATTATGCGAAGTTCTACGCTGAATACAACACATCAAAAGATAGCACAAGATTTAAACACTTCTCGAGTTGTAGTCTCTAGATTATTAAAACAGCTTGAAAATGAGAAGAAAATTAAACTTCACAGAAACAAAATAGAAGTATTAGAATTTTAAGCTTATTAATTTAGCTACCACGAATTTATTTAAATAATTGCATTATAAATTCATTCAAAACAACCACTTAATGTAACAAAAGTTACATGATTAAAATTTTACTTATCTACATTTAGAGAAAATAAGTTATAATAATTATGGATTTCATTTTACAACCATGGCCTTGGTATGTTGCTGGGCCTATGATAACCTTTGTGATGTTTCTACTATTTTATTTTGGTAAAAAGTTTGGAGTATCATCTAATTTAGAAACGATTTGTGCCATTGGTGGCGCAGGAAAACTTCTTGATTTTTTTAAATTTGACTGGAGAAAAAACACTTGGAATTTACTATTTATATTGGGTGTGGTAATTGGAGGGTTTATTACTTTTCAATGGTTAACACCTAGCGAAGTAGTAGCTTTAAATCCGCAAACGATTCAAGATTTATCCGAATTAGGTTTTCAAAATGCAGGAGCACAATATTTACCAGATGAAATTTTTAGTTCTGACACCATGTTTTCAGTAAAAGGCTTTTTAATTTTATTGATTGCCGGAGTATTAGTAGGCTTTGGATCTCGTTATGCAGGAGGTTGTACCTCTGGACATGGAATCGTTGGATTGAGTAATTTAGAAATGCCGTCTTTAATTTCTGTAATCGGATTTTTTATAGGTGGTTTGATAATGACATGGTTACTTTTACCTTTAATATTTTAAATATGAAAAATATAAAATTTTTATTTGTTGGGGTTCTTTTCGGAATCATATTAAGTAAAGCCGAAGTAATATCTTGGTATAGAATTTATGAAATGTTCAAGTTCCAATCCTTTCATATGTACGGAGTTATAGGCTCTGCTGTGGTATTAGGTAGTATTCTAATTTTCCTTTTTAAAAAAGGAGTTATAAAAACATATTTCGGAGCTCAAATTACAATCGATCCTAAAAAGAAAGGTTTTTCTAGAAATATGATTGGAGGTATTATTTTCGGATTGGGATGGGCGTTAGGTGGAGCGTGCCCGGGACCTATGTTTATTTTATTAGGAAGAGGAGCACTGGCAATTATTATAGTTATTTTAGGGGCTCTATTAGGCGCATTTCTTTACCATGCAACTAAAAAATTCCTTCCACATTAGTGAGACTTACCATTTATAATGTTTATTTCTAGCATTATAAAGGGTACTAGTTCGAACTAATCCCGCCTTTTTGCGGGATATCTTCGAGCAATCTCTTAATTCTTGTAATAAGACTATTTTTGTTCGTAACTTTGCAATCCCATTAAAAAATAGTGATGAATACATTAACTGACAATTTCGGAAGGCAAATTACCTATTTACGTCTCGCAGTAACCGACCGATGTAATTTACGGTGTCAATATTGTATGCCAGCACATGGAATTGATATTGTCGATAGAAAAGAGCTACTTTCATATAAAGAAATGTATCGAATTACACGTGTTTTAAGTGAATTGGGTGTAAATAAAATCCGCTTAACGGGTGGCGAACCATTTGTTCGTAAAGATTTTATTAGTTTTTTAGAAATGTTGTCATTTAATGACAAGCTAGATGAAATAAATATCACTACCAATGGCGCCTTGATCTGTAAGCACATTTCAAAATTAGAAGAGCTGAATATTGGGACAATTAATCTGAGTATTGATAGTCTTTATTCAGAAAATTTCGCTAAAATAACTAGAAGAAATGTTTTTGATGAGGTGTATAAAACTCTGGAAGTATTAGAACAAAGCTCTTTAAAGTTAAAGTTAAACGCGGTAGTTCAATCGGGTGTAAATACACATGAAATTATTGATTTCATTGAGTTGACCAAGCAAAAGGATTTAGCAGTGCGATTTATAGAAGAAATGCCTTTTAACGGAGTTGGACAAAGGACTACCAAAGATGTTTGGAATTACACAAAAATTTTGAATAAGATCAACTCACATTACAAAGAAACAATTCCTTTACAATCAGATAAATCTTCTACTTCTCATAATTTTAAAATTGAAGGATACAAGGGGTCCTTCGGAATCATTCCTGCATTTACACGTACCATTTGTAATGACTGTAATCGCATTAGAATTACGGCCACAGGCATGTTTAAAAACTGTTTGTTTGATGAAGGAGTTTTTAATGTTCGTGATTTTATGCGTAATGGAGCAACCGATAATGATTTAAAACAATTATTTGTATCGACAGTTAAAAAGAAACCTGAAAACGGCTTTATAGCTGAAGCCAACCGAAAAAAGAATAAAAATGTTTCTGAAAGTATGTCTACAATTGGTGGGTAGTATATTTTAAATATAAAGAAACGTAATTTTTCATTCCTGCGAAGGCAAGAATCCATACTTGATAAAGAATGATCACATCGCAAAAAGCATTAGAAATAATATTAGAAAATACCGAAGATTTTGGTATTGAAGAAATTCCTTTTATAAATACAGTTGGATGGATTTTAAAAGAAGATATTATTGCTGATAGAGATTTTCCTCCATTTAACAGAGCAAGTATGGACGGAATTGCGATTACTGTTGAACCATTTAATAAGGGTGCCAGAGAATTTCCTATTGAAGGTATTCAAGCTGCAGGAAGTAGTCAGTTAACTTTACAAAACCCATCTAATTGTATTGAAGTGATGACAGGCGCTATGACACCCAAAAACGCCGAAGCGATTATTCCTTATGAATTGGTTGAAATACAAGACGGTGTGGCTAAAGTAATGACCAATGATATTTCCTTTTATCAAAATATTCATAAAAAAGGACTCGATCGAAAACAAAATGATCGTTTAATATCTAAAAATACGGTAATCTCACCAGCCGAAATAGGTGTTTTAGCGACGGTAGGGAAGTCAACAGTTAAAGTTGCTAAGTTGCCTAAAGTTATGATTATTTCAACTGGTGATGAATTGGTCGAAGTAAATCAGTCTCCTGAAGATTATCAAATTAGGAGAAGTAATGTTTATACATTAGTTCATCTTTTAGAAGATTTGAAAATAAAATCAGATACCATACATATATCGGATGATAAACCGCTATTAAAGGAAAAAATTAGTAAGATATTGAACGATTATGATGTGCTTCTTTTTAGTGGTGCTGTTAGTAAAGGAAAGTTTGATTTTTTACCAGAAATTTTTGATGAACTCGGAGTTGAAAAATTATTCCATAAAGTAAGACAACGCCCAGGAAAACCATTTTGGTTCGGACGAAAAGCATCGTTAGATATAAGTGAACAGAATGAAAAGGAATGCAAAAGCACTGTTGTTTTCGCTTTTCCAGGAAACCCGGTTTCGACTTTCGTAAGTTGTATGAAATACTTTTACCCTTGGTATAAAAAATCAGTGGGAATTCCATTTGAAAATAAAAACTTTGCTGTATTAGCAAAGGACTTTAATTTTAAACCAGATTTAACCTACTTTTTACAGGTAAAAATAGAGAATAATCAAGGTACACTTGAAGCAATACCTATTGCAGGACATGGCTCAGGAGATTTGGCTAACTTAGTAGACAATGATGCTTTTATTGAGCTTCCGACAGGAAAACAATTGTTTAAAAAAGGAGAAGTTTTTCCTTTAATTCCCTATAGATCAAAATAAGGCTAGACAGTTTTTAAATTTGAAGGATACAGAATGTCTCCCTGAGCGCTGTCGAAGGGTTATTTAGTAAACTAGAAAATGAAAGATAAATTCACACATATTGGTGATAAAAACCAACCAAAAATGGTAAACGTTGGTAGTAAAAATAGCACCAAGCGTAAAGCCATTGCAAAAGCAACCATGTTTTTAGGTAAAGAAATCATTTCTTTATTTAATAATAAAGAATTAACGACCAAAAAAGGTCCTGTTTTTCAAACAGCCATTATTGCAGGAATTCAGGCAGTCAAAAAAACATCTGAATTAATTCCGATGTGCCATCCATTATTAATTAACGGAGTTGATATTGATATCGTAATTATAGACAATGAACACATTGAAATTTTATGTTCCGTAGAAATTGAAGGTAAAACGGGAGTAGAAATGGAAGCCTTGACAGGAGCTAGTGTAAGCGCTTTAACAGTTTATGATATGTGTAAAGCTATCTCACAAAAAATGGTGATAAATGAGGTGAAATTGGTTGAAAAAACCGGAGGAAAATCCGACTTAAAAGCGGAATAACCACCTCGTCTTCCAATAAAATTGAAAGCCACTCCTCCTTTAAAAGGAGGTGAGTTCAAATTCTAACTCTCTAATCTTACTTAGAATTAAACTCCTTCTCTTAACAAAGGAAGGTGTCCGCATTGGCGTACGGAAGGGTTAAAGAATGGAAATTTAAAAAAAATATGCAAAAAAACTTCAAAATCATATAAAATTAAACCCCCAACAACACCCAACTATTAGCAGACTTATGTTGGAGGAATAATATTTACAATTACTTTCTCATTTTCACCATTTTTTGAATCATATCATAGGTTTGACGTAATTCTTCTTCACTCATATTTTGTATTTCATCATCCTCCTTATCCGTTAAGGCCATTTTTTTCCATTCTTCAAAAGACATTTTACTAATTTTATCCATGTTATCATTCATATCTTCCATATCATTTTCGAATGCAGCATTATCTAAAAAACCTTCTTCTTTTTGCACTGGAAAATCAGGTAATTCAAAGTTTTTGTCAGAAACTGATATATTGAATTTAGCACTAGTCGCTTCTTTTATAGTTGTTAGGCCTAATGCGGTCATTTCTATTTTTAAAACTACACCTTTGTACATCCATTGTTTACCCGCTTTAACATCCCAAACTTCACAATCATAACCTAAGTAATTTTCATTGCCAATTTTTTTCCCTCCTATACCTTCTAACATATTTTTCCCTACATCTCCGGCATCGGCATTTGGATGTAACACTTTGGTTAAATCCATTGCCATATCTCTACGTAAATAAATTTGTTTTTTATCAAAATCAACATGATAACTCTCACCATTATCTAACTTAGATATGGTATGGGTATTGGTTGTTTGAGTCTTTGTTTTGCCAAAAATTTTAGTAGTAGTAGTTTGGCTAGATTGCTCTTCAATTAGTTCAATAGCACCCCAATCTTTAAAATAAACACTTTCTGTTCCAGAACCTTTAATAACACTACCCATTACCTTACCGGAAGTAGTAGTAGTATATTTGATGATACCCGATTTAACTTCATAACGTTTGAGTTTATTTTTTTCATTATTGTTTACAATTAAACTATCCGCTGTATTATTTTCATTTCCTTTACAGCTAAAAACGATAAATAAGGAAAGTATAAGGCTTATTGTTTTCATAATTTTTAATTTCAGATTACTATTTTTTCTTTTATTAATTGAGATAATATCGATATCTTTTCAACCTAGTTGATTTCTCTTAATTCATAGATATTATCCATAAGATTTGGTATTATTTTTTATTTCTCTTGCAGTTAAATAAGTTTATGATTTTATTTTTTAATTCATTTTATTCTCTATAATTATTGAGGCAATTGTTAATCAAAATTACACTGACAATTTGGTAATAGTACTTTAATTTCCTCTCTTGAATTTGTATCAAACTGATTACCAGAAACCTCAAGGGTATATAAATTTGCTAGATTTCCAATAGATTTTGGAAGTGTAGACAACTCATTATTTTCCATATAAAGGCTACCTAAGTTTGTAAGGTTACTAAAAGAATCAGGAAGGGTTACAATTTTATTATCCGACAAATAAATACTATTCAAGCTTGTTAATTTACCCACAGATTGAGGTACACTTATTAGTTGATTCTCACTTAATTTTAAGATCATTAAATTTGAAAGTTCTCCTATAGTTTCAGGAATACTATCTAATTGATTTTTATCAACATAAAGACTGTTTAATTCTATCAAACCACCTATGGATTCAGGTAATTTTTTTAATTTATTTGAAGAGAGAAAGAGTTCTTGTAAAGAACTTAATTTACCTATTGATTCAGGCAAAACAGCCAATTGGTTAATTGATAAATGAAGTGAATATAAATTTGTGAGTTTTTCAAAGACATCAGGAAGATTTGCGATTTGATTACCACTTAAATTAAGTTCCTTTAATTCGGTAAAATTACCAATGAGTTCGGGTAGTACTTCTAGCTTATTAAAACTTAAATCAAGTGAGGTCAAATTAATTAGACTTTCAATAGAACGAGGTATTTTTGTTAACTTATTATACGCTAAAGAAAGTCTGGATAAATTAGTAAGGTTACCTACAGATTCTGGTAATACAGAAAGTTCATTCTCAAGTAGAAATAAAACCTTTAGATTTGTTAAACTCCCAATAGACTTTGGCAATTCCACTATTTTATTACCGCCTAATGAAAGCTCGGTTAAATTGATTAGTTTTCCAATAGATTCTGGAATTTTTGTGAGCTGACTGGAAGAGATATTAATCCTTTTTAAATTCGTTAAATCTCCAATAGTTTCTGGAAGATTTGATAGATCACTTTGACTTACTGTAATTTCCTCTAAACTATCTAGTTGTCCAAAAGTATTTGGAAGACTTGTTAGTTTACTAATAGATATATTAATCCTTTTTAAGTTTTTAAGCTCCCCAATAGATTCTGGTAAGGTTGTAAACTGGTTCATTCGAAATTCTAGACTTATAAGACTTTTAAGTGCTCCTATTTCTTTTGGAATTAACTGTATTTGAGTGTTTACAATGCTAAGGTGTTCTAAATTTTTTAATATTTTAATATTTTTAGGGAGATTGGTAATTTCCTCGCCACTTAAGTTCAAAATAAAAACCCGATTTGGGGTTTTTAATGCCTCTTCAAGATTGTTATACGTCTTATCTTCTTGCCCATTGATTAATCCATTGCTCATTAAAAAAAGGGCTACTATAATTAGTTTTTTCATCAATAAAAATTTTATATAATTACTAAAATTTTACAAACTCAACACGTCTATTATTTGCTTTTCCTTCTGGTGTACTGTTGTTGTCTAGCGGTCTGCTCTCACCATGACCATCTGACATTAATCGGTCTTTAGAAATTCCCATAGCAATTAATTTATCCATTACGGCTTTTCCCCTAGCTTTTGAAAGTGTCATATTTGTAACATCTCCACCATCAGAATCGGTATGTCCTTCTACACTAAAATTAAGATTCGTGTTTTTATTCATCAATTGATATATCTTATTGATAGGGCCCATGCTTTCTGCTTTCAGTGTTGCCTTATTTACATCGAATTTAATTCCGTTTACAATAATTTTTCCTTCAGATAATACGCGATCGTAGTATTTTACACCACCTTTGGCGATACGGAAATTTTTAATGTATTGAATATCTTCAGGTTTGTCTGATGAGTAGCCATCCATTTCGAAGGTGATACCCATTGGATTTCCTTTGGCATGAGGAATATTTATTAACCGCGTATCATCCATATATACTTTTAATTTCCCTTTTGTATAGGCAATAGAAATATGACACCATCCACCATTTTCACTCCAATTATTTTTTTGATCTGGAAGTGATCCTGAGGTATTCCCAACAGTAACTGAATTTCTGTAAAAATAGATTCTTGTGTTATTATTATTTCGTTGATTCTTTTTGTCATATAATTCAAAAAATATTCTGCGGGCATATTTTGGCCTAAAAAAAGCATCAAATTCTATGGTAAATATTTCTGGTAAATAATCGTCCTTAGCATTTTTTAAATAAGGAACAATAGTTCCTCCTTGTGGAAAACTAATGACATTTGTTCCATCTACTGTAATTATTTCAGCATTTCCATTATATAAATCCCAACGACTTGGAAATTCGCCATTTTCTTCGTCGGCACTGGGTCCATCATCAAAAATTACGGTGTCACCAGGAACGAAATCAAATCGACTCCAAACCACGGTTGGTTGTTTAGGTTTGATGGTTGTTTGATTAGTATCATTATTCGCTTTTTCCTTTTGAGACATTTGACTATTTTTCTTTTTATCGCTCTTTTCCCCTTTATCTTTGTTTTTACCATCAATAGCATCTTCGGCTTTATCGAATTCATCATCAATTTTTTTATCTACACGTTTTTCTGCACGTTTTTCTGCTTCACGTTCAATTTTCTTTTCTGCGTGTTTTTTTAATTTTTTTAAAAATTGTGCTTCGGCTTGTTGTGGTGTTAAAGTAAAAATTGACACCAAAAAAAAGATTTTAAGTATTGTTTTCATAGAGATTTATATTTAATAAATTATTCTACAAAATTACGTTGGGCTATAAAATTTAGCGTCATCAAAAAGAGTGAAATCTATCACCCGAAAGGGTTATTTATGATAGAAAAATGACATGTTTTTAAATTTTGTGTTGATAATACTAGTAATATGATCAAACGAGTTAGAGCTTTGAAGACATTTGTTAAACTGAACTTACTTTTTTAATAGCTTGCATTCTATTTTTAACATCTAACTTTGAATAGATATGTTTAATATGTGTTTTTATCGTATTTTTTGATACAAATAATTGTTGAGCTATTTCTTCATTACTATGACCGTTAAAAATAAGAGTGAGCACTTCTATTTCTCTTTTTGAAATATTTAATTTGTCGAATTTCTCGGTAAGATCTTGATTTAAGTTGGGAGATCGATCTTTAATTTTATCTTTTAATTTACTTATTTGTAAGACGTAATTTTGTAATTCAGAATTTTTTTTATCAAGCTCTAATTCTTTGTTTTTACGAAATAAATGGAATAGAGATAATATCGATACAATTATTACAACACTTACTAATGCCCCAATTAGTAAGCTCAAATAGTTAGACTTTTCCTTTTTTAAACTTATTTCTTTTTCTTGTGCTAGTTTTTGAATTTGTTTATCCTTTATCGCTGTTTCATAAGCTATTTTAGTACTTATGATACTTTTTTGAGATGTTTCATTAACAATACTGTCATGAAAAGCCGTTGCATTTTTATTGGCGATCAAGGCATTTTTGTAGTCTTCTGTAATTGTATAATAATCGGTTAGTGCTTTATAACCAAGCATTATATTTTCTTTAGAGTCTATTGTTTTGGCACTTTTTAATCCCTCTGTAATATTATCAAAAGCTTTTTGATACTGTTTTAAATGTAATTGATTTATGCCAATATTTATTAATGAATTACTCAAATATCGAATGCTATTATACTGTGTAAGAGAAGGAATAGCTTGTAAATAATAGTCAATAGATTTTTGATATTCTCCTTTTTTTTGATGCAATAAACCTAATAAAGTGTATTTAATAGCTACCCCTTCTCTGCGTGGGTATGCTTTTGCCAACTTTAGTGATTTGTCAAAATAATAATACGCCGAGTCATACTGTTTTTTATTCAAAAAAACTTCTCCAATGTTCGCCTGTCCATACTCTTGACCTTTATTGTTTTTATTTTTAACTTCAATTGCCAAGGCCTTTTTAAAATAATAAAGCGCCTTATTATACTCTTCAGTATTGATAAAAACATTTCCAATTCCATTTAGTGCTATCGCAATACTTCTAACATTTTTGATGATTTCGGATAGTTTAAGAGCTTGGAAATAATAATCAAAAGCCTCTTTCTCTAAATTAAGTTTTCGATAGGTTACCCCTAAACTGTTTAAACATTTAATTTTTGATAGCGTATCAGTTGTTTGGTTAAAATAATTAAGTGAACGTTTATGATACATAACCGATTTGCCATACTCATTTTCATAACGAGAATTAACTCCTTTGCTATTATAACACTTTGCTATCCCGTTAATGTAGTAGATTTTTTCAGAAATGGCTAAAGCTTCATCTAACACACCTTTTCTAATATCTTTTTGTTTTATTGATCTTTTATAAAGAGAAATTAAATTATCAACCTTTTCAATACTATTTGGTGTTGCTTTTAGTACCGCATAAAGGCTATCAATATTTATGTTGTTTGAAGATTTTTGACTATAACTATAGCTGTAAAATAAAAAGAATAAAACAACTAAATGAAGGGAGAAATAGCGAATTTTAAGCATCGGTTGATAAAATAGGAATAAAGTTACGAAGATTTGTACTTTTACTAAGTGCCATTAGTTACATAAGATGTTCGAATGGAGGCTTTTATTTATGATGCTATATGTATCCGTTATAACAACAGTCGTGCTGACTTAAATAGTAGTTTTAATTAATTTTGAAATCAACTTTATTAACCTGTAAACAAATATTAGGTCGAACTCAGGTTATTAAGTATTTTTGCCAATATTCGTCTGCCTCTGTTTTGGTAATATGATAGTACTAAAAATTTATTTGTAATGAAAAAACATCAAAAACATACAAAATTAAAACGACGGGAGAATGAGTTTTTCGCACCGAATGAAATCGCCATTTTAGGCTCAAAATGCTCAATTATTGCTGATTTTGTGCAAAAAATAAGCCAAAACCTCGAAAAAACATCAAAAATTGCTTATTTCGATGCATCTCATAATAATGAAATTCAAGCACCAATTTTAGATAATTTTGTTGCGCATCATGCTGGAAATTTGAATATAAATTCTAACTATACATTGAACAAATATAATGAGCGAGTTCGTTTTGCTGAATATGACCTACTTTTTATCAATGGAAATCATTATAAAGGTGCAAAACAGATTCTGCTATTAGATAATGAAAAAGAGGCATCGGTTTTAAAACGCTTAGATCAGTTAGATAGAATTCAGTTTGTAGTTAAATTAAATGATGATTCGAAATATTTTGATTTTTTAGAGGAAAAATATCCTACTATTAAAAATTTAAAATGTTATGATATAAACGATATTGATGCCATATCGAAACATATAGAAAATTTGATTCAAGAAAAGATTGCTCCGATACAAGGGCTTGTTTTAGCAGGTGGTAAAAGTTCAAGAATGGGTAAAGATAAAATCGAACTTAACTACCATGGAAAATCGCAATTAGAACATACAAAAAAGTTACTAGAAGATAATTTGCTAACCACTTTTATTTCGGTAGCAACAAATCAGCAATTAGAAAATTTCGACATAATTCAAGATAAGTTTGTCAATTTAGGATCATTTGGTGCCATTTGTTCCGCTTTTCAGCATGACCCAAATAAGGCATGGTTAGTATTGGCAACTGATTTGCCCTTTGTATCTAATGATTTGATACAATTGTTATTGCAAAAAAGGAATCCGAAAAAAATAGCGACTGCCGTTAAAGGAAAATCAAAACAATTCGTAGAGCCGTTAATTGCTATTTACGAGCCCAAAGCATATCCGGTTTTATTAAGTTATTTAGCTCAAGGTTATTCTTGTCCAAGAAAAGTATTGATAAATTCTGATGTTGAAATTGTTGAAGTAGACGATAATCTGATTCGCAATATTAATACTCCTGAAGAATTTAACCAAGCTCATAATGAGATAAATGAATAATACACTTCATATTCTGAACGGTGATAGTACGGCAACAATTTTCTCGAAATCTTCTTTACAAGGAGATGAAATTATTTGGAGAGAAATGTTGTGTGAAGGTTCTTTACACAAAGATGTTGGTAGCGATGAGTTTTGGATAAAAAGATATGCTTTTTTCGAAGAAGAGTTAGGTATTTCTAAAATAGAATACTTCGATAAAACCATAAAAGAACTCATACAACTTGAAGACACATCTAAATATAATGAAATCGTTTTATGGTTTGAATATGATTTGTTTTGTCAGGTAAATTTGATGGCTCTATGCGTTTATTTGTTAAAGTATTATAAGAAAAATATAAACTATTATTTAGTGTGTACCGGACATGAAAAAGGAGAACAGTATTTACAAACTCTATCTGATTATACACCAAATGAATATCAAACACTTTTTATAAATAAAACAAAACTTACGCGGAATAATTTATTGTTTGCCGAACAATGTTGGGAACTATATGTTGAAAATAACTTAGAAAAATTAAAAGCATTCGATTTTAATAAACAAGATAAATTCAAGTATTTTCAAAATGCAATAAATCAACATTTACAACTGTTTCCAGGTAAGAATGGATTGAACCAAATTGAAAATAAAATATTGGAACTTATCAATTCAGGTGTTTCAGATAAAACTTTAATTATCAAGGATCTCCTGCGTTGGCAACGAAAAGAAACAATCTACGGTTTTGGAGATTTACAATATAAGTTATACCTAAAAAAGTTATGTAATTATTATACAGTTAAAGACGAATTAATAACTTTGACCTTTAATGGTAAAGAATTGGTGAAATGAAGATTACTCCTAAACAACTCTATACACGTCAAACTACGCTTGCCGAAATTGGCGAAGATGGTCAGCAAAAATTATTGCAGGCAAAGGTAGTTGTTGTTGGATGTGGCGGATTAGGTAGTGTGGCAGCAGTATATTTAGCAGCCAGTGGTATCGGTAACATTCACTTGGTTGATTATGATGTAGTTGATGCTTCAAATTTACATAGACAAGTTTTTTATAAAACAGATGATATAGGTAAGCTTAAAGCGGAAGTCTTAGCAAATCATATCAAAGAAATTTCTCCTTTTGTAAAGGTTAGTTTTAGTACAACTGCAATTTCTAAAAACACTGTTTTTGATGAGATTAATGATTATGACTTCGTAGTAGACTGTACAGATAGTTTACCGATAAAATATCTATTGAATGACGCTTGTGTTTTGAAAGACAAAGGGTTGATCTACGGTTCTCTCTATAAATTTGATGGTTATGTTGCTAGTTTTAATATAAAAAGTTCAAAAACAGTTTATAGCTGTAATTTGCGAGATGCTTTTCCAGAAATTTCAAAAGAAGCAATTCCGAATTGTTCTGAAATAGGAACCTTAAATACGATTGTGGGTATCATCGGATTGATGCAAGCCAATGAAGTATTAAAGTTGGTCGCTGATATCGGTACGCCTTTAACGAACCAATTATTAATATATAATAGCTTAGAAAATTCACAATTCAAAATGAAATTGAAAAAATCTTTTACAAAAGAAATGATTCAACAAATTTTTGAAGTAGAGAATTATGTTGATGCCAATTGTCTTGTTCAAGATGAAGCATTGCTGATATCAGCTAAAGAGTTAAAAGAAATGTTAGAAAATTTTCCCCTTGAGGGAAATGTCCGAAGGACAATGGGGATCATTTCTGTAATAGAAAATGTAGATACTCCTTTACCATTTGAAGTAGATACTAAAATTCCGTTTTCAAAATTTGACGATATCTCTAATCATATAGAGCAAAATCAAAATATAGAATCAGATACTAATTTTGTTATTGTGTGTAATAGAGGAATATTAAGTTATACAGCTACACAACGATTAAAAGAAAAATATCCAACATTGAATGTTCTAAGCCTTAAAGGAGGAATTACAAATTATTGATTTCACTACTTACGCTGAATAATGTCTCCCTGAGCGCCCCGAGAATTCGGGAGAAGGGTTGTTTCAGTAAAAAGCGGAATCTAAAGTTAACTATATTAAGAATTAATTTTAAATGCAAGATCCATTACAATTTTATACTTCAGAAAAACAATCTTTTGAAAAAGAATTGGCAACTCTAAAAAAGAAGTTAGCAACTTCAAGCACCTTACGATTAATTGTTTTTTTAAGTATCGCTTTCGGGATATATTTCTTTTTTGGAGAAACTAAAATTATAGCCGTAATTACGGTAATTGGGATTGTTCTGTTTCTATATTTAATATCAAAACACACTGATCTACTATATAAAAAAGATCTTGTTAAAAATTTAATTGAGATCAATACAACAGAAATTAATGTGTTGAATAGAGATTATCTTGACTTAGAAGAAGGAAATGAATTTATTGAACCAACTCATTTTTATAGTTATGATATTGATCTGTTCGGAAGAGGTTCATTTTTTCAATATATCAATAGAACGGTAACGCATGAAGGTAAAAATGAACTCGCTAAAAATTTAACAGAAAATGAAATTTTAAGTATTGAAAATAAACAGGAAGCCATTAAAGAGTTGGCTCAAACTCCGAAATGGAGACAACATTTTTCGGCAATAGCCAGTTTGGTAAAAGTGCAACATCCTGCAAAAGTTATTGTTGATTGGATACATAATTACAAGACTGTTTTTCCTCAGTTTTTATCTTTTTTACCACTAATAGTCTCACTAGTTTCGTTACTATTGATTGTACTAGCGGTTTTTAATATAATAGGTGGACAATTTGTAGTAATCTGGTTTTTTATCGGGTTAGGAATTTCGGGCAGATACCTTAAAAAGATAAATAGGATATATGAAGATGCGAGTAAAGCAAAGGATACATTTAAACAATACCATAAACTGTTACATGAAATTGAGATAACTACGTTTACTTCGAAAATTTTAAAAGAAAAACAACAAGATATTAAAACTGAATCTCAAAAAGCATCATTAATATTTGCCAAATTTTCAAAAACCTTAGACGCATTAGATCAACGTAATAATTTGATCATAGCAGTGTTGGGGAATGCTTTTTTACTGTGGGATCTACAACAGGTATATAAAATAGAACGATGGATTCAAAACTATCGAAGTAATATTGAAAACTGGTTTAAGGTCATCGCTTTTTTTGATGCGCAAAATTCATTGGCTAATGTTGCTTTTAACCATCCTGAATATGTTTTTCCTGATATAAAAACGAATGAAGTAATTAAAGCTCAAAACTTAGGGCATCCTTTATTGAAGGAAACTCAACGAGTCGATAATAATTTTACCATAGATTCACAACAATTTTTTATCATTACAGGAGCAAATATGGCTGGTAAAAGTACTTTTTTGCGTACTATTTCTTTATCTATTGTTATGGCAAATATGGGTCTACCTGTTTGTGCAAAAACCTTTGAATATTCACCGATTAAATTAATCACCAGTATGCGCACTTCAGATTCCTTGGCGGATGATGAATCGTATTTCTTCTCAGAATTAAAAAGATTAAAATTTATAGTTGATAGAATTAATCCTGAAGCCTCAGGAGAGCATTATTTCATCATATTAGATGAAATTTTAAAAGGAACTAACAGTACTGATAAAGCAATTGGCTCCAAAAAATTCGTTCAGAAACTAGTAGCTTCTAACTCCACAGGAATTATTGCTACTCACGATTTAAGTTTGTGTGAAATTGAAAAAGAGCTTTCAGAAATTGAAAACTATTATTTTGATGCTGAGATAATCGACGATGAATTACACTTTGATTACAAACTAAAAGAAGGCATTTGCAAAAATATGAATGCGTCTTTCCTTCTAAAGAAAATGGAAATAGTATAATCACCTTTGACCTTCACTTCTAAAACCTTGAGAGTATTTTTTGAATAAAAATTTTGTCAATCCATAAATGTAAAGTATATTTGTCATATAGTTAAATAAATTTGTCTATTTAGAAAGTTTGTTTAACAAATTATGAATCTAAAATAACTAGTATGACTCTTAAATCAGTATTAGATTGCGAAAGAAGAAGTTTAGAAAAGATGAAAAAATATCAACTTCCTAATCGGTTTAAAAAAATAGGTTTTGCGATATTGATCATTTCATTTATATCTCTCTTTATTAATAAGTTCTTTGTAAACAATTTAGAATTTACATTAATCACTAAATACGGAATGTTAGTAGGGTTGCTTATAGCATCCATATCAAAAGAGAAAATTGAAGATGAATTGATAAGCAATCTGCGAATGCAGTCTTATACTTTTGCATTTATTGCCGGAGTTATTATTACGCTCACTAATCCGTTTTTTAGTTATATCGTTGATTTTTTTATAAAAGCTAAAGAATCAAGCTCTAACGAAGTTGGTGATTGGCAAATATTATGGCTATTGTTAAGTATTCAGGTTTTTTATTTTGAATTTTTAAAAAGGCTACATAAATAATGAAGAACAAACTAAAAATTGAAAGAGCCATTTTAGATATTACACAAGATGAATTGGCAAAAAAAATTGGTGTATCACGTCAAACAATCAATTCTATTGAGAAAAATAGATATGTTCCTTCTACGGTTCTTGCATTAAAGTTGTCGAAAATATTTCAGAAACCAGTAAATGATTTTTTTGAATTAATCGAAGGAGAATAGTAGCTTTTTTCACTGATCTTTACTTGAGGTTACTTAATCTGGTAATGTAATTTCACTAGCTATTCCCTTCCCTTTAGGAAGAGCTAGGGATGGGCTTCAAAAGAGTATAACAACACCTTAACATGTTCTTTTAAAAGAATATCCAGCTCATCTAAAAATTTAATAGAAACAGTTGGGCAACCCCAACTCAAAGCCAACGGATCGGGATACATTTCTTTATCAGGCACATGTTCCCAGGCATGGAGAACAACAACTCTTTTACGCAGATTTGAATTAGCATCTTCTAAGCCATCAAGCCAATATTTATAGTTTTTACCCCATTTGCTATAGGCTCTTTCTCCGACAACAGCCATTCCCAACGTTGTACAATAACTATCACCGGTATTGCTAAATACAGTCGCTGTACCACTAGTGTTTTTGCCTTTACAACTTCCATGACAAACCAAGCCTTTCTTAATGATCGTACCTTTTTTCAGATCAACTACAAAGAATCTATTCAAACCGCTA
>Ga0209633_10000038_pt1 | contig 158517 bp, 146 predicted proteins | sample Cruoilmetagenom1_FD_187290 | JGI IMG/M metagenome (GOLD analysis project Ga0209633, IMG submission 187290) | Oil polluted marine microbial communities from Coal Oil Point, Santa Barbara, California, USA - Sample 1 (SPAdes) (version 2) | ecosystem: Environmental > Aquatic > Marine > Oil seeps ... | reverse complement strand
ATATTATTGAAGAAATACTAAGAGTGTATGGATATAATAATATCGCTACATCACCAAAATTGAATACTTCAATTTCTTATGCTGAGAAGCCTGATGCAAATCAATTAGAGAATTTAATTGCTAACCAGTTGGCAAGTTTAGGCTTTTATGAAATGATGGCAAATTCATTAACCAATCCTGAATATACCAATATCTCAGACCAAATAAATGATGCTCATAGTGTAGAAATGTTAAATCCGTTAAGTACAGATCTGTCCGTTATGAGACAGACGTTATTGTCTGGAGGTTTAGAAGCCATAAACTATAATATCAATAGAAAAAATAATGATATTAAGCTATTTGAATTTGGTAAGACTTATCATAAATATGATAATACTTATCAAGAACAGAAACATTTTTCTTTATTGATTTCAGGAAACAGAACTAAAGATAGTTGGGTAGCCAATACGAATAAATCTGGTTTCTTTTTTGGTAAAGGGATAATTCAAAGTATTTTAGAAAGGATAGGGATTGTATCTTTTCAATCTAAACCAACTAAAAATGAAATATTTTCTGAAGGTATATCTATACAATTGGGCAAACAAAAAATTGTTGATTTTGGCGTGGTAAAAATGTCTGTTTTAAAACAATTTGGTATCAAACAGGAAGTGTTGTATGCCGATTTTGATTGGGATGCCATGCTTCAAATTATAAAACATAAAACAATAAAAGTAAGTAGTTTATCTAAATTCCCTCCGGTAAAGAGAGATTTAGCATTATTATTAGATCAGCATATCTCTTTTGAAGAAGTCTATAATTTGGCTTTTCAAGTGGATAAGAAAATATTAAAATCTGTTGATCTATTTGATGTTTATGAAGGCGATAAACTACCGGATGGAAAAAAATCTTATGCCATTAGTTTTTTGCTACAAGATGACAGTCAAACATTAACTGACAAAAAAATTGATGTCATTATGCAAAAAATACAACATACTTTTGAGACAAAACTCAATGTAGTTTTAAGATAATTGTTTATGTATAAATTCTTAATTCAAAAAATTCTTTTTCAATTTGATGCAGAAAAAGTGCATCATTTTACATTTTCTTTGATTAAAAATTTATTTAAAATTCCCTTAGTATCTAATATTGTAAAAAGTAATTTTGCTGTAAAGGATAAAAGTTTAGAAAGAAATTTATTCGGATTAAATTTTAAAAACCCGGTTGGTTTGGCAGCCGGGATGGACAAAAATGCGTATTTATTTGATGAATTATCTCATTATGGCTTTGGATTTATTGAAATAGGAACGGTAACCCCTAAGTCACAAGACGGCAATCCTAAAAAAAGATTATTTCGCTTGAAGAAAGATCAAGGCATTATCAATAGAATGGGATTTAATAATGAAGGGGTAGCGGCAGTTGTTAAAAGATTAAAAAACAAAAAAACTAATATTATTATTGGTGGTAATATTGGAAAGAATAAGGTGACGCCTAATGAAAAAGCCATAGACGATTACAAAATATGTTTTAATGCATTATTTGATGTGGTTGATTATTTTGTGGTTAATGTAAGCTCACCCAACACACCTAATTTAAGAGATTTACAAGAAAAAGAACCACTTACCAAATTATTAAACACTTTACAAGAAGAAAATAATAAGTTCAAGAAGAGAAAACCTGTATTGTTAAAAATTGCTCCAGATTTGACAGACACTCAGCTATTGGATATTATTGATATTGTTAATACGACTAAAATTGATGGCGTTATCGCTACCAATACTACAATTTCTAGAGAAGGGTTAAGATCAGAAAATAAATCGGAAACCGGTGGTCTAAGTGGTAAACCGCTAACTGATCGCTCTACTGAGGTCATTCGTTTTTTAGCTGAAAAATCTAATAAATCCTTTCCAATTATTGGGGTGGGCGGCATCCATTCTGCTCAAGATGCAATAGATAAGATTAATGCTGGAGCCGATTTGATTCAGGTGTATACCGGCTTTATTTATGAAGGTCCCAAATTGGTTAAAAAGATCAATAAAGCTATTGTAAAAGGTTAGCAAAAAAGCTATGATTTATGCCTCACAGATTTTTAAAACCTGAGAGGTCTATATTTTTAAACTCTGATTACAAAGTTTGATTGCATGTATTAGATTATACTTAATTCCATTGTCTGTTAGGACGCATAAATTTAATTTTTATGTCATTCTGAACTTGTTTCAGAATCTCATTAGGCTAGGTTTAGAACAAGAAACTTCCAACTGCTTATTGAACACTATTTTCTAAAATCCACTTCCTCGCATTTACAAAAGCTTCTAACCAAGGTGAAACCTCGTCTTTTCTTCCTTGCGGATAGTGAGCCCAATTCCATTGGAAGGTTGATCGTTCTATATGTGGCATGGTTACCAAATGTCTACCTGTTTTATCACAGATCATGGCTGTATTATAATCAGAACCATTCGGGTTCGCCGGATAATCAGCATAACCATATTTGGCTACAATAGTATAATTATCTTCTGATAATGGTAAATTAAATTTTCCTTCACCATGACTAATCCAAACCCCTAAATTACTACCGGCCAATGTTGATAACATCACTGAATTATTTTCTTGAATTTTTACAGAAGTAAAAGAACTTTCATGTTTATGAGAATCATTATGTAATAATTTGCCGTGAATTTTATGTTCAGGATTAATCACTTCTAATTCCATAAATAGTTGACATCCGTTACAAATACCTACAGATAATGTATCTTCACGTTTAAAGAAGTTTTTTAAGGCGTTTTTTGCTTTTTCGTTATATAAAAATGCTCCTGCCCATCCTTTGGCAGAACCTAAAACATCAGAATTTGAAAAGCCTCCAACAGCACCAATAAACTGAATATCCTTTAGTGTTTCTCTACCTGAAATCAAATCAGTCATATGCACATCCTTTACATCAAAACCTGCCAAATACATAGCATTTGCCATTTCTCTTTCTGAATTACTTCCTTTTTCACGAATAATGGCGGCTTTTGGCCTCTCGACACCATTTTTCTGCGAAAAATCACTAGAAGTGACATCTTTCAATTTGCCGGTAAAGTGTTTCGGAAAGACGTATTTTAAAGGTTGATTTTTATAATTATCATATCTATCCTTAGCTAAATTATTAGCGGTTTGTTTTTGGTCGAGTAGGTAAGAGGTGTTATACCAAGTATCACGTAATTCTGAAATTGTCAGGTTAAAATTTTCCTCATTATTTTTTACGCTTAAAGTGTTGCTGTTAGTAACTTTTCCGATTTTATAAAAATCTATGTTTGCATCCGATAAGGTTTTCTCTGCCATAATATCTGCTTGAAAAACGATCCCTGCATTTTCAGAAAATAGTAATTTAATAGTATCGTTTTCATTTAAATTTGTCAAGTCAATATCAGCACCAATATTTACATCGGCAAAACACATTTCTAATAGACTAGTAATCAATCCACCGGAAGCCACATCATGCCCGGCGATAATTTTTTCATTTTTGATTAATGTTTGAATAGTATTAAAAGTTTTTGAAAACTGATTTGCATCCATTATAGTAGGTGCTTCCTTACCAATTTTATTCAAAATCTGAGCAAAAGAACTACCCCCTAACTTATAATCGTCTTGAGATAAGTTGATATAATAAATATCCTTGTCTCCCACTTTAAAAACGGGTTCAATAACAGTATCAATAGCGTCGCAATTTGCCGTTGCTGAAATAATTACAGTACCTGGGGCGATGACTTCATCATTAGGATATTTTTGTTTCATAGACAAAGAATCCTTTCCTGTTGGAACATTGATCCCTAATGCAATGGCAAAATCTGAAATGGCTTTAACTGCTTCATATAACCTGGCATCTTCACCCTTATTTTTACAAGGCCACATCCAATTGGCAGAAAGTGAAACACTTTGCAAACCATTTTTTAAAGGAGCCCAAATAATATTAGTCAATGCTTCTGCGATAGAATTTCTACTTCCGGCAACTGGATTTATCAATCCCGAAATAGGAGCGTGCCCAATGGAAGTAGCAATACCTTCTTTTCCTTGATAATCTAATGCCATTACTCCACAATTATTTAGTGGTAATTGTAATGGACCTGCACATTGTTGTTTGGCCACTTTACCACCTACACAACGATCCACTTTATTGGTGAGCCAGTCTTTACAAGCCACAGCTTCCAATTGTAAAACCTGGTTTAAATAATCAAAAATTTTATTTGAATGATAGCTTACGGCTTCATAGTTTCTGTTAATCGTAACATCATTCATAATGGTTTTTGGTGAGCTGCCAAACATATCCAACAAATCTAGATCCATTGGTTTTTCACCTGTAACTTTAGATTCAAAAGTAAATTTATGCTCTCCTGTAACATAACCTACAGTGTACATTGGAGAGCGTTCGCGTGCGGCGATTCGTTGTAGATAATCAATATGTTCACTCGCAATAACGAGTCCCATTCTTTCTTGCGATTCATTGCCAATAATTTCCTTAGCGGATAAAGTAGGATCTCCAACCGGTAGCTTGTCTAAATTGATATGTCCTCCGGTTTCTTCTACTAATTCTGACAAACAATTTAAATGTCCACCTGCACCATGATCATGTATAGAGACGATAAAGTTCTCATCACTTTCAACCATACCTCTAATGGCATTGGCAGCACGTTTTTGCATTTCAGGATTAGAACGTTGTACAGCATTTAATTCTATACCACTGGCAAATTCGCCCGTATCAGCACTAGACACTGCCGCTCCGCCCATACCAATTCGGTAATTGTCACCGCCTAGGATCACAATTTTATCATCTGTTTTTGGCATATCCTTTAAGGCTTGATCGGCCTTACCATAACCAATACCACCCGCTTGCATAATTACTTTATCATACCCTAGTTTTCTAGACTCTTCTTGATGCTCAAAGGTTAATACAGAACCACAAATTAAAGGTTGACCGAATTTGTTTCCAAAATCTGAAGCTCCATTAGATGCTTTAATGAGGATGTCTATAGGTGTTTGATACAACCATTTACGCTCTGCCATTGCATTTTCCCATAGCTGATTTTCCTTAAGTCTAGAATAAGAAGTCATATAAACCGCAGTTCCTGCCAATGGCAAAGAACCTTTACCACCTGCCAATCTATCTCGAATTTCACCTCCAGAACCTGTAGCAGCACCGTTAAAAGGTTCTACAGTTGTTGGAAAATTATGCGTTTCTGCTTTTAATGAAATGACGGAGTCAAAATCTTTGATCTCATAAAAATCGGGTACATCAGCAGATTTTGGTGCAAATTGAGTTACCCTTGGACCTTCTATAAAAGCAACATTATCTTTATAGGCGGAAACTATGCTATTAGGATTCGTTTCTGAGGTTTTTCTAATGAGTTTAAATAATGAAGAAGGTTTTTCTTTACCATCAATGATAAATGTACCATTAAAAATTTTATGGCGACAGTGTTCACTATTTACTTGAGAAAACCCAAAAACTTCTGAATCCGTAAGTTTTCTGCTGAGTTTAGTGGATAGTTTTTCAAGATATTCAACTTCTTCTTCATTTAAAGAAAGTCCTTCTTGTTGATTATATTCGGCTATATTATCAATCTCTAAAATGGCTTCCGGTTGAATGTCAACGGTAAAAATATGTTGATCTAAACCATTATATTTTTGTGATAACATGGGATCAAAATCAGCAAAGCTTTCAGAAACAACAATGAATTCTTCAATACGAATAATGCCTTCAATTCCCATATTTTGAGTAATTTCAACCGCATTTGTACTCCAAGGCGTTACCATAGCTGATCTAGAGCCAACAAAAAAAGCATCGATAGATGCTTCAGGTATTTTAGGACTGTTTGCAAAAAGCCATGATAATTTTGAGCTAATTTCCGGTGATAGACCTTTTGTTATCTGCTCGGTATTTAGTTGGGTTTGTACTGCAAAAATCTTTTCGTTTAAGTGGCCGAAGAAATGAATCATTATGCTAGTTTAGAGATGATGTTTTAGACCTGTAAAATTACATATTTTAAGTTTTACGATTTAACAATATATGGTTAAAAGACAAATTGTTTTTAACAAAAGATGTTAGTATCTGTATGTTTTTTCTTTTTCTGTTAAGTTATATTTAGATTTAAAAAACTAAATTGCAATATAAAAGATATAAAACAATGTTGTAAGCCATTTGAACAAAAATAGAATGAAAAAATATTTTATATTATTATTAATAGCCTTTTCAATTATTTCTTGTAATAAGAAAATAGAAAAAAATAAGATATTATTTATAACGACCAGTGTTAACAAGTTGGGTAGTCAAACAAATGGAACTTATCTGATTGAATTAGCAATTCCATTTGACGAATTTTCTAAAAAAAATTATCAGATTAACAATATGTCTCCAAAAGGAGGCGAAATTCCAATTTATCATAGCGGAGATACAACAGAAATGGTAAAATCGATATTAAAATCGGATTTGTTTAGAAACAAGACGAGAAACAGTTTTAAGCCAGAAGAAATAAATTCAGAGGAATATTTGGCTGTTTTTATTCCTGGTGGATATGGACAATTTTGGGATACTCATAAAAATGAAGATGTTCAGAAAATTATAGCTGAAATATATGAATCAAATGGAGTAATCGGGACAGTTGGCCACGGAACAGCAACGCTCATTGATGTGAAATTGAAGTCTGGAGAATACTTAGTAAATGATAAAACAATGACAAGTTTTCCTACTTGGAATGAGAAAAATATTATGAAACAATCGAATTTTGGTGCTTTATTACCTTACGATATGGAAGTTGAATTGCAAAAAAGAGGTGCTGACTTAAAAGTATATAATCACGAAAAGAAAATAAATTACGAAGTGGTTGATTCCGAGAACAGATTGATAACAGCATCATTTGCTAATAGCGGAAAATTTGTTGCGGAAGAAGTACTGAAATTGATGAATAAAAATGAATAAAAATGGCTTGCAACAATTTGTATAATGCATATGCACCCATCGGAATGCAAATGCGTTATACAAGAACAGTCAGACTAGACAAAAACCTCTTTTAATTAGGAGTGTTTTTAAAGAAAAAATAAAATTCAGGATTTTAAGAGCTCGAAATTTAGTTGATGCGTTATCTCCCGCTGTTTGCAAGCTAAAAAAATGATATAAAAAAAATGATATGAAAAAAATACTAATTATTTTGATAATTATATTTTCGACCGAAATCGGAAAAGCCCAATCGATTGACAAAATTGTTCTTGATGAAAAAGATGATATTAGTGGATATTATTTGGCGGTAAAGCCGCAAACTGAAAAAATAGATGGCGTTTTGATTCTTCTCCCTGGTTTTGGTCAAAGAGCAGAAACTATTTTTCCAGAAACCAAATTGCATAATGTCGGATACTTAAATAACATTTTGACAATTGGATTTTCTCAAGGAGCAAAACTCTATGCTGACAAAGAGACACAAGACAAGCTCACGAATGTTCTCAAAGATATTCTCAAAAGATATAAAATAGAAGAAAGTAAATTTGTGATAGGTGGTTATTCCGCAGGAGGTACAGTAGCTCTTCGGTATACTGAATTATGTAAACAATATCCAGACAAATTTCCAATTTCTCCCAAAGGTGTTTTTGTTGTGGATTCTCCGATTGATATTTTTACATTTTATGAGTTGCTAGAAGAAAACATTGAAAACAAATACAGTGAAGTTGCTGTTCAAGAGGCGGAATGGGTAACCAATCTTATAAAAAACGACCATGGAATACCAAAAGAGAATATTGATTATTATAAAGAAATAAATCCGTTTTCAATGAATAAAAAATACGGAGAAAATGAAAAGTGGCTGAAAAACATGCCAGTTAGAGTATATCATGATGTTGATATTGAATGGAGACTTGTTAATAGAAATCAACCTGTTAGCACTCAGAGTTATTTGGTGACTTCTGAATTAATTAACCGACTTTTATTAATGGGAAACCAAAGAGCAGAATTTATGCAAACTTATCAAACAGGATATAGAAGTAACGGAATGAGACACCCACATTCTTGGTCAATTGTTGACGAAGTTGAATGCATACAGTGGTTAAAAAAAATAATTAAATAATGCCATCACACAACACCGATAATCGTTGTACAAGCACTTAGAAACATGTAAACAGATAATTTTTAGTTCTATTTTTGATTTTAAAACATTAATGGGCAAAATAAAAGCTCATTTATCATCAATTTTAGACAATTTTTCGTCTTTTTATAGCAAATCAGAGGTATTTCTAATCATTTTAAGTTGTTTTTTGAAAAATAAAATGCAATCAAATATTTTTTCTACTTTTAACCTAAATTAAACGGAGTTATTACACGAACTCACGTTGGCACACATATACGAAACCAGATGAAAAAAATCATATTCATCTTATTAATAATTACTTCTTGCACAAAAGATGAAAATTCAATGCCAAGCAATGAAGTAAATTATTTATTTGAGGATGGCTTTGAAACTAAAGGAAAAGATTTAATGGAATTATTTCCAAATGATGGTAGTAGATGGACTAACATACAACAAGTGAATCCAGATGGTGGAATTAATGAAATTGAAATTGCGAACAGTATTGCGTTAGAAGGAAATCAATCTTTAAGAATATATGCTAAAGCTTCAGACAATACTTTATCAAAAATGGATATTGAAAAAGGTGGACTGAATGCACCCGAAGGTTCTACTATCAAAATTGTAGCTGATTTCTATATTGCATCTACTGATATTATCGAAAACCTTTTACTAATCGATTTGGAATGTTGTTCATGTTGGGACGCTACAGTTTCTAATAATCAATGTCCAGGTATAAGGTTAATGATGAAAGCTAATAATTTATTAGCTATCGAAAGAGGTAAAATATTGGGTGCAACGATTTCGCAAACAAATATTTCATTTCCAAGAAATGAGTGGGTAAATATAGTTTGGGAAATGAAGTTATCCCAAAATGATGATGGAATAAATAAACTATTTATTAATGGCCAAGAAGCAATATCTGAACTGGGAATGAATATGCCAAACGCAGATATATTTCAAGCTGAATTTGCATCTAATGGAATTAATTTTGAATTACAACAACCGTTAATTTATGAGAGAATTCAAATTGGAGCTACTGCAAATCCAACCCAATCCGATTTAGAAATATTTATTGATGATGTAAAATTGGAAATTACTGAGTAATACGAGATATAACAATGGCTCCTATGAAAAGCACTAGCCTATCCCGATAGGCTATCAGGACTTCAAAGTTAATATTTTACTTGTCTGCCTTTGGAGGGTTTTTAATTATCACATAATGATGATTTTGGAGTGTTGAAATGTTGATATTTCCGATAGAATTATCAATACTTTAACATTATATAACTTGATCTGCATCTCACTATTACCTATCCGCTGATTCTTAACTGGCAAGCAGGTTTGGAAGAAAGAGCTAGCCATATGTGATTTCCGAACCTGAGTACTAGAGAGAAATTACAAGTATCTGTATGACTTCAAATGAATAAAGGCCTATGCTTTATTAATTAAAATGAGATTTGAACTTCTTATGTAATCCTAATTTGTTATTTTTAACAGCAAAATGAGCTGCCAATCCCCCATTGGTCAGGATATAAAGCAAAATTAATATGAACATGTTTAATACATCAAAAAGAAAATTCAAAACTGTTTTTAAGCAGATCCTTAAAGAAGGGGATAATTACGAAATAGGAGAAGCCGCATTACCGGCATATTCTCATAAAAACCCTCTGATAGACTGGTTGTTTTGGAAAAGAGTTAGAATAGCATATGACTATGCACTTCATAAGAGATCTGGAGATAAAATTCTTGATTTTGGATGTGGATCAGGTATATTAAGCTATATGCTTGCAAAGGAAGGTTATGATGTAACTGCCTGTGACATTGAATTTGGTCCATTACAACTGGTGAGAGATAAAATTAACTTTCCATCCAATATCGATTTTATTGAGGGAGATATTCTAACGAAAAATTTGAAAGACAATACCTTTGACATCATATTCGCTTTAGATGTATTAGAACATATTGATGACCTAGAGCCTTTACATAAACTTTTTAACAGATTGCTTACCCCAAATGGTGTCGTTTTAGTTTCCGGGCCAACAGAAAATGTTTTTTACAAAATTGGACGAAAAATGGCTGGAAATAGATTTACAGGAGATTATCATGTAACAAATATTTTTAAAATTAAAAAATCGCTTAAGCAATATATGAAGGTAACAACCATAAAAAAATTGTTATTCCCAATAGTTCTTTTTGAAGTTTTTATTGCTCAAAAAATAACAACTAAAAACACCTAAGTTATAGATCAAAAAAACAGTTTATTGAAACCTTCAAACCTCCTTTCATTCAGCAAAAATTGAAGGGAATACTATTCCTAATATAGAATTCAAATAGACAATGTACCTACTAGAGTACCCTAAGGATTCCAATTATTTGATTTTCTAATTGTTAGATTAAAAAAAATATGTAAATTTGCACTCCTTTTTACGAGTACAGATTTGAAAAAGGAATTTTAGAACAAAAATTATTATAAACTCTTTTATTGTTAAGTCGTTAAAAATCTGAAAAACAATAAAATACAAACTTAATTAGACCATATGTCTAAACTACAAGAAAAAATAGATTTATACACCGAAGAGGTTAATAAATTAGGAATTAAAATCAATACGGATTTATTAGCAAGTGTAACTAAAGGATTAGGCCCATCAATTTATAAAGCAGATTCAGAAAAAGTTTCAAGTTCTGATACTAAAGAATTAGAAACCGTTAAAAAGAATTTCTTAATCAAAAAATTAGGATTAGAAGATAGTCCAAAATTAGATGAAGCTATTGCAAAGGCCATTGAAACTATAGGTTCTTCAAATAGAAATAAATATAGAGCGATATTCTATACTATTTTAGTTGAACAATTAGGTGTACAATCACATTATACTTCTGAGGAAAAAGTTGCAAAAAAAGCACCTAAAGAAGAAAAGAAAGAGGTAAAAGAAGAAGCAGCTGCTAAAGCACCTAAAGAAGAAAAGAAAGAAGTAAAAGAAGAGGTTGCTGCTAAAGCACCTAAGAAAGAAAAGAAAGAGGAAAAAGAAGAAGTAGCTGCTAAAGCACCTAAAGAAGAAAAGAAAGAAGTAAAAGAAGAGGTTGCTGCTAAAGCACCTAAAGAAGAAAAGAAAGAAGTAAAAGAAGAGGTTGCTGCTAAAGCACCTAAGAAAGAAAAGAAAGAGGAAAAATTAGCGGTGAAGGAAGAAGTAGTTGCTGAAATTGCTGAGGAAGAAACAAAAGAGATTGAAGCTAAAGAAGCTGTTCCAACGGCAACAAATACACAAGAGTTTTTAGATAATTTTGATTGGCATAAATACGAACAAGGTATTGAAGCTGTTGATGAAGAAAAATTAAAAGCCTTTGATGAAGCTTTACAAGGTATCATTGGATTGGTTGAAGAACGTCAAGTTATTGATGGTACTGTAGTTAATTTGACTGAACGTGAAGCTATAATAGATATCAATTCAAAATCTGAAGGTGTTATTTCTCTTAACGAATTTAGATATAATCCTGACTTAGCAGTAGGTGATACTGTTGAAGTTTTGGTTGACAAACGTGAAGATAGTACTGGGCAATTGGTATTGTCTCATAAAAAAGCAAGAGTAATTAAGGCTTGGGGTAGAGTAAATACAGCTCATGAAACTCAAGAAGTGGTTAACGGCTTTATAAAATGTAGAACAAAAGGAGGTATGATTGTAGATGTTTTTGGCATCGAAGCATTCTTACCTGGTTCTCAAATTGATGTAAAACCTATTAGAGATTACGATCAATATGTAGAAAAAACAATGGAATTTAAAGTGGTTAAGATCAATCACGAATTCAAAAATGTTGTAGTTTCTCATAAGGCACTTATTGAAGCAGATCTTGCTGAACAAAAGAAAGAAATAATTGGTCAGTTAGAAAAAGGACAAGTATTAGAAGGTGTAGTTAAAAACATTACTTCTTATGGTGTGTTTGTAGATCTAGGTGGTGTTGACGGATTAATTCATATTACTGATTTATCTTGGAGTAGAATAAATCACCCAAGCGAGGTTCTAGAATTAGATCAAAAGTTGAATGTTGTTATTCTTGATTTTGATGATAATAAATCTAGAATCCAATTAGGATTAAAACAATTACAAAAACATCCTTGGGAAGCATTAGACGGTGAATTAAAAATAGGAGACAAGGTAAAAGGAAAAGTAGCTATCATTGCTGATTATGGTGCATTTATTGAAGTAAGTCAAGGTGTTGAAGGATTGATCCACGTTTCAGAAATGTCATGGTCAACACATTTACGCTCTGCACAAGATTTTGTAAATGTTGGAGATGAGGTAGAAGCTGTTGTTTTAACTTTAGACCGCGAAGAACGTAAAATGTCTTTAGGTATGAAGCAATTACATCCAGATCCTTGGACAGATGTTACCACTAAATATCCGGTAGGTTCTAAACATACAGGTACAGTTAGAAATTATACTAATTTTGGAGTATTTGTGGAATTAGAAGAAGGAATAGATGGATTGGTTTATATCTCTGATCTATCTTGGACAACCAAAGTTAAACATCCATCAGACTTTGTCAAAGTTGGTGATAAATTAGATGTTCAAGTATTAGAATTAGATGTAGAAGGACGTAAATTGAATTTAGGACATAAGCAAACTACTGAAAATCCTTGGGATGCTTATGAAGATAAATTTTCAATTGATTCTGTGCATGCCGGTGAGGTTACTCAAGTAACTGATAAAGGAGCATTGGTTTCTTTTGGTGATGATGATGTTGAAGCATTTGTTCCGTCACGTCACATGGAAAAAGAAGATGGTTCTAAAGTGGTAAAAGGCGATAAAGTTGACTTTAAAGTTTTAGAATTTAATAAGGAATATAGAAGATTGGTAGTATCTCATACTTCTATATTTAGAGAACAAGAAGTAAAAGCGGTTAAAGCAACAAAAAAGAAAATAGAAGATAATGTAGAGAAATCTACCTTAGGAGATATTTCTGCTTTAGCTGATTTGAAAAACAAAATGGATGCTAAGAATAAAAAATAGTCTATTAATCTATTTTAAAGTTAAAACCGCTGATAATTCAGCGGTTTTTTTATTTAAAAATTTATCTTTGTTCAAAAATAAAAATTAATATGAGTTTAATAAAATCAATTTCAGGTATTAGAGGTACTATTGGAGGTCAAGTCAACACTAATTTAACACCGGTAGATACTGTAAAATTTGCTGCAGCTTATGGTAGTTGGCTAATTAAAAGAAACCCGGAAATTAAAAAATTATTGGTTGTAATTGGTAGAGATGCTAGAATTTCAGGTAAAATGGTAAGTAGTTTAGTAGCCAATACTTTGGTAGGAATGGGAATTGATGTTATAGATCTAGGTTTATCTACAACACCAACAGTTGAAGTAGCTGTGCCATTAGAAAAAGCAAATGGTGGTATCATTTTAACAGCTTCCCATAATCCAAAACAATGGAATGCCTTAAAACTTTTAAATGAAAAAGGAGAGTTTTTAAATGGTATGGATGGTGCCGATATATTAGAAATTGCAGTATCTGATGCCTTTCATTTTGCTGACGTAGATGACTTAGGAGTTTATAATAAGCAACAAGGATATATGGATAAACATATTGATGAAGTCCTTAGATTAAAATTGGTCGATGTTGATGCTATTAAAAATGCCAAACTTAAAGTGGTAGTAGATGCAGTAAATTCCACAGGTGGTATTGTAATTCCGAAATTATTAGAAAGATTAGGCGTTGAATGTGTAAAACTATATTGTGAGCCTAATGGTCATTTTCCTCATAATCCAGAGCCTTTGGCAGAACATTTAACTGATATTTCTGAATTGGTTGTTAAAGAAGAAGCAGATCTAGGAATTGTTGTTGATCCTGATGTTGATAGACTGGCTTTGGTTTGTGAAGACGGATCAATGTTTGGTGAAGAATATACTTTGGTTGCATGTGCAGATTATGTTTTACAATTTGACAAAGGTAATACAGTCTCTAATTTATCATCATCAAGAGCATTACGTGATGTTACAGAAAAACATGGTGGTCAGTATCAGGCAAGTGCCGTTGGTGAGGTTAATGTAGTACAATTAATGAAAGACACTAATGCCATAATTGGAGGCGAAGGCAATGGTGGCATTATTTATCCGGCATCACACTATGGTAGAGATTCTTTGGTAGGTGTTGCCTTATTTTTATCTCATTTGGCAAAGTGTAATTTGAGTACTAAAGAATTACGTAACACTTACCCTAGTTATTTTATGAGTAAAAATAAAATTCAACTAACACCCGATTTAGATGTTGACGGTATTTTAAAGACCGTGAGCCATAGTTATAAAAACGAAGAGGTAAATACCATTGATGGTGTTAAAATTGATTTTGCTAATGAATGGGTGCATTTGCGTAAATCAAATACTGAACCAATAATTAGAATTTATACAGAAAGTACCACTCAAGAAAAAGCAGACGCTTTGGCCAAAAGAGTCATGGATGAAATAGCAAAAATTGCAGGTATTGATTAAACTAAATTATAACTTTAAGGGCTTCTTGTGCTTAAAGCGTTTATGTGTCCAAAAATAAAATTCAGGTGCCATCATGATTTGTTGCTCAACTTTCTCTAAGAAGATATCGGTAATTTTATAGTCTTCAAAGGTAGTTGGCTGGTCTGTAATGATTTCTAAAGTAGTTTCATAATAACCTCTTTTAATTTTTTTTGTTATGAATATACTTACCGTCAGATTATATCTTTTGGCTAACATTTCTGCACCTGTGTAAATGGGTACATTCACACCCAGAAATTCTGACCAATAATGAGCTTTGTTTGCCTTGGGTGATTGATCTCCTAAAAAACCATAAAGCGATAATATATTTTCTTTGGTATTATACTCTATGAGCGAAAATGTTTCTTTTGTTGGAATCAAATTTGTATTAAAACGACCTCTGGTCGCCCTTATTTTTTTATCTAAATAGATATTTTTTATTTTTTTGTAAATGGCATATCCATTATATTCCATTTTTGCGTTTAATATAAATACCCACTCCCAATTACCATAATGGGCTCCTAATAATATAGCACTTCTTTTTTGATGTTCTAATTGATGTAAAACTTCAATATTTTTAAATCTATATCTTTTTGAAATTTCCTTTTCAGAAATGGTAAATGATTTTATCATTTCAATAAAAATATCAACAAAATGTCTATAAAATTTCTTTGCTATTTTTTGAATTTCTAGTTCGGATTTCTCAGGAAAAACTAATTTTAAATTGTAATAGACCGTTTTTTTTCTATAGCCAATAATATAATAAAGCAGGTAGTAAATACCATCAGAAAAAATATATAAAATCCTTAAAGGTAAGATAGAGAATATCCAAATTAACGGATAAACAAGTATAAAAACTAAAAATTGCATTCAAAAAATTTTGACAAATATCGGCATATTAATTTTATCTTTGAAAAAAAATAATTTTATGGATAAGATTGTTATTATAATTATAATTGTGAATGTGCTATTCTCATTAAAAGGGTTTTCAGATAGATTGTTTTTTGAAAAATACAAATTTCAGATTGGTCCTATTTTAAATGGAGAACAAATACGCATGTTTAGTTCAGGTTTTTTACATGTAGACCAAGCACACTTATTTTTTAATATGTTTGCCCTGTATGTGTTTGCCGATGATGTTATCCATCAATTGGGGATATTAAAATTTTTATTAATATATGTTGGTAGTTTGTTGGCGGGTAGTACATTAGCATTGAGTTTTCATAAAAAAGAACCTTATTATAGTGCCGTGGGTGCCTCTGGTGCTATTATGGGTGTGGTATATGCGGCTATTATGTTAAATCCTCATATGGAATTGCGCTTTATCTTTTTTCCTTTTTTCGGAATTCCAGGGTATGTTTTTGGTGTTGGTTACTTATTATATTCTATGTATGGAATGAAAGCACAATTAGGTAATACAGGCCATAGTGCCCATTTAGGTGGTGCTGTAGGCGGCTTTGTACTTACTTTGGCATTGTATCCACAAGTATTTATTCAGAATAAAACAATGGTTATCATTCTTGCTATCCCTATTTTACTAATGTTTATATTCAAAAATAAATTAGAAAATAAATAAATCAAAATATTATTTTTTTTCTCAATTATTTCATTTTTTTTACATTTGTTTTGTAAGATTAAATTCCCTTATCTCAAGCACTAAAGATTTAATGGGAACAGATTACAACTTGAGGGTTGCATGAGTTTTGTGAAATTTATTTATTGTTTAAAAGATTAATTATAAAAAATTGATCTCATAAAAATGAAAAGAGTAATTGTTGTTTTTTGATTATTATCAATTTAAAAAAAAAAGCCTTACCATTTGGTAAGACTTTTTTCAATTCACTTTCTCTTTTATTATTTTTTCACTTCTTTACATTCTTCGTCTAGATGTTGATCTCTTTCCAGAAGAAGTTTTACTACTTTTTCTTTGCACCGAACTTTTATTTCTTGATGAAGACGGTCTTTGAACCACCTTTCTTTTTGGTGCTTTTCTCGTTTGTGTTCTTACTGTTCTTTGAACAGGTTTTTGAACTGATCTGTTTTGTATTTTTCCTCTAGTACGCGTTTTACTTACGCTGTTAGTAGGACTTTTTACGGTTCTGTTTTTCACCACTCTTCTTGTTTGAGTGTTGTTACGAACTGTAGTTCTTGGTTTTACTCTTGACTTAGTTCCTCTAGTATTTTTAGAAATTCGTCCATTTGTATTTCTTTTTGTACTTCTTTGCGTTTGAGAAATTCCTCTAGTGCTTTGTCTTTTACCAGAAGTGTTATTTCTTTTTACGCTACGGTTTGTACTAGAACGACGTTTGTTATCTTTACTATTTGTAGTTCTAATTCTAGAGTCTATTTTTCTATAACTTCTATTAGATTTATAATGACGTTTATGGTTGTTTTTACCATAATGATAATCATATCTAGTAGGTCTATAATGGTTTCTATAAGGTTTATAACTTACTATACATCTATTAAAGATAGGTCTAGCAAAAAAGCTATGAAACGGATGATAGATATAATGTCTATTCAATACATTGATAAATCCGGTAAAATGAGTGTAATGTCCATAAACATTATAATGCACACGTAAGTCACCAACTCTAACCAAACGGTTTGAATAATAATTGATATCTACATCACCAGCTTGCGTAATTCTACCATAATGATCATAATAGATTGGTACATCTTCAATTTGTATTATAGCACCATAATCATCATATTGCACATATGCATCATAATTGTAACCTGAATTGAAGTTGATACTCACTTCATCAAAATCTACATTGGCATGTACCCCGCGTCTAGGATTGATATAAAAATCAAATTCACCATTTTGGAATACTGAAAATGTAATTCCATTTTCAACAAAAGTAAATTTTTCACCATATCCTTTTTTATATTTATAGGCGGTATTTGAGTCACTTTTAGTCATTGCAAAAACTTGCGAACTTATACTAAAAGTGAAAAGGGTTACGAGTAATACTATAATTTTTTTCATAATTGAAAGTGTTAAAGGTTAATAAAAAATAGGTATTGGTTAACACTATTATAATTACTTTTGCAAACAGCATGCCAAAATTTAAAGTGATGCCTCTGAACTCATCTCAAAAAGTCTTAAATTAGGCTGTGGTTCATAAAATAAAATACATTCATTTCTGTATCAATAAATGAAGTCAATTGAATATTTTTACCAAACCAGAAACAACAAATCTTGAATTTTTATATAAACATCATATTGCCCCTTCCTTTACAACAATTATTTACTTACAAAATAACTGAAGCAGAAGCCGATTTTTTAAAGTTGGGTATGCGGGTAGCCGTTCCTTTTGGTAAGTCAAAGATATATACGGGAGTTGTTGCAGAAATACATCAAATTGAGCCTACGGCATATAAAGCTAAAGAAATATTTCAAATTTTAGATGAACAACCTATTATCACTAAAATACAGTTACAACATTGGCAATGGATTGCCAATTACTATATGTGTTCTTTAGGCGAAGTACTGCGTTCTGCTTTACCATCATCATTTTTATTAGAGAGTGAAACCCAGGTGTTGAAAAATGATAATTTTGATCATAGTACAGAATTAACAGATGATGAATTTTTAATTATTGAAGCCCTAGAGCATCAAGCCATACTGCCTATCAGTAAGATTAGCGATATTTTAGACAAAAAGCGTGTTTTACCCATTTTAAATAATCTATTTGCAAAAAAAGCAATTGTATTAAAAGAAGAGATCATAGAACAATATAAGCCTAAATTAGTTAAATATATTAGGTTAAATAAACACTTTGAAGACGAATTTAAACTCCATCAATTATTAGACAATCTCAGTAGGGCTGTACAACAACGCAATGCTATTTTAGCGTATTTTTCGTTAAATGCCGTAACAAAAAAACCCATTAAGCACGATGCACTTAAAAAAGCCGGAAAAGTTTCTTCTGCAGTGATCAAAGCCTTGGTAGCCAAAGATGTTTTTGAAATTTATTCGGTTCAAACTGATAGGGTTAATTTTAATGAAGCTACAGAAAAATATAAAGAACTTAATGATTTTCAAAAAGAGGCTTTCAAAGAACTAACAGAAAATTTTACCAAAAAAGATATTGTTTTATTACATGGAATTACCTCTAGTGGTAAGACCGAAATTTATGTAAAACTAATTGGTGAAGTGCTAAAACAAGGCAAGCAAGTATTGTATTTGGTACCAGAAATTGCTTTGACTACTCAACTTATTACTAGGCTTCAAAAATATTTTGGGAATAAAATAGCCGTTTTTCATTCAAAATACTCCTTAAACGAAAGGGTAGAAGTATGGAACAATACCTTACATAATGATGCCAAAGCAAAATTAATTTTAGGAGCTAGGTCATCTGTATTTTTGCCATTTTCTGATTTGGGATTAATTATAGTAGATGAAGAGCATGAAACTTCTTATAAACAATTTGATCCTGCTCCAAGATATCATGCAAGAGATGCGGCTATAGTTTTAGCAAAATTACATAAGGCTAAAGTATTATTAGGAAGTGCTACACCATCTTTAGAAAGTTATTACAATACAGAACAACAGAAGTATGGTTTGGTAACACTCAATAGACGTTATGGTAATTTGTTATTACCAGAAATTGAATTGGTAGATATTAAAGAAGCTTATAGAAAAAAACGAATGTCTAAGCACTTTTCTGAACGACTATTATTGCTTATTAATGAGGCGTTAGCATTAAAAGAACAGGTTATTTTATTCCAAAATAGGAGAGGATACTCTCCAATAGTGGAGTGTAGGTCTTGTGGTGTTTCGCCACAATGTCCTAATTGTGATGTTAGTCTGACCTATCATAAATTAAAAGGAGAATTGCAATGTCATTACTGCGGTTATCATAAAGCAATGCCAAAAATTTGTGCTGCATGCGGCAATCCTGATTTAGATACTAAAGGGTTTGGCACAGAACAGATAGAATTAGAGTTACAAGAACTATTTCCTGAAACCAAGGTGGGTAGAATGGATTTAGACACCACCAGAGGTAAATATGGTTATCATAAAATAATAGATGCTTTTCAATCCCAAGAAATAGATATTTTAGTGGGAACACAAATGTTGTCTAAAGGTTTAGATTTTGCCAATGTATCTTTAGTGGGTGTTTTAAATGCCGACAATATGCTTAATTTTCCTGATTTTAGAGCACATGAAAAAAGTTTTCAATTATTAGTGCAAGTATCAGGTAGGGCAGGGCGAGATAAAAAAAGAGGTAAAGTTGCTATACAAACGTTTAATCCTTACCATCAAATATTACAGCAAGTTACTACCAACGATTATGCAGCTATGTATAAAGAACAACTGTATGAAAGGCATCAGTATAAATATCCGCCTTTGCTACGGATGATAAAAATTGTTTTAAAACATAAAGATTATATGAAAGTAAATGCCGGAGCCGAATGGTTGTACACCTCTCTTTTTAACACCTTTGGAGATCATATTTTAGGTCCTACAAGCCCTGCAATATCTCGAATTAGAAATCAACATATCAAAACTATTTTAATTAAATTACCACAAGACAGACCTATCAAACAATCAAAAGCCATTATTCAAAAAATTAAAAATAGTTTTCAATCAATAACTGAATTTAGGTCTATTCGATTTAATATAGATGTGGATAATTATTAATCCGATTTTATAAGATTTCTTTAGGTAAAATTTTTCTAGTCCAAGATTTTATACGTTTTGTTGTTTTAACTTCTGAGTCGGGGTTGAAGTCTAAAGTAATATGCCAAGAATTTTCTGGCTTGAATTCAATTTCAATGCCCTTGAGAACAGTTGTGGCTATTTGTTCATTATGAATTATTGCCAAACATTCTGTGTTTAAATTGGCACTCCTAGGGTCTAAATTAAAAGTGCCAATAACTGTAGTTATTCCGTCTACAACCATGGTTTTTGAATGTAGGCCAAAAACAGGTTTAAAATCTAAGGTATCTTGTAATTCACCTGTCATAATTTTATAACGTTCAGCGGCATCCGGTTTAAATTCGTAGATTTCTATTCCCGTTTTTAATAGTTTCTTTCTATCTCTTTGATAACCACTAAAGGCCTCCAAATTATCAGTAGAAGCAAGGCTATTGGTTAGAATTCTTACTTTTACACCACGATCTACGGCTGCTTTAAAAAGATGTTGGCTTAGTGCTGATGTAATTAAATAAGGTGTTTGAATATCTATGGTTTTCTGAGCTTGTTTTACCAAGTTAATTAAAGTTTCTGTTGTTTGACCACCACCACCCAATCCTTTGGTACCGTCATTTTTTCCGGGATCGTCAGACACAAAAACCACATTATCAGACCATACCAAACTACCAGAATTCTTTATGGTCTCAAAAGCATCAGGAAGGTTTTCAATTTGAGTTCTAATTTGAGGCCAAAAATTCTCAGGATTACAAGCATATTGATGGAGTTTGTCAAAACGATTAGGATCTGTAAAAGTATCTGGAATTTCTGCTGCTAAATCAGTAATAGGAACGCTTATTTTACTAATCCAAAAATCATTAAAGGATAGCTCAACCGTACTAACTGTTTTTCCCAATAATAATACATCTCTATCTCTAAAGTTATATTCATGATCATAATCAAAATATTCATCGGCAATATTTCTACCACCGGTTATAACTATTTTACCATCTACAATAAATGTTTTATTGTGCATTCGTTGATTTGCATTTCTAAAATCGGTAGCAAATTTTTTAACCTTACTATAAATACTTTTCCCCAGATTAACCCCTGAATTGTATACTTTTATACTAATATTTTTATGGCTATCCATCATCAAAATATCATTGAGATCTGCATCTACCATAATATCATCAACTAAAATTCTAATTTTTACGCCTCTATCTGCAGCTCTTATTAAATAGTCGCATGCAATGAGGCCTACATTATCAGTAGAAAAAATAAAATATTGTATATCAATAGTTTTTTCGGCATATGCTGTTAACCATGCCCGAGTAACAAGAGCTCCACCACCATCTTCTAAAACATAGACACCGGTTTTGGTTTTCATCAAATCAGAAAAACCTTTTAGTTCATTAGTAAGACTAATACTGTCATTTCTATGAATACTTTCACAAAAATCCTGTTGAACTACAGTTTTTGTTTGGCGTTTAGTGCAAGAAGCAATAAAGATTAGGAATATAAAAAGGAAATACCGAATAGATTTGTGAATTTTTTTAGACATAAAAGGAAGCATAGAAAGGTAAATATAATATTTATTTCATTCCATCTGTAAAATGACCTCTATGTTTTTCTTTGCTGAATTTATCTTCGTTGAAATTTGAGGATTCATTTTTAGGAATGGATAGACTCTTCCAATTTTCTCCTTTAATCATTTTTCCAACATAAACTATTTGACCTACATGAAAAGAATAATGGCTTAATTGTCTGTACATGGCTTCCATAATAGTATGGCCTTCATTTCTTATATAAATAATACGACTTAAATCATCTTCTTTTAACGGCCTTATAGCACCAAATAAACAGGCCCAACCTTTTTCCCAGGCCACTAACAATTCGGCTTTTGAAGTGTAGGCATCTTCAAATTCAGTATCTCTATGCCTCCAATTTTTTTCGCCGTCTTCAGTTAAAAAGTTGGTCCATCGCGATAACATATTACCAACCAAATGCTTAACAATTATGGAAATACTATTACTGTCCTTATTATATTGCCAATGAATTTCGTTGTCTTTTAATTGCTCAAAAGTTTTATCACCTAAACTTTTTGCATAAGCAAATTGGTTTTGAATATTAACTATATAATTTGAACTCATGGTCGTTAATTTTAACGAAAAAAAAGAAGACTATTCAGCTTTTATAAACTTTATAGAGCTCGTATTTACACAATAGCGTTTACCGGTAGTTTCTTTTGGTCCGTCATCAAAGATATGACCTAAATGACTGTCGCATTTTGTACAGGTAATTTCGGTTCTAATCATACCATGACTACTATCTTTTGTGAAGTCAATAGTACCGGGAATAGCGTCGTCAAAAGAGGGCCAACCGCAATGACTTTCATATTTACTGCCAGATTCAAATAATTGCGAATTACAGGCTCTACAAACATAAGTTCCCTTTTCAAAATGCTTGGTATAACCATCATCACCGGGTCTATCTGTACCTTTTTGACGCAATACATAATATTCTTGATCAGTCAGTGCTACTTTCCATTCAGCTTCAGTTTTTTCTATCTTATCTTTTTTATCAGTCATTTTTATATTTTCTTTAGATGTTTCTGTACTATTCTTTTGAGCATTGCCAGTACAACTTATAAGTAATACTATTATTAAAGAGGAAAGTATTTGTTTCATAATAATTCAAAATGTATTATTCTCAAAAAATGCAACCATGAACTTTATTATTAAATGCAAGCTCATTATAATTGACATAATTTTTAAAGATTAAGTTGCTTTAAATTCACCCAAATTTTTCTTTTGTTATATTAAAAATGAGCATTTACTTTTTAATAAAATCTATAATTTTATAGATAGTACTATGGTCTCTTAAAATTTTTCGATGACCTAACCCATTTGTGACCAATAGCAGTCCATTCACTAAGCTTTGTCGTATTTTATAAGCAGCACTTACATCTACGTCTAAGTCTTGCGTATCATGTACCACCAATGTTGGAATGTTTATATTTCTAGCCGTTTCTATGGCAGAAACCGATGTTAAGTCCATTTTATATTTGAGCTTCATTTGCTTTTTCATCAATCGAGCCACCTTGGGTTTTAGTTGTAATTTTTTTACAAATAGATCTACAATTTTAGGGATAGATCCTTCTATGCCAATGGTAATTAATCTATTTATAAATACATTTTTTGATAGGGCAGCCATTAAAGTAATACCACCATAAGAGTGCCCAATTGCAGCTTCAAACGGTCCATATTTATCATTTAGATAATTTATAGTGGCAATTGAATCGGAAAAATTTGTTGTTTTTCCTTTAGACAATCCATGAGCAAGTGCATCAAAGCTAATGACCATCATACCGTTTTCTAATAATTTATCGGCTATTTCATAGAGTTGAGTACCTCTTCCTGCCCATCCATGAGCCAATAATACTTTTGTTTTAGAAAATCCATAGGTATAAACCATCACTTCTTTTTGTATATCTGGTATCATTACCATTTCATTTTTAGCACTCTTACGCATCATTTCTTCCCGCTCAGGAATCTTATAATTTGGAGGTGTTGCAAATATTTTTAAAGCAAATTTTGAAGCCAAACTGCTTGAAAATAATTGTAATAATTTACCGGTTCTAATTATTGAACTTGGTATGTCGAAATTGTTTTTTTTAGTCATTAAATATGAATTACCTTTGCAATTACGAATTTAAACAATTTTTGTATATTTACTTTTAATAAAACAAATAGAACACTTAAGTATGAAAAAAATAATTTCTATAGTTATTGTAGCTATATTTTTGGTGAGTTGTAGTACGGTGCCAATTACAGGTAGAAAACGGGTAAATTTTGTAAGTGATGCCCAAATTTTACCTATGAGCTTTGCTCAGTATCAAGGCTTTTTAAGTGAAAATAAGTTATCTACAAATACGGCTGAAACCAATGAAATTAAAGAAGTAGGAGCTAGAATATCAAAAGCAGTTGACAGATTTATGCGGGTAAATGATATGAAAGCTGAAGCCGATAGTTATAGATGGGAGTTTAATTTGGTAGAAGATAAGACAATTAATGCTTGGTGCATGCCGGGTGGAAAAGTTGTGTTTTACACAGGTATCTTGCCTATTTGTAAAAATACAGATGGTATAGCCGCTGTTATGGGTCATGAAGTAGCACATGCTTTTGCTAAACATGGTCAAGAACGTATGTCAACAGGAACCATTCAACAATTAGGTGGTGTAGCCGTTGCGGTAGCAACTGCAAATAAATCACCTGAACAACGACAAATTTGGAATACTGTTTATGGGGTAGGCTCTCAAGTAGGAGTGATGTTGCCTTTTAGCAGAACGCATGAACGTGAGGCAGATAGGCTAGGATTGGTATTTATGATTATGGCCGGTTATAATGGTGAAGAAGCAGCTGAGGTTTGGGTACGAATGAGTCAAAGAGCTGGAGCGGATCAAGCTCCACCAGAAATTTTAAGTACACACCCATCTAATCAATCAAGAATTAATGATTTAAGAGCTTACTTACCTGAAGCAACAGTAATGGCAAAAAAGTTTAATGCTAAAGCTTTATCAAATTAGTTTTCAAAATAAATGAGTACTTTGTAAGCCGTTCTTAAAAAGATCGGCTTTTTCATTGGCAACCCTAAAGGAACTTAGTCCTAAACGTATACTGATTAATTACAATTTGGTATTGGAATTTGTTTTTTGAAATTTATATTTATATGTTAAAAAAAGGTGATAAAAAATTAATAAATGCTTGGGCATTTTACGATTGGGCAAATTCTGTATATCCATTAGTCATTACTACAGCGGTTTTTCCATTGTATTATGGAATGGTTACCGGTGGAAAAGATGCTCAAGTTACTTTTTTAGGCACAGAATGGAATAATACAGTATTGTATTCATATACTTTATCTGTTTCTTTTTTAGTTGTGGCATTTATTTCACCAATGCTTTCGAGTATTGCTGATTATATGGGTAATAAAAAGCGGTTTTTACAATTCTTTTGCCTGTTAGGGTCTTTTTCTGTTATGTCATTGTATTTTTTTGATGGGATAGATAGGTTATGGGTCGGTATTATTTTTTCTATTTTAGCAAGTATAGGTTTTTGGGGTAGTATTGTATTCTATAATGCATATCTCACAGAAGTTGCTTTTCCCGAACAACATGATAAAGTTAGTGCCAAAGGATTTATTCATGGTTATGTAGGCTCAGTGTTTTTGCTGCTTTTTATTTTAACGATGATAATGAAGCCTGAATGGTATGGTTTTATAGATCATCCTTTACAGCCTGGAGAGGCACCACCTACCTTGGTTTTTCAAATGTCTTTTGTATTGGTAGGAATATGGTGGTTGGGTTTTGCTCAATATACTTTTTCTTATTTACCAAGTAATACTTTTAAACGGAAACCTGAAAAAGATTATATTTTTAAGGGATTTAAGGAACTTAAATTGGTGTATAAAGAAGTTAAAGAATTACCTGTTTTAAAGATTTTTTTAGCTTCGTTTTTTTTGTTTAGTGCAGGTGTACAAACCATTATAGTTTTAGCTGGTAAGTTTGGTGATGAAGAATTGGGTTTACCAACAACCAACTTAATTATTACTATATTATTAATTCAACTTGTAGCCGTGTTAGGAGCCTATTTATTTGCAAGAATTTCCGGTAAAATTGGCAATATAAAAACATTAAAAATTACCATAGCCATCTGGGTTTTAGTAAGTTTTGCTGCTTATTTATTACCAGGTAAAAGTCCTAATGTCGATATGTATTTTTATGCTTTAGGTGGTGTTTTGGGCTTGGTTTTGGGAGCAACTCAAACTTTAGCCAGATCTACGTATTCTAAACTAATTCCTGAAAACACTTATGATAACGCCACTTATTTTAGCTTTTTTGATGTAACAGAAAAAATTGCCATTGTTATGGGAACTTTTTCTTTTGGATTAATTCAATCTTTAACTGGTTCTATGCGTAGTTCTGTTTTGGTATTGTCTATGTTTTTCTTCTTGGCTTTGGTCGTTATGAATTTTATGAAAAAAACAAAATATGTAAAATAATGTGATTAGCGTAAGTTTTACTTATTGTTTGAAGGCAATAATTCTTATCCTTTTATAATCAGCATACCATTTTCCATCAATGAGACAGGTTGGTTTTACTTTTTCTTGTATTTCATTTTTTATATCTTCAATATCCTTAAGATTTACATCTTTAAAGAAACTTTTTCCAAACATAGAAATCCAATCTTTAATGCCAGTGTTATTATCAGCTAATTCAGTAGGTCTTTCAAAATGTTGAGCAAAAACGACTTTAAAATTAGCACTTTCTAATGCTGTAGTATATTCACCTATAGAAGGAAAATACCAAAGTTTAAGTTGAGATTGTGTTGTATATCCTCTATTTGCTAATGAAATTCTCAACTGATTTACAATAGTTTGTACATTTCCTTTACCTCCAAATTCTACGACAATTCTGCCATTAGATCTAAGATTATGGTACATGCTATTTATCGCGGCATTAAAATTAGTTACCCAGTGCAAAGTGGCATTTGAAAAAATAGCATCAAATTTATGATCAAAATTGAATTGAGTAGCATCTTCTACACGAAAATCGATGTGCTTGTATTTTATTTTAGCATCAGCAATCATTTCAGCAGAATTATCTATCCCCACTATGTTCTTTGAAATTTCACTTATGGTATCCGTAAGTTGACCCGACCCACAACCTAAATCTAATATACGTTCATTGGGTTGTGGTTGGAGTAAATCGATTAGACCTTTTCCATATTCGTAAACAAATGCGTGCTTATCATTATATAATACAGGATTCCATTGGTCACTATTGTCTTTCATCTATTTGTTTTTTGGTGGAATAAAAGTATAAAAAAAAGGTAAACGCAATGCATTTACCTTTATAGAGTTAGTTATTGTAATGTATTATTTAAAATCTATCTTCTTTTAGAACTGCTATAGCTTCTTTTTTTCTTATCACCTTTGTAACCTCCGCTTGAAGAACTTCTGTCACGGCCAAACTTTCTATCACCAGAACGGTTGCTACGAGATTTTCTATCATCACTTGAACGTCTATTACCGCCAAATCCACCTTTTTTTCTTCCTCTACTTCTTCCTTTAGGTTTTGTAGTTACTTCTACAATAACAGATCTACCGGCAAATTCCGCATGTTCAAATTCCTTTAGCACTTTATCAGCGAAAGATTTGTCAATTTCAAAAAATGAGAAACTCTTTAAAATTTCAATTTGACCTATTTCTACGTCTCTCTTTTTTAAGTATTCATTGATCAATCCCATTAATTTGGCAGGATTCAAACCATCCATTTTACCTAAATTAATGTAAAATCTGGTAAAGTTTTCATCACTACTTCTTTTACGCTCTCTCGAATCATCACCATTTAGATCATCTGCACCTTCATAATAAGATAAAAATTGATTGAATTCAATAGATACAAAGCGTCTGATTAGTTCATCATGATCAATATCTTTTAGCTGAGCATAAATACTCTCTAAATAAGGGCTAATTTGTTCTTCATTAACTTCAACATCTTTGATCTTATCAATCAATTTAAACAATTGTTTTTCGCAAATTTCTTTACCATTAGGTATTTGCTTTTGAATGAATTTTTTACCTATTTTTTTTTCGATTGGCCTTAGAGCATTTTTTTCTCTATTGTTAATAAGAGCTATTGATATACCTTCTTTACCAGCTCTTCCCGTTCTACCACTTCTGTGCGTATAAGATTCAGCTTGGTCTGGTAATTTATAGTTGATAACATGCGTTAAGTCGTCTACATCTAATCCACGTGCGGCTACATCTGTGGCTACTAAAATTTGCAGATGTTTAGCTCTGAATTTTTCCATAACAATATCACGTTGAGCTTGCGATAAATCGCCATGTAACGCATCTGCATTATAACCATCTTCAATTAAATTGGCCGCCACATTTTTAGTTTCTCTTCTTGTTCTACAAAAAACTATTCCATAAATATCAGGATTAACATCTGCTAATCTTTTTAAGGCAGGATATCTATTCTTTTCAGATACCAAGTAATACTCATGAGATACTTTATCAGCTCCTACATTTTTTTTACCTGCATTAATTTCAACAGGCTTATTCATATAGTTTTTAGCAATGGCATCCACTTCTCTGGGGAAGGTGGCAGAAAACAATAAAGTTTGTTTTTCTTTTGGAGTTACCTCTAATATTTGATCTAGATCATCTTTAAAACCCATATTAAGCATTTCATCAGCTTCATCTAGTACCACCCACTTAATATCTTTAAGTTTTAATTGTTTACGCTTGATCAAATCAACAGTTCTACCAGGAGTACCTACCACAATTTGAGCACCTCTTTTTAATCCACGAATTTGATCTTCAATACTGGCACCACCATATACTGTAACCACATTAATGTTTTTCATGTATTTTGAAAACTCCTCAATGTTTTTACCAATTTGAATGGCCAACTCTCTGGTTGGCGATAAAATAATGGCTTGGGTATTTTTACTTTGGGGATCTACTCTTTCAATTATAGGCAAACTAAATGCTGCCGTTTTACCGGTTCCGGTTTGAGCAAATGCTTTTACATCGTTTTGAGATGTAAGTATTTGCGGAATAGATTGTTGCTGAATTGGCGTCGGTTTTTCGTACCCTAGATCAGTTAGGGCATTGACAATAGCTTGACTTAAGCCAAGCTCATTAAATAAAGACATATGTTATAATTTATCAAACTAAGGCTCCTAAATAAAATGCAGTTCTAGCAGATAAATAAGCCTTCTTGTTTATGAGTGTGCAAAAGTACACTTAATATATTGATTTGGAATGAGTTTTGGAATAATTATTTTTTGTTAGTTGCTATACAACCTACTAATGCAGTACTGTTTTTAGTTGTTTTTCAAAACGAGGATTTGCCAAATGGGTCATGTTATTTTGCACTACACCGTCTTTATCAATAAGTATAGCTCGAGAAAAGTTAATATCTAACCATTCAACACCTTTATCAACTCTATATTGATGACTTTTATTCAATTGTTTTAATTTGATCTGTTTTTTCCACTCCGATTCAGAACATGCCGAGTTTACCCCTATAAATAAATAGTCGGCATATTTTTTTTCTAAATAATTGATACGCTTTGTAAAGTTTTCAATTTCACTAAGCTTAGTAGGCCAAGTATATATGACTGTATTTTTATTCTTAATAATGTCATTTAAGTTGATAACTATATTGTTATAATTATATGATGTTAGTTTTGGTAGCTGGTATCCTTTAGCTAATTTGTCAGAGGCATTGATTAAATTGGCTACTTCTGAAACACTTTTTTTGTCTGTACAATGGTCAAAGAATAAACGTTTGGCCCTTTCCTTTTCTTTAGATGGAATTTTTTCATCCATTAAGGTCATCCAAATTCCTCTTTGTAAAAATCTATTTTTAATAGTTTCATTTTCTATTTTTTCAAGAGCAACTTGCATCAAATTGACCTCCAGATTGCTTCTGGAACTGTCAATAACTTGTCTTTCATGAGCCAAATGATATAGATAAGACTTCACATAATTATAATGTGCATAATAATTATTTAATGTTAAATCATCTAAATTGACACTTTTTCTAAATTTAAAGAAGGAAGGATCAATTTCCGGATGTTTATCCGAATGTGTTTTCTTCATGTGTAAAAACGGATAGGCCTCCTTTTTTTTATATAAAGGATATTTTATTGCCACATTTACTAACTTATCAAAAAGTTCAGAATTTTCAGATAATTCTGATTTAAATTGTGTGTATAGTAAATTTTTACGCTCTAAAACAGAATCTATTTTTATTTCGAATAAACTATCATTTAAATGATAAAATTTATAGAATAATTTATCCTCTTTTTGATTTTCTAAAAATAAGTTGATTAAAAAATTATTACGTTCTGCACCTTTTCCACTAAATACTAAAGATTCATCAAAATCCCATGTATTTAAACGAATTAATAAACTATCAGAAGGTTCCATATAGATATATTGAAACTCATTACCATGTTTAAAAGTGTAGAGCCCCAGTGCAAAAGAATCTAATTTAATTAAAAATTTATTATGGATATTTAGTTTTGAAGAATCTAATAACACTTCATCCTTATAAAAATAAACTTTATCTGATTTAGGGTTGATAATTTGCCCACCAAAATAGGCAATTTGTTCTCCTGTATTTTTATCATTACAATTGACCAAAGAAGCCATTGAAAAAAATAGAAAAAGATATTTAATTGAAATAAAATGGTTGAACAAACTAAATAAATTCATGGGTAATTGTTACTATCCTTGCAAAATTAGTTATTCAAATAAGTACTAATAGTTAATATGGTGTTAAATTATGAAAGCTTTGACCTCTATAAGTGTTAATGTTGTCATAGAAATTGGTCAAAAAAATCTTTTTATAAAATATTACTTTTTTTTTTAGAGACTAGCAAAGCATTCATTACTTTTGCCCCGAATTTAAAAAAATTATAATGCTTACAGTTTCAAATTTATCAGTACAATTCGGAAAGCGTGTGTTGTTTGATGATGTAAATACCAAATTTACACAAGGTAATTGTTACGGAATAATAGGTGCAAATGGTGCAGGAAAATCTACTTTTTTAAAGATAATTGCCGGTGATATGGATCCTACTTCAGGAAATGTATCTTTAGAAAAGGGAAAACGAATGTCAGTTTTAACGCAAGACCACTATGCCTATGACGAATTTCCGGTATTGGAAACCGTTTTAAAAGGTAATACATCATTGTATGAAATTAAAACTGAAATTGATAGACTATATGCCGATTATTCAGATGAAAATGCTGAACGTATAGGTGAATTACAAGTAGAGTTTGAAGAAATGAATGGTTGGAATGCTGATAGCAATGCTGCAGCTCTTTTGTCAAACTTGGGCGTAAAAGAAGATCAACATTATACTTTATTAAAAGATTTAGACAGTGTTGTTAAAGTACGTGTGTTATTGGCACAAGCTCTATTTGGAAATCCTGATGTGTTAATTATGGATGAGCCTACCAATGATTTAGATTATGAAACTATAAAATGGTTAGAACATTTTTTAGCCAATTATGAAAATACTGTTATTGTAGTATCACATGATAGACACTTTTTAGATGCAGTTTGTACCCATATTTCTGATATAGATTTTGGAAAGATTAATAATTATTCAGGTAATTACTCTTTTTGGTATGAATCTAGTCAGTTGGCTGCCCGTCAACGCTCTCAGCAAAATAGAAAGGCTGAGGAAAAGAAAAAAGAATTAGAAGAATTTATAAGAAGATTTTCTGCCAATGTAGCCAAATCTAAACAAGCTACCAGTAGAAAGAAAATGATAGATAAGTTAAATATTTCTGATATAAAACCATCTAGTAGACGTTATCCGGCCATAATTTTTGAACGCGATCGAGAAGCCGGTGACCAAATTTTGCATATAGAAGGTTTACAAAAATCTCTAGATAGTGAAGTTTTATTTGATAAAGTAAATATTAATTTGACTAAAGGAGATAAAGTAGTTATTTTTTCTAAGGATTCAAGGGCGGTAACTGCATTTTTTGAAATATTAAGCGGTAATGCTAAACCTGATAGTGGAAAATTCTCTTGGGGTGTTACTACCACTCAATCTTATTTGCCTGTAGAAAATACACAATACTTTGAAAATAACTTAACTTTAGTAGATTGGTTAAGACAATGGGCAACTACAGAAGAAGAACGTGAAGAGGTTTATATAAGAGGGTTTTTAGGAAAGATGATCTTTAGTGGAGAAGAAGCTTTAAAAAAATGTAATGTCTTGTCTGGTGGTGAAAAAGTACGTTGTATGTTATCTAGAATGATGATGCTAAGAGCAAATGTATTATTATTGGATGAACCTACTAATCACTTAGATTTAGAGTCTATTCAGGCCTTTAATAATTCACTTAAAAACTTTAAAGGCACCGTTTTATTTGCAACTCATGATCATGAATTTGCTCATACCGTTGCTAATAGAGTTATTGAACTGACTCCAAAAGGGGTTATTGATAGGTACATGACTTTTGATGAATATTTTGAGGACAAAAAGATTAAAGAACAACGAGCGAAAATGTATATTTAAAAAAAAGAGGAAGTTTTTAAACTTCCTCTTTTTTTTATGGTCTTGAGACTTCGTATTCTCCATTTTTTAATTTCTTATAAAAAATACCGTTTAGCTTATGATATTTAATGCCGCCCATAGTTACCAATTCAGTACCGTTGGGCAATTTTTTAAGTCTTGCACCCTTAGGAGCTTGTCTTAAAACAAATCTCTTATTGATTTTAGCATACCAGATACCATCAATAATATAATAGTCAATATCCTTGTGGGTAATTTTTTCTAGTTTCTTATCAGTGCTATTTATAGTAGCTTTCTTGTCGGTTGTACTCTGTGCACTGATATTGCTAAACGATGCCATAGCAAAGCACATTAAAGCAATTAGTTTTAATTTTTTCATTTCTCTTTCTTTTTTTTGCAAATGTATGGCATTTGGTTTTTTAAGCCAAATGCTTTAACGATTAGTTTCTAGGATTAATATTCCTATTTCTAAATCGTTTTAATAATTCTTTATTGAAACCATGCTCTGCTCTAATCAGTTTTATTATTTTTTTAGATGAAATAATCCCGGTCAAATCTTTATGTAATTTCTTTTTAGCATTGGTTACATTTATATCTATTTCTAGAAATTCTTTTAAAATAGCATCAGCTTCATCTTTATTTAACTTGTCAACACCACCGACAAGTCTTATTCTTCTTAGTATTTGTTTGGTTTTAACTATTTTTATTTCTCGGTGTGTTTTTTCAAAGGCATTGTAAATAGGCCAAAATTTTTCAGCTTCATCTACGGTTAATTCCAAAGCATCAGTTATATATGCCCTTTTAAAGGCTTTTATTTTCTCATTATCATTACTTTGAGCTACTCCGGTAAAAACCGTAAGTAACAATATACTTAATATTATATTTTTAATTTTCATCAATTTTCTAGTATTAGACTTTCAATATCCGTGCCATTTAAATAATCTATCACCTCATCATCTTCAAAAATAAGCTGATTTTCAAAATCTACGTCACTATAGACTTCTGTAATTTCATAGGTATCAAAAGTAATTAAATCATTTTCAATCCATTGTTCAATTTCTGTAGTTGCCAATTGATCTAAATTGGTAGTGCTTGATGCTGAATTGTATTTTATAAAAATAAATAGCAAAAAGGAAGCAGCAATAGCAAAAGGTATAATTCTTTTTAAAAATATAGTTTTAAAATCTATAACCTTATGATTTTCATTTTTAATAGCTTTTAAAACCTTGTCATCAAAAGTGTTTAAATAAGCTTCGGGCATTGTAAATCCTGTTTGCTTCTTTTCTTCCAGATGATTATTTTGATCCATCTTTTTAAGTACACTATCTTCTACAGTATCCAAATAGTTATCCGGATTTACAAAACCATCCTTATCAGGGAATTTTTCTGATGATAGTTTTGAAAATACAGCATCTTCTATAGTATCAAAATACCCTTCCGGTGTTTTAAATCCGTTTTCTTTACTATGTTCTAATTTACTATTTTTCATTTCATTTATTTGACATTTCAAAAGGTAAAAGGTTTAATATCGAAAACCTCCTAATACTATAGCAATATTTTACGATGAACGTTGACCTTTATAGTGTTGTTCATTTTAATCATTATTTTTATGATCCATTAGTTAAAAATTTTTCAATCTTTTTTACCGCATGATGATACGATGCCTTCAACGCTCCCACTGAAGTCTCTAAAACTTCAGAAATATCCTGATATTTCATATTATCAAAGTATTTCATATTAAATACCAACTGTTGTTTTTGTGGTAATTTTGCAATGGCTTTTTGCAATTCTAATTGGATATGATCACCATCAAAATATACATCAGCTTCTAGTTTTTCTACCATTTTATATTGTAAATCGTTCACATCTATACCTTGTTGTTTTGCTCTTTTATTGATAAAAGAAATAGATTCATTGGTGGCAATTCTGTACATCCATGAGTAAATTTTACTTTCTGCCTTAAAGTTATTAATATTTCTATAAACTTTAATAAAAGTATTCTGTAAAACATCATCAGCATCATCATGTGAGATGACCATTTTACGAACATGCCAATACAAACGCTCTTTATATAAAGACATTAATGTTGTAAAAGCTTGCTGTTGTGTAAGCGGATCTTTTAATTCTACAATAAGTTGCGTTTCTTCAATCAATAAATTGGGATTTTGACCTTAGACCATTTACAAAGGTAAAGGTTTAATTTTGCTTTGATATTTTTATTAAGATGTTATGGGAACTGTTGTTCCTGTAGCTACAATTGTAGCTGTTGATACTCTGGATGATTTGAAGAAATGTGGTGTTTTAACCGATCTTAATTTAGTAGAGCTAAAAGCAAAAATAGTTACAAGCCAATCTTCAATTTCACATTCAATACTCTTCTCGATAGAAAATTTGGTATGCCAACGGACTGTTGAGAGGCTATATCTCTTACCCAAGTATTGGTGATAGAATTTTGTACATCAAACATATTAAAGAGCTCAATCCCCAATGAAAATTCCTTAAAATTTTCTAACCATTGAGCATTAGATTTATTTTCGTTATCCTTAAAAATATAAGAAATACCAATATCAGATCTAAAATAATCTCTCAATCTATTTTGAAATATATAAGGATCGGCATACGAAGGAGATCCACCGGGTACACCTGTATTATAGACCATATTTAAATACATTTTTAAATTGGGGTATTTAGGTACATAATCTTGAAACAAAACTGCAAATTTTAAGCGTTGATCTGTAGGACGAGAAATGTATCCGCGATTGTCAATATTTTCTTTTGTTAATAGGTATCCAAAACTGAAATAGGACTCGGTTCCAGGAACAAATTCTCCATTGATACGAGCATCAAAACCGGTAGCATAGGCTTTGGCATTGTTTTTAGCACGATACCGTATTTGTACATTATCTACTGTAAACGGATTGACATCTGATAAGGTCTTATAATAAGCTTCTGTAACCAGTTTAAACGGTCTGTTCCACCAAGTAAAACTGTAATCATTACCCAAAACAAAATGAATAGAACGTTGGGCTTTTACTTCAGGATGCACCAAACCTAACGAATCTCTTAATTCTCTATAAAATGGAGGCTGGTAATAATAACCCCCTGAAACTCTAAACAGCATATCTTTTTCCCAGTCAGGTTTGATAGCCAATTGGGCTCTCGGACTTACAACGGTATGTCTTTTAGAGGCAGCACCATCACTTTTTACATGCCATTGTTGTGCTCTTACACCAAGATTAAACCATAGTTGATGGTTGTTAACATAAAAAGTTTTACTCCATTGACCAAAGCCGGAAATCCTATCAATTTGAACATTATTTTTTGCTCTTATACTTGTAAAAGGAACAATTGGTCCGGTAAACGGTGTATAAGGCTCATCATTTCTAGGTAATAGGTGAGGAGGTCTTAAAGAAAAACCTGCAGAATCAATTACTTCCCATTCTATAATTCTATCTTTAATATCTTCCAATTGATATTTGGCACCGAATTCAAAGACATTATTACCTTTTTTTAAGATAGCCTTAAGTTCAATATTAGCAATTAACGCATCTAAATCATTTCGTGCATGATCTAATTGTGAGCCTATAGCTTGCGTAAATTCTATATCACCAAAATTATCACCACCAAAATCTGCATTTACATCTCCAATTCCATAAAATGCCAATATATCATAATGTTCTTCTTCTTGGGTATTATATACCGATGAAGTCAATTCTATTTTAAGATTTTCATTCACTAAATAATTCCCTTTCAAGGCTCCAAAAAGTGTTAAATAGGAATCATCTTCCTTACCTTGATAATTTACAATTAGGGCTTTAGGGTCTGTTAAGCCAAATACTGTACGCCTGCTAATAGGTGTATAGTTATAATTGTTCAAAGAAAAATTACCTAAAAAATCAAGACTGAATTTATCATTAAATTGATAAGATATATAGGTCTGTACATCTGTAAAGTTGGGTTTAAAATTGGTTTCAATGTCCTTTTTATTTACAAATAAGCTATTGTTTCTATACCGAACACCTAGAATGGTTGATAGTTTGTTTTTAAGAGAAAGTCCTTCAATGGTAAAACTTCCGCCTAGTAAACTAGCTTCTAGGCTTATACCAAAATTTTGAGGTTTTCTATAGGTTATATCTAAAACAGAAGATAATTTATCACCATATTTTGCTTGAAAACCACCAGCAGAAAATTTTACATTTTGCGTCAGATTTGGATTTACAAAACTTAAGCCTTCTTGCTGCCCGGAACGCACTAAAAAAGGCCGATAGACCTCTATACCATTAACATAAACCAGGTTTTCATCATAATTACCACCTCTAACATTATATTGAGTACTCAATTCATTATTACCACTTACACCTAAGCCTATATTTTTTAAAGTACCTTCAATACCAGCATTAGCACTGGGTAATTTTTTAATGGTCTCAATGGGGACTTTATCAACCCCTTGGACAATGTCTTTCTTGTCTTTTACGGTTACCTCTTCAATTTCCTCTACTTTAAAATTTAGTTTAGGGGAGAAAAACAAGGTTCTGTTTTTGGGTACTCTAACTCTTTTATTTAAAGTATTATACGTTATATGGCTGAAACTAATGACAATAAATTCTCCTGAATGCACTTGTAAAGTATATGCTCCCTTTTTATTAGTAGAAGTACCTTGTTGATTATAGGTAACTGATACTCCTTCAATTGGAACACCTTCCTCATTTTTTACTATACCTTGAACGGTTGCAGTTTGAGCCATAATAGCATACCCAAATAAAAAGGATAAGATAAAAAGCATGACTGTTTTCTGCTGTATGTAATTCAAAGTTAGAGGTTTGAGATTCAAAATTAATTTATTAATCTACCTAATTTCTATCCTTTTAGGCGACCTTAGAGTAGGGCTAATCCTTTTTATTAAACGTTGCAATATACACATTAGTATTGTTCACATTGTCAAGAACAGTAACTTTTAAAGTATGCTTAATTCCTTCTAATTTAGCATCATTAAAGTCATAGGTCAATTTGCTTTTTTTGGCATCGAACTCCATTAAAATCCATTTCCCATCAATTTCACCTCTATAAGATTTAATACCAGAAAGATTATCAGTTATTTTTATTTTTAAATATCGAAATTTTGATAGCCATTGATTATTTTTAAAATTAATAGGTATAATTTTTGGTTTTATAGAATCGGTCGCCAAAGTGTAATTCCCCAAAGATCTACTCAAAGTATAAACTTTGTTCTCTTTACGCTTGGTTGAGGCATATGATAACTTCCCATTTTTCTTAATTTTAGCAATGATGATTTGTTTTCTTTCTTTTGCTGGATATTTAGAAATATCAAAAGTTAAAGTAAAATTTCTATGCAGCGGTATGCCGGGATTATGCAGTTTTACTTTTCCATCTTTATACTTAAAATCGAAATAAATATTTTTATAAAAACTATTTTTAGGAAAAGCTACACTAATATTTTCCTGATTTATTTTATTAAACTCATATGATTTGAAGAAATGGGGTGTTTTTATTATCGAATCTTTAGCAATAATATCAACTTTTTTTCCCTTAATAGGAATGGTTAAAGTGGTACCATTTCCTTTAAAATCTTTCGCTGTTATTTGAACCGTATAAGACAAGCTATCTTTAATGTTGAGATATCCTTTTTGGACTAATGTTTTATAAATACTTAATTTATTGGCCCGCTCAACAAAACATTTTTGAATTTGTTGTCTCTTACGATAATAACGCTCATGATCTACAAGTGTATTGATATATCTGGTTTCATTAAAACTGAAAGTATTTACTTCATGTTCGTAAACTTTTTTACCGTTTACAGTCATGGATAAGTTAAAAATACCATTATTATTTAAGGCCCCATCAAGTTTATCAACAGCATTAACACCAATACCAATAGTACCAAAAGCTTCAATAGGATTGGCCATTAAAGTACCATCTTTTCTTCTTTTAATTACAAGTTCTTTTAGATGATTAGATTGATCAACATGAGAAGAATCCCCAAAAATATAAACAACACCGGCTCTAATTAATGGGTCCTTTGTATCTGGTAATTCAATGCCAAAAAACATTGGGTTTATTGGATTTGCTTTATGGTCTCTTATTTCATAATGTAAGTGCGGTCCACCTGAACTACCTGAGTTACCGCTATAAGCTACCAATTCACCTTTTTCTACTTTTAGTTCATTGGCACTAGGAAACAATTCTAGTGTAAAACTTTCTTTTAGATATTGTCTTTTTTTAATATAAGCCTCAATTTCAGGAGCAAATTTTTTCAGATGACCATATACGGTTGTATAACCATTTGGGTGTGTAATATATAAGGCTTTACCATAGCCCCAATGAGAGATTTTTATACGTGAGACATAACCTTGTGCAGAAGAAACTACATTTAATCCAACCCGTTGCTGTGTTTTGATATCTAATCCACCATGGAAATGATTGCTACGTAATTCGCCAAAAGTTCCGGACAAAATGAGAGGAACTTCTAAAGGTTTTACAAAATAATCTTTTGGATATTTTGTTTGTGAATGGACACTAAAAAAACTTAAAAAAAAAGATAAAATCAAAAATGTTCTCCCCATAATGATGGCAAAAATAATGATAAGAAGTTGAACTAAAAAATTTAAAAATAAGAACTTAACTGTCAAATGATTAACAAAATTATGTAATAATAATATAAAAAACTTTGGTTAGTTCTAATTAGAATACTAAATTTGTTGGTAACGTTTAGAATCTCTGTATTTGATGAGTAATGTTTTAGAAATAGTTGATTCACTGCAAAGTAAACTGGAAAGCTTACTTACCAAATATGAATTATTGAAAATTGAAAACCAACAGCTTTTAGAAAAAAGTGAAAAGTTAGTTCAAAATGTTCAAGTTCGGCAAGAATCGTTAACTGCTATTGAAAACAAATACGAATCATTAAAAATTGCAAATGCAATGGTAGGCAGCAAAGAAGATAAACATGCAACAAAGCTTAAAATAAATACGTTAATTCGTGAAATTGATAAATGCATTTTGCAGTTAAGTGAATAAACTTAATGGAAGACAAACTAAAAATAAAAGTTACCATAGGAGATAGGGTTTATCCACTAACAATTAAAACTGAGGGTGAAGAAGAAGGTGTAAGAAAAGCTGTAAAAAAAATAAATGATCTTATCAAAAGGTTTGAAGATAATTATGAGGTTAGAGATAAGCAAGATGTTTTAGCCATGTGTGCCTTACAATTTGCATCTTTACAAGAAGTTAAAAGTATTTATAATGAGCAAGATGGTGAAATTATAGAAAATAAATTGAAAGAGATGAGTGCTGTTTTAGATGCTCATTTATAATACGTTCTTTAAAATAAAACAATTACTGCCTACATTAGTTAATTTGTTTAATAAACTCAACACTATTTATTTAAAAAGGGTGAGTCTAAGTTAGTAAAGCGTGCCGTACCATTGCTATGGAATTAGCGGATACTTGATCAACTTGTTAACCCTAAACTTGTCTTACAAGGAGTTTATAAAACCATGGCTTAATGTAGGCTTTTTTTTTACACTTAAATTTAAAATAATGGATGGAATGATTTTACCAATATTAATTGGTACTGTGGTAGGTTTGATTATAGGTTTTGCAATTGCCAAACTCTTTGAAAAAAATAAGGCATCAGCCATATTAAAAGATGCTAAAAAACAGGCCTCATCAATAATAAAGACGGCAACAGTAGATGCAGAAGCACTAAAAAAGGATAAAGTATTACAGGCGAAAGAAAAATTTATCGAGTTAAAATCTGAGCATGAAAAAGTAATTCTTGGTCGAGATAGAAAAGTTTCTGAAGCTGAGAAAAGAATACGTGAGAAGGAATCAAAAGCTGCTCAAGAATTAGACAAAAATACTAAGATCAATAAAGACTTAGAAGAGAAAAAAGCGGATTATGATTATAGGATTGATTTCTTAGAAAAGAAGCAAAAAGAAATTAAAAAACTGCATAAAAAACAAATAGAAAACTTAGAAGTAATTTCCGGATTATCAGGGGAAGATGCGAAAAAAGAATTGGTAGAGTCTTTAAAAGAAGAGGCAAAAACAGATGCCATGGGTTATATTCAATCTACGCTAGAAGAAGCCAAATTAACCGCACAACAGGAAGCTAAGAAAATAGTGTTAAGTACTATACAGCGTATAGGTGTAGAACAAACGGTAGAAAATTGTGTGTCAGTTTTTAATCTCGAATCAGATGATGTAAAAGGTAGAATTATTGGTAGAGAAGGACGTAATATTAGAGCTATTGAATCTGCAACGGGAGTAGAAATTATTGTTGATGATACACCAGAGGCTATTATACTTTCTTGTTTTGATCCTATTCGTAGAGAAATTGCCAGATTGTCATTACATAAATTAGTAACTGATGGTAGAATCCATCCGGCAAGAATAGAAGAAATAGTTGCTAAAACAGGAAAAGAAATTAACCAAGAAATAATTGAAGTTGGTAAACGTACTGTTATTGATTTAGGTATTCATGGTTTACATCCTGAATTGATCAAAGTAGTAGGAAGGATGAAATATAGATCTTCTTATGGTCAGAATTTACTACAACATTCTCGTGAGGTGGCTAACTTATGTGCTTTGATGGCTGCAGAGTTGGGCTTAAACCCGAAAGTTGCAAAAAGGGCAGGCTTACTACATGATATTGGTAAAGTACCTGAAACTGAAAGTGAATTGCCACATGCTATATTGGGTATGGAATGGGCACAAAAATATGGAGAAAAACCTGATGTTTGTAATGCTATAGGTGCTCACCATGATGAAATTGAAATGAAATCTTTATTCGCACCAATTGTTCAGGTTTGCGATGCTATTTCAGGAGCCAGACCAGGAGCCAGACGTCAGGTATTAGATTCTTATATACAACGTTTAAAAGACCTTGAAGACGTGGCATTTGGTTTTACAGGCGTTCAAAAGGCTTACGCTATACAGGCAGGTAGAGAATTACGTGTTATTGTAGAAAGTGAAAAAGTTGACGATGTAAAAGCATCTGAATTATCATTTAATATTTCTCAAAAAATTCAAAATGATATGACCTATCCGGGTCAGGTTAGGGTAACAGTAATTAGAGAAACCAGAGCCGTTAATATTGCCAAATAGTCTATGAACTGAATGCCATATTTTGGTCAGTGTTTTTTAGCTTTTAAATTTTCTTGAAGAGTTGCTAATGATTAAAGTTTTAAGAACCAATTCTAAAAATCAAAATTTTATCGATTTGGTGGCACTTCTTGATACTGAATTAGCGATACGAGATCGAGAGAATCATGCTTTTTACAATCAATTTAATAAAATTGACCAACTTAAACATGTAGTGATTTTATTTGATAATGAGCTTCCTATTGCATGTGGTGCGATCAAGGTATTTGAATCTGAAGTGATGGAGGTCAAAAGAATGTATACTAAACCTGAAGGTAGAGGCAAAGGTATAGCTTCGCAAGTTTTAACCGAATTAGAAAAATGGGCATCTCAATTATCTTATAAAAAATGTATTCTGGAAACGGGTTTTAAACAACCCGAAGCAATAGCTCTTTATAAAAAGAATGGTTATAGAAAAATACCGAACTACGGACAGTATACAGGAATTGAAAATAGCCTATGTTTTGAAAAGAAGTTGGATATGTTTGATATTGAATAATAATGCATTAAGCTATTGTAACAATTAATCCATATTTAATAAAGAAAACATGAAACGCAATTTTTCAAATAAACTGACATTATTTCATATCATGGCAATAAGTATCGGATTGGTTTATTTCTGGTACGGAGCCTTGAAATTTTTCCCAGGCTTAAGTCCCGCAGAAGGTTTAGCGATAGACACTATAAATATGCTGACATTTGGCTTAATACCATCAAGTGTTTCAATTATATTACTTGCAATATGGGAAACTGCTGTAGGAATTATGCTTATGTTCAATATATTTAAAAGATTTGCCATTTACCTTGCTCTGGTACATATAACTTTTACATTTTCTCCTTTCTTTCTATTCTCAGATTTAACATTTACTCAATTGCCATTTGCTTTCACCTTATTAGGACAGTACATCTTTAAGAACCTTGTTTTTGTCGCCGCATTATTTATTTTGTTTTTTGAAAATAGAAGAACTGTAAAGGTTTAATGTATTTTGATTTATGACTTTTAAATTTACTTCCTAGGATGGTATTTTTCCATAACTTGTTTTAAAAAGCTTTTGTCTAAATGCATATAAATTTCCGTAGTAGTAATACTTTCATGACCTAACATTTGTTGAATAGACCGTAAGTCGGCACCATTTTCTAATAAATGCGTAGCAAAAGAATGTCTAAAGGTATGTGGACTTACTGTTTTTCCAAGTTCCGCTTTTAAAGCCAATCCTTTAATAATCATAAAAATCATATTCCTTGTCAATTGCTTTCCTCTTCTGTTTAAGAATAAAGTATCTTCAAAGCCTTTTTTGATATTGATATGCGTTCTAATTTGTTTCCTATATATATCGATGTATTTCTGTGTTTCAATGTTTATGGGTACAAAGCGTTGTTTATCTCCTTTACCGGTTACTTTAATAAAACTTTCAGAAAAAAATAAATCGGAGATTTTTAAAGTGATCAATTCTGTAACGCGTAGCCCACAGCTATATAGGGTTTCTAGCATGGCTCTGTTGCGTTCGCCTTCTGCTTTGCTTAAATCTATTTGATGAATTAACAGATCAATCTCTTCAATGGCTAAAGTGTCTGGTAATTTTCTTCCAATCTTTGGCGTTTCTAATAAAGAAGTGGGATTGTCTTTTCTATAATTTTCAAAAATTAAATAATCAAAAAAACTTCGCAAGCCAGATATGATACGAGATTGACTTCTAGCATTGACTTCTTTAGAAATTTGATAAATAAACTGTTGAATGGTTTCATTACCAATGGCAATTGGAGAGATAAAAATTTCATTTGCCTCTAAAAATCCTATCAATTTAAATACATCTCTATTATAATTTTCAACCGAATTGGCAGATAAGCCACGTTCAATTTTTAAATATAATTGATAATCATGTAAAGCATTTTGCCATTTCATTAGCGTAAAATTAAGTTAAAAATATCATTTTTTATTCATCAGCTGTTAAACTAATGAATATCATTGACTTAGGGGTGTTTTATGATGTAAATTTAATGTATGAGGTTATATATTTAAATAGGCTACAAACAATAAGCTTTAAATATTAACTAATTAAAATTAAATGCTATGAAAAAATTATTAATGATTATCGCAATTGTTTTATTTGGATTCACCGATGTGAATGGTCAGGATAAAATGGAATTTGGAATTAAAGGAGGTGTAAACCTATCCGATATTACAGGAGATGGTGTGGAAAGTTTCGATGGAAGAAAGTGTTTTCATTTTGGTGTAGTCATGGAAATTCCTATTTCAAAAAAACTCTCATTCCAGTCAGAACTGTTATATTCTTGTCAGGGATCAGATTATGGTGGAATTGTTGATAGTTCTATTGATGAACCCACTACAGTAATTAGAAAAGCAAGTACATATGATGGTACTATTAAAGTAGATTATTTAAATGTACCTTTATTGGCTAAATATTATATAGTTGAAGGTTTACATGCAGAAGTTGGTCCTCAAGTAGGATTTTTATTATCAGCTAAAAATGAATATGAATCTGATTTTGATTCTGGAGAAGATGATATTAAAGATTATGTAAAAGGTATTGATTTTGGCATAGATTTCGGTTTAGGTTATAAATTAGACAATGGTATAAATTTTGGGGCACGTTATAATTTGGGTTTAACCGATTCAAATGATGATCCTGATTTGGTAAATGTTACCTATAAAAATAGCGTAATACAATTTTCTCTAGGGTATTTCTTTTAAAGAATCCTGAAGTAAATTATTCATAAAAAAAAAGCGGCACTTTGTCGCTTTTTTATGAAATAAAATTTGATAAATTTGCTATATGAAAATCATCATCATCAACGGTCCTAATTTAAACTTATTAGGCACAAGAGAACCTGAAGTTTATGGAAGTTTATCCTTTATTGAATTTTTAGAGGAGCTAAAGAAAAAATATAAGGATATTGAAATAGATTATTTTCAATCGAATATTGAAGGTGAAATTATAGACAAACTACACGAAGTAGGTTTTAATTATAATGGTATTATATTAAATGCGGCTGCATATACACACACTTCTGTAGGTATTGGTGATGCCGTAAAAGCTATTGAAACTCCCGTTGTTGAAGTGCATATTTCTAATGTATATGCAAGAGAAGAATTTAGACACCATTCTTATATTTCTCCAAATGCCAGTGGTATTATTGTTGGTATGGGTTTAAAAGGTTATGAATTGGCCATACAAAGTTTTTATGATTAGTAATTGATGATGAAGACTTGCTAGAACGATATTAAATATAACAGAATAATATCTGTTACAATTTCAACACCATTTTTATATTACTTCTTTGATATGGTGTATTAAGGCTAAGAGAAACTTCTTCAAAACCGTATTTTTTATAAATATAAATGGCATTTTTAAGTACAGTATTAGAATAAAGTAGTAGCTCACTCCAGCCTTTATCTTTCGCAAAATCTATGCAGTGCTGCATTAATAACTGACCAATTTTAAATCCTTGATACTTTGGAGAAACTGCCATTTTACTTAATTCAAATCCTTCATTTTCATTTATCAAAGCTACAGTGCCAACTACTTCTCCATTGAGCATCGCAAAAAATATATAACCTCCTTTATCAATAATATACGATTTGGCATTCTCTAAAACGTCTCTATCATGGTCTTCTACATAAAAATACTTTTCTAACCATTCAATATTTAGATCTCTAAATATATTGACATATTTTATGTCAAAAGGAATAATATCAATGTGCATAAACTACATTTTACTATCTATATGATTCATAATCTCATTTTCAATGGAAATGGTATTTTGATATATTTTTTTTGCTTTCATTTGAATATCATCTGCAAACTTTCGATCCTTTAAATCTTTGGCATTGATACGAACATTAAAATAAGCACCAATCACAGCCGTTCTGGCACATAAAGCACCAACACCGGCATCAGATAGTGAACTTGGTAATCCTTTTTTAATCATTGCCTGCATTATTTCCATCGAATTATAAGCGGTTTCCATAACTAGGAATGGGATTTCAGTTGCGTATTTGGTAGCCTCTTCTACAGCAATTTTTCTTATTTCTTTTTCTTCATTGGTGTTCTTTGGCATTCTAAATCCCTCAATAATTTTATTAAAAGCATTGGTGTCTTCATCAACTAAAAAGAGTAATTTGTTTTTATAAGCCTGTCCTTTTTCTGCCCAATTTGAATAGCTTTCCCATTGATCATCCCAACCTGCTTTATGAGCCGATAAATTAGCAACCATAGTACCTAAAGAAACACCTAACGCACCAACATAAGCGGCTATTGATCCACCACCTGGAGCTACAGACTCACTTGCAGTTACATCAGCAAAAGTATCTAATGGTAAATCTATTAATTTTTTATTTGCATTTTTTTCTAATACATATTCTATAATTTTTTCTTGAGGATTAAAGGGTTTTAAATCATCTAAACCCAAAGATTTTACAGCAATATTAATTTTCTCCTTTTCTGAAACACCTAATGAACGTTGTTGTTTTTTTAGGAAATAATCAGCGGCATCTAACATCGCTTTTAATGGCACCAAACCTACCAATTCAGATCCTGTTACTCGTAAACCTCTTTCTTGAGCAGCAATACAGCTTTCATCAAAAGCGATATGCATAGCTGTAATTGAAATATTTGTCAAATTATAGGATATCTGAGCAATACCATATTCTTCAATATACCATCCTATACCTTTTACGGCCTTTAATTTTCCGGGAATCCTTACGGGTTCTCCTTTAGTATCTAATAATTTTTTTCCGGTAATAGGATTACCTTCCCTTAGTATCCTTCCGGCTTCGCGTATATCAAATGCTATGGCATTGGCCCTACGTGTAGATGTTGTATTTAGATTGATATTATAGGCTATTAAAAAATCTCTTGCAGAAATGGCAATAGCTCCTGTTTTAGCAACCGTATCATTAAAGGCTGACGGACCAAAATCAGGTTTCCAATTGGGATTGGCTAATTTTTTAGGCAAACCTTCATATTCTCCTGAACGGCAATTTGCTAAATTTTTTCTACTAGGTACTTTGGCAGCATTTTCATAAAAATAACCAGGTATACCTAGTGCTTCACCCACACGTTCACCTAATTGATGAGCAAAGGCTGCAGTTTCTTCTAGGCTAATTCCTGAAATTGGGACTAGCGGACAAACATCAGTTGCACCAAAACGAGGATGTTCTCCGGAATGTTTACTCATATCAATTAACTCTGAAGCTTTTTTTATCAATCTAAAAGCAGCTTCAATAACTTGTTTAGGCGGTCCAACAAAAGTAATAACCGTTCTATTGGTTGCTTTACCGGGATCAATATCTAACAGTTTTACACCTGCTACAGTTTCTACCGTTTGGGCAATAGTATTTATAATATCCGTATTACTGCCTTCACTAATATTTGGTACACATTCTATAAGTTGTTTTTGCATTGTAAATTATGTTATTATATTATCTAAAATTTTCAAAAATATGGAATTTATAGTCAATTATTTTATAATTAAAACATTAGATATAAAGATTTAAATTTACTACTTTTGGGGCAAATAAAAAATCAATATAAAAAATGAATATAATTAAAATTTTTACTGTAGTAATAACACTTACGGCATTAGTTTCTTGTAATAGCCAAGGTGTATCAAAAAAAGCATTAACAAATGAAATTGATAGTGTGAGCTATGCCTTGGGTTTAGATATGGCTGTAAAATTAAAAGCTAACTTTGATGAAGTAGATAAAGATCTTTTTACACAAGGTTTTACGAATGGTATAGATTCTACCAATTTGTTGATTGACAGCAATAAGCTAGATAGTATATTGAGAACGTACTTTCAGAAAAGACAATTAGCAACAAGAGAAAAACAACAAAAGGAAGCTCTTGAAAAAGCGGAAAAAGAATTTGCTGCTGACAAAGAAGCAGGCGTTAAATTCTTAGAAGAAAACAAATCTAAAGAGGGTATCAAAACTACAGCAAGTGGTTTACAATATTTAGTATTAAAAGAAGGGACAGGTGAAAAACCAACTGCGGCTTCAAAAGTAAAAGTTCATTACCACGGCACCTTAATTGATGGTACTGTATTTGACAGCTCAGTAGATAGAGGTGAACCTACAGAATTTTTTGCTAATCAAGTTATAAAAGGATGGACAGAAGGACTTCAGTTAATGAATACCGGTGCAAAATATAGATTTTTTGTACCTCAAGAATTGGCTTATGGTGCTTTTCCACGTCAAGGAGGTCCAATTAAGCCTTTTTCCAGTTTAATTTTTGATGTTGAATTATTAGAAATTACAAAGTAAAAGATTACAACTGATATCTATTGACTATAAGAATGTGTTTTCTTACTGCATGTTTTTGTCAAAAAATTGCATATAATTTATAAAAGAGAGATGTTACCATCTCTCTTTTTTTGTGTAATTTTACTGTATATATCTTGATTTTTTTTATCATAATGAGTTAAGATGTTGTATAACATAAAAAGCATAATAAAATGAAAAAAACGCATGTATTACTATTCGTTAGTATTTTTCTATTCCTTTCATGTAATGATGATAAAAATAAAAAATCAGAAGAAACAATGACTGAAAATCCCTTATTGTCTGAATGGAATACTTCATTTGGAGTTCCGCCATTCGATAAAATTAAAAGTGAAGATTATCTTCCTGCTTTTAGAGAAGCAGTTAAAATTCATAAAGAGGAAATTGATGTTATACGCAATAACAAAGAGGAGCCTACTTTTATAAATACCGTTGAAGCCTTAGAATTAAGTGGTGAAAAGTTGAATAGATTTACAAATGTATTTTTTGCAGTAAGTTCAGCAAATACAGATGATGTATTAAAAGAAGCCAGAAAAACCATTGCCCCTGAATTAACCGCTCATAATGATGAAATTGATTTAAATACAGAGCTTTTTAATCGTGTAAAAGTTGTTTTTAAACAAAAAGAAACTTTAAACCTGAGTCCGGAAGAAATGCGTCTTTTAACTGAAACATATAAGAATTATGTAAGAGCCGGCGTGAATTTAGAAGGGCAAAATAAAGAAAGACTCAAAGAAATTAATAAACGTATATCTGAACTATCAACAACATTTGGAGATAACCTTTTAGAGGAAACCAATGCTTTTGAATTACATGTCACTGATAAAAAAGATCTAGGCAATTTATCTGCCAGTTTAATTGCCGGAGCGGCAGAAGAGGCAAAAAAGAGAGGACATGATACAGGTTGGTCTTTTACCTTACAACGCCCTAGTATCAATCCGTTTTTACAATCATCTCCAAATAGAGATTTTAGAGAAAAATTATTCCAAGGATATGCTTTAAGAGGAGATAATAATAATGAAAATGATAACAAAGCTGTATTATTAGAAATAGCAAATTTACGCGTAGAAAGGGCAAAGTTAATTGGTTTTGATACCCATGCAGATTATGTGCTTGCTGATGCCATGGCAGAAAATCCTAAAGCGGTTTATGAATTTATGGATAAGTTATGGGCGGCAGCTTTAAAAATGGCAAAAAATGAGCAAAAAGCATTGTCAGACATGATGAAAAAAGAAGGTGTTACAGGTGAATTTAGAGGAAGTGATTGGCGTTATTATGTTGAAAAAGTTAGGGAGGAACGTTATCAGTTTAACGAAGATGAAACAAGACCTTATTTTGAATTTACAGCGGTAAGAGAAGGTGTTTTTATGTTGGCCAATAAATTATTTGGTTTGACATTTAAAGAGCTAAAAGATCTTCCTAAATGGCATAAAGATCAACAAGTTTTTGAAGTTTTAGAAGCAGATGGAAAACATTTAGGGGTTATTTATATGGATTTCTTTGCTCGTGAAAGTAAAAGGGGAGGAGCATGGATGAATGCTTTACGCCAGCAATCTAATGTTGATGGATTTGAAACCCCAATAGTGACCAATAATTTTAATTTTCCTCCACCAACTAAGGATACACCCTCGTTGTTATCCTTTACTGAGGCTCAAACTTTATTTCACGAATTTGGTCATGCTTTACACGGTTTATTCTCACATGTGAAGTACCGCTCTTTATCGGGAACAAGTGTGCCACGAGACTTTGTAGAGTTTCCGTCTCAAGTTATGGAAAATTGGATGAGCGAACCTGAGGTGTTGGCTTTATATGCCAAACATTATCAAACAGGAGAAGTAATACCTGATGCTATGATTCAAAAAATGAATAAAGCCAATAGTTTTAATGAAGGTTTTAGAACAGTAGAATATATGGCAGCTGCATATTTAGATATGAACTGGCATACTTTAAAAGAGCCGAATTCAAAAATTGATGTGCGTAAATTTGAAAAGGATTTCTTGAAAAAAATGGGATTGATAGATGAAATTTTGCCACGTTATAGAAGTAATTATTTTGCTCATATTTTTTCAGGTGGTTATTCTTCAGGTTACTATAGTTATTTATGGAGTGAAGTTTTAGATGCTGATACTTTTAATGAATTTAAAAAAACAGGAAATATTTTTGACCCGGTATTGGCGAAAAAGTACCGTCATATGTTAAGTAGTGGAGGGTCAAAATCAGGTATGGATTTATATAAAGAATTTTTGGGTAGAGTACCTGAAATAGATCCATTATTGAAGAAAAAAGGTTTTGAATAATATATGCTTTTAGCATCATAAAAGTCTGACAATTTTAATGTTTCAAAATCGTCAGGCTTTTTTTATGGTTTTTATTGGCTGTTGTGTAATTTTAGAATTAACATTAGTTCTGATAATAACCAAAATCCAATTATTTTATAAAAATTTTTTAAGGTTAAGCATATAAATTAATCAATTAGAAAAATGCTTAACTAATTTGATTTTTTTAAAGAAACAACCCTTGCATTCCTGGTTTTTTAAGAACAATTGATTAAAATTTTCTAAATGGCTTTCTAATTCTTTTTTTGAAATGACTTTATTATGATAAGAAAAATAGAATTTATAAGTTGGATCAGACAAATCAATATGAGGTTGAAGTAATCTGGAGAAATTGTTTTTTAAACGACGTTGTTTTAGTTCATTACTAGATATTACTATACCATCATTTCTATGACGGTTTGTATCTATATCAATAATGCTTCCTCCATTATATTCTTTTATCTTTTGTAATACGCTATCTGAAAGGTTGTAATCTGATAGTATTTTGAAATTCAGAGAATCATTTAAATTATTTAGATTATGAGTGTTTAACCAATTATTATTACTGTTTATAAAAACCTTATACCCTAAGCTATCTTCCTTTGCTAAGAAGAACTCTAAATCATCAGCAATACCACCAAAGTAGACATAGTCAATGACAGATGAATTTAAATGGACATCTTTATTAATCATTAACTTCGCCTTGTTTTGTGATTTATCATTTGTGTAGACATATATATAGCCAATATCTTGGATGACACTATCCAATTTTTTGTTTACTTTTTCAACATATATATTGTATTTTTCTGATGCTTCTATTCTTGCCAATCGTATTGGATCGTTTAATTTCTTTTCATAATCAATTAAAGGAAACATGAATAGAGGGCTAGCTGCTAAAAATAGGGAGTAAAATGTAATAACATTTCTAATTATATTACTTTTTTTATGCTCAATGTCGAGCTTATAATAGTCAATATAATCTTCTTCTTCAGGAGCATAAATAGCACCTTGTTTATCTGAAAAACTATACACAACTTTTTCTGATTTAAGCTTAAAGCCAACAACGGTATTTTTTATTTTCTTTCCAGATTCATCAACCAGCAATATTTTTTTCCAATATCTGTGAATATTTTTATCGAATAATGCTTCCCCATTTAATGCAACGCCAATGTTTCGCTGCTTATCTTTTTTTATTTGAAAATAGGCAATCACCATAACGACGGGAATTATAAAAAAAAGTATAATAATAAAAAGTATCATCTATGACTAATATTTGTATCTGGATTTAATAAGTTGCATTATAGTGGTGTCGTTTTAAATTTCAATAATCACCTTCTCTTCCAAGGTGTCTGTCGGCAAAGTAAGTTGCAAGTCCCTATGGCTCTTGGGATAAATATAGACAAACTTTTGCTGAACAACTCAAAATTACTATGATGAGTTGCATAATTTTATGGGTAAGTTTAAGGTACAGATTGGCCATTTTCATTCGATCCATTGTTGAAGCATATTTTTCATTTCTATCCTTTTTATTGAAAGTGTATTAGAATGATGATCTAGGTGCTTAATCAATAGTATATTTTTTAAAGCCAATTCTTTTTGATCAAAACCATATATTTTATCGGTTTTATGTGTTTTTTTTAGAATTTCATAAATTAATTCAGTGATTTTTTCAATATGCAATACATTTAAAGTATTTATTTTTAAAAGTAATTTTGTGTTTTCAAGTTCAATTATTTCACTAATTGATAAGTCTATTTTTGCTTTTAATTCCTCACTTATATTATTAATTTCTACTTCTAAACCAGGAAGTTTCATACTACTAGCTTGACTAATTAATTGAATAAAAAACAAAGTCATTTTTTGAATTTCCCTTAGTATAAAATCGTTTTCCTGTTGCATTATAAAGTTTATAGATTTTAGATCCTATGATTTCCTGGGGTTCAATTAAATTTTCTTAACCAATATATTATTGAAGTCAAAGGGTAATATAATGATGTCCATTTTGTTGTTTTACTCTTTGTAAAAAAGTTTTATTTTTCGAAAACTTTTTTTAATTCTTGCAAGTTTGGATCTTCCGGAAAATACTTTATAAGTCGATCGGTTAATGTATTCCCAATTTCGCAATCTTTATTTTTAAATTGACAATTATAGCTATAGGCTAAGGCTAACCTGTAATTTGCTTCATAGTCATTAGGAAATAATTTAACCGCTTGGTTATAACGATAAACCGCATTATTCTAGTTCTTTTTTTCAATCCATTGATCTCCTTCTTCAATAAAATAGCTGTATTCATTAATGTTTTCAATTAAATATTTTTCTTTAACTATTTCATCGCTTTGAATTTTTATTTCTTCAGCCTTATTAAAATTGTAAATTCCTATTGCGGTAATCACAGTAACAACTATAAATATAATACTCCATGCCCTAATGTTTTCTGCCCTACGATGTTTTAAAATTTTTTGACGTATAAGAATTAATTCTTCTTTGGTTGCCGTTTTTAAATCAATTTTTCCCTGTGCAGCCTTGTAATATTCTTTTTTTGTACTTAAAAATGAACGTTCTCTTTTGAACATGTTTTTTTTACGAAGTAAACTCCTATTGCTTCGCAAAACATTTATCATATGTTGCATACTACCTTCGCCGCCCATAACTATTTTTTAATAGTATTATTTGTACTATGAAAACCGTATTGTGATTATATCTTCTACCATTTAGGGTATAAATTGGTATTCATTGCAATTTATTGATTTTTTAACAAAAATGCTAATCACTTTGGTTTGAAGAACTATGCTAGTACTTTTCATAGGAGCTTTTGTTATACACTGACTTATTTCTCACTAACTTTATAATAAATCATCACGTAAGAGGGGGATAAGGCTAAAAGTTCATTAGTTTCTTTTTCATTGTACGTTAGATGAGCAACTCCGCAAAACCTGTCAAATCCATATTTTTCGTCTTTCCATGAAGACGCAAAGACCATAAGTGGAATTTTTTTATTTAATTCCCAATTTGTTTCGGAATAACTTCTCCAATTAAAAAATGAATTTTCACTTGTCCGGTTCAATTCAACTCCTGCCTTTCTACTAAAACTATAGGTTTTAATAAATAATTCGCTTTTAGTGTCATTATCTTTAGTAATGATTTTTATTTTGTCAATAAAGTCATAATATGGCTTACCCGATTCATAGTAGTGATACGTACTTCCGAACTGAGCTAAAGTATCGGTTTTGACCAGTTTACCCTTATCATATTTGTCCGATAATAAGACCATGTTATATTTTTTATCAAATTTTCCAAGTTCAAATTTGTTAATTTTTATTCCTAGGGTTTCCATTACCTCCAGTAAATCCAACATTGAAGTTTCTTCATTATTATAAATTTTCATTGGGTTTTCCTTCTCCAATTGAGTACGAAGATCAACCTTAAAATCTTGTGCAAATGAAAGTTGAATGGTTAATAGACAAATGGCAATAAATATATCAGTTTTTTTCATGGCTCGTTTTTTAGTTTGTGTATAACATTAATATAACCCTATTGTGATTATATCTTGTATAGCTATAATCAATTTAAAAGCTAAACAAATAGTATGATTAAAGTTTCTTTGGTAAAAGGGAGAAACATAAGTATTCGTTTAGCGAATCAACTATCCAAATATAGTTTTTTATTTATTTAGAAGCAAATTAAATAGTGACAGTAAGTTTTTTAACATCAAGGGCTTAGGCTTTGTTGTTTGATATTTCAATCATTAAAAAAAACCAATAAAACACAAGTATTACACTTGCTCTCCGGCAATAAGCACGGTATCAATTAAATGACTGCCAAAAGCATAAGGTAAAAATCCATAAGAGGGAATTTCTTTGGTTATTATTAAATTGGCTTTTTTGCCTTTGGTAATACTGCCATGAGTATCTGCCAAACCCATGGCATAGGCACCGTTAAGAGTAGCGGCATTAATAGCTTCTTCCGGAGTCATTTTCATTTTGATACATGCAGTACTTAGCACAAAATTCATATTGCCGCTAGGTGTAGAACCCGGGTTATAATCTGATGCTAAAGCTAATGGTAGTCCGCTATCTATTAATTTCCGTGCAGGTGTATAGGGTATGCCTAAAAAGTAAGAACAAGAGGGTAGTGCCACAGGCATGGTGTCGCTTCCTTGAAGAGCAATAAGGTCATTGGTATCTAGCACTTCCAAATGATCTACAGATAGGGCATGATGTTTTATTCCAACTTGAACACCACCAATACTGGTAAATTGGTTGACATGTATTTTTGGAACAAGTCCGTAGGATTGTGCAGCCATTAGTATTCTTTCGGTTTGAGCGACTGAAAAATAACCAGTTTCACAAAACACATCTATAAAATCTGCTAAATGTTCTTTCGCTATCTGCGGAAGCATTTTGAAAATGATCAAATCTATATAGGCTTCTTTATTATTTTTATATTCGGCAGGAAAAGCATGTGCTCCTAAAAAAGTAGATTTTACAGTAATAGGATAATGTTTCGCTAACTTTTTTATGACCCTAAGCATTTTTAATTCGGCATTAACGTTTAATCCATAACCCGATTTTATTTCAATGGCTCCGGTGCCCAAAGCCATTACTTCTTCCAGTCTTTTTGAGGCTTGTTGATAGAGCTCTTCTTCAGAACTTGCCTGTAGTTTTTTAGCAGAATTTAATATACCGCCACCTTTTTCAGCAATCTCTTCATAGGAAAGTCCGTTAATACGATCTATAAATTCTCCTTCGCGATTACCGGCATAAACTATATGTGTATGACTATCGCACCAAGCAGGTAATACTATCTTTCCTTTAGCATCAATTATAGTGTCGGCAGATTTTTCTCTGAGATGCTCCATTGCTCCAAAATCCTGAATGAGCCCATCTTCAATCCTTAAATAGGCATTTTTCAAAGATGGCAAGGTTTTCATATCCTTACCGGATACCTTTTTTACAACGGAATTCCTAATTTGAACCAACTCCTTAATGTTGACAATTAATGTACTCATTTATGACTATATTTGAATTCAAATATAATCGAAATATGTTAGAATTACCTAAAAACGAATATGCTCCTTTTTATGCACCATATATCTTAGAAGCTTCAAAATCTGATAAGGGAATTGTAGAGAATTTACAAAGTAGCCTCATTGATTTTTTTGAATTATTATCAGATATACCAGAAGAAAAACAATTATTTGCTTATGCAGAAAATAAATGGACAATTAAAGAGCTTGTTCAGCATATGATTGATACCGAAAGGGTGATGGCTTATCGAGCATTGCGTATTTCAAGAGGTGATACAACGGCTTTAGCCGGATTTGATGAGAATGATTTTATTGCAAATGCAAATGCCAATCAAATTCCTTATATAGAATTATTAAAAGAATTTTCTTTGGTTAGAAAATCTTCTATAGCCATGTTTAAAGGTTTTTCAGATGAAATGCTCCTCCGTAAGGGCAGAGCGAGTGAAACAGAAATCTCTGTTAGGGCCTTGGGGTTTATCCTTACAGGCCATGTGTTACACCATTTAAATATAATTAAAGAAAGATATTTTTAGCCTTATTTCGACCAAAAAATATTTGCAGCTTTTCATCCGATAGCTATTGGGATTGTAGCACTAATAAGTTAGTTACCACTTCTTTATTATTTTTCAAACCTCACTATTTCTAAGGTTTCTGCAAATTTATTTCTTAGATCAAGCTTAGGTTTATAATAAAGTAACTTTTGTTTACGTTATTCTTACCTAAACAAAGATGAAACATGAAGCATAATTTTGACGCTGAGGATGAATCTCAAGATCCTAGAAAGAAAAAAAAGAAAAAACATAAACCTTATAAAAAAGACAAATACGCTTTATCTAAAATTATTGAATACGAAAATTACCTAAGCAATATTGAATTATTCAGTAAAGGAGGAAATAATTTAGATTTCAAATAATTTTTTTTGATTGTTCATTAAGAATCAAAAATTTAAATCGAACGTCATTCTGAACTTGTTTCAGAACCTCATTACGCTTTAAATCAATGCGATAAAAGGAGACCCTGAATGAATTCAGGGTGACGTGATAAAATATGACCAAAAACGGATATACGTTTAAAAATTCGCTATATTTGGTATAACTTAAAACTTAAGTTATGCGTAATATACTTTTTATCAGCTGTTTTTTATTGACTTTTACTGTTTTTGCACAACAAAAAGGTCAAGAACAGGATAGTACACAAATACCTTCAAGTATTTTTACGTTAAATACACTTCATTTCAATCAAGATACAGATTGGGTTTACAAGCCGTTACAGCTAACAGGTTATAAATTTATGATTGTTGATAATTTTAATAATAACGGTTTTTACAATAATGTTCATTTTGATCTAAGAAATTTTGGTAGAGAAGTTTCTGTTGAAGATCTCTTTGATAATTATATTAAATCTGAATTAAATAATTTTGATGTAAGTAAAAATAGTAGACATTTTATTTGGACAATGTGGGATACCAGTTTGCAAAAACAATATCAACAAGGTCAAAATAAAAATTAGTAAGCTGTTTTATCCTCTTTTTCAGTCCAAAGTTTAAAAGCTTCTATAGCTTCATTTCTGGCCAATTGTTCAAATTTTATACTCCGTTCGTCTGTAGGTAATGCAATTTCCTTATAAATAAATTCGTCGTCAAAACCTATGTCAGCGGCGTCTTGTTGATTGCATCCATAATAGACTTTATCGGGTCTGGCCCAATAAATAGCTCCCAAACACATAGGGCAGGGTTCACAAGAAGTATAAATAGTACAGCCTTCTAATTGAAAGGAATTCAGATTTTTACAAGCTTCTCTTATGGCAGTTATTTCAGCATGTGCCGTAGGATCATTTGTAGATGTAACTTTATTATTACCTCGCCCAATAATTTTACCATCTTTTATAATAACACAACCAAAAGGACCACCTTCATTGGCATTCATGCCTTTAATGGCAGCTTTAACAGCCTCATGCATAAACGCTCTATCAGCAAGATCATCATCTTGGTCTAAATGCGATTGAGCCTTGGCAGCTTCGTCGATAAATTTTTTATTGAATTGGTTGCACATATGATATTAGATTTTAGATATGATTTTTACGTTATTTTTAAGGTGTAAATGGATATTAGACTTGAGAAAACTATGCTAATATTTGTTTTTCAAATTTTTCACTGTCTTTAAACGCTAGAAGATTCCCATCCGGATCAAAAAATTTGGCAATAGTACCCCAGTCATGCTCTTGATAGTCCACTTTAATATTTTTTGAAATTAAGGTGTCAGCCAATAACCTCACTTCAGGCACATTCATTCGTAAACAAGTTTTAATACGATCTGTATTTGTTTCTGTATTTTGATAGGTCTTATCTAATTCTACCATTAAATACGATGCACCAAATTCAAAGCAGGTTAGCATATCTGTAGTAAACATTTTTTTTAACTCAAGTGTGTTTTCATAGAAGTCAACACATGCTGTGTATTTGACTACATATAATATAATACCCGTTCTGTCAAATTTCATTTATAACTTTAATTTTTAGCATTATTTCCCTTTCTTTTGTATAGGGGCTTTTTATTTCAAACCACTAGTCATTTCCTCAGGCTTCACCCATTGCTCATATTCCTCCGCCGTTACATGACCTAAACGAATGGCTTCTTCTTTTAAGGTAGTCCCATTTTTATGGGCAGTATTGGCAATAGCTGCAGCTTTATAATAACCAATTTTGGTATTCAATGCCGTTACTAACATTAATGAATTGTTTAATAATTCCTTAATTTTTGTATGATTGGGTTCAATACCTTCCGCACAATGATCATTAAACGAAACACAGGCGTCTCCTAAGAGTCTGGCAGACTGTAATACATTGTTGGCCATAATAGGTTTGAATACATTAAGTTCATAATGACCTTGTGTGCCAGCTACAGAAACAGCTACATCGTTACCTATAACTTGAGCACAAACCATAGTTAATGCTTCCGCTTGTGTTGGATTCACTTTTCCGGGCATAATTGAGCTGCCGGGTTCATTAGCAGGAATGATCAATTCACCAATACCCGACCGTGGTCCGGAAGCCATCATTCTTATATCATTAGCAATTTTATTTAAAGAAACGGCCAGTTGTTTTAAAGCACCATGAGATTCTACTAAGGCATCATGTGCTGCCAGAGCTTCAAATTTATTTTCTGCGGTTATAAAGGGTAATCCTGTAAATTCTGCTATTTTTTTAGCTACCAGTACATCATAACCTTTAGGTGTATTTAAACCGGTACCTACTGCTGTGCCTCCTAAAGCCAGTTCAGAAAGGTGTGCTAAGGTATTTTTTAATGCTTTTAATCCGTGATTTAATTGAGAGGTATAGCCTGAAAATTCTTGACCTACCGTTAGTGGTGTAGCATCCATTAAATGTGTACGGCCAATTTTTACTACATCAGCAAAGGCTTCTGATTTTTGTTGTAAGGTATCTCTTAATTTTTCAATTCCGGGAATGGTAGTTTCTACAATCATTTTATAACAGGCAATATGCATACCTGTTGGAAACGTATCATTTGACGATTGTGATTTATTCACATCATCATTAGGTTGAATGGTTTTATCGCCTTCACCAATAGTTTTACCGGCTATTTCATGAGCACGGTTGGCAATAACTTCATTAACATTCATATTACTTTGAGTACCGGAACCCGTTTGCCAAATTACCAAAGGAAATTGATCGTCAAGTTTTCCATCTAAAATTTCATCACATACAGTAGAAATAAGGTCGCGTTTATCTTTGGCAAGTACACCTAAATCAAAATTGGCATGAGCGGCAGCTTTTTTTAAGTAAGCAAAGCCATAAACTATCTCTAGAGGCATTGACGCAGCATGTCCTATTTTAAAATTATTTCTTGAGCGTTCTGTTTGAGCTCCCCAGTATTTATCGGCAGGTACATTCACCTCACCCATGGTGTCTTTTTCTATTCTGTATTTCATTTTTTCTAAAATTAAAATGTCATACAAAGTTACAAAATAAGAATTTTAAAAGCATAAAAAAAGGTCAGCATTTGCTAACCTTTTTTAATATAATAATCTTAAAATTATTCGACTATCGCAGCTTTTTCTACAATAACATTTTCAGATAAATCTAGATCTTCATCATATTCAGCACCCGACCTAATTACACCTTTAATTTTTACGGAATCGCCAACTTTTATTTTATCAACTTGAGTATTACTGTCTAATGTAAAAGTACAAGAAACACCCATTTTTTCAGAGTCGTCTTTAAGTAAAACCACTTGTTGACCCAATTGATCTTTAGAAATAGATGCTACTTTACCACTAATAATTAATACCTTAGACTCTCCTTCACTATCTAAATACAAGTCGTTGGCTTTTGCTTTATCCTCTAAAAATTCATTAACCAATGCAGTACTTTCCATAGTGGCAAAAGCTTTTGTTGACTGAATATTTCTATGAGGCATAAACCACATATAAGCAGCGTATGCAATTCCTATTACCGCTATTACTACTATAAGCTTAAAAATTTTAGATTTCATAGTATTTATTTACTAAAGTTTAAGTGAGCCGTAATTATTACTGTTTTAGAAATATTTGTGGAAGGTTTACCACTTGTAAAAACAACACCATAATCTGCCAATACAACATCAAATGTTGTCATTCCGGTTACGGCTCCATCTTTAACGGTAACATTTAGTTTTTCAGTAACTTCTTTAGCAACACCATGAATAGTTAATGTACCAGTTACATTAGCCTCATAACTACCATCAGTTGCAAAATCTATATCGCTTACATTGGTAATAGTACCTTTAAATTTACTTTTAGGAAACTGTTTGGTGTCTAAAAATTTCTTAGAATTATAATGTTTTTGCATCAAAGCTTTTTCAAATTCAAAACTTTGCATAGGTACAGAAAATACTAAAGTACCTTCAGTAGGTTTAAGAATACTCGTTACTTTGTAATTGTTGGCTTCAATATCTTCAGCAGGTGTACTAGAAAAGAATTTGATATGACCACTTGTAGTAGATAATTTGTCCTGACTAAATGCTGTTAAGGAAACAATTGATAATAGTAATAGAAATAAATTTTTCATAAAATATGTTTTTAAATTTTTGTTATGCCCATTTTGTCGTTCAAAATTTATAGACTTACAAATACTATATAATTTTTTTTAAAAAAAAAGTGGAGTACAATATTTATAATATGAAAAATATATGTTATTTTTGAGCAGAATTTAAATGATGATAATATGGAATTTACACAGTTTGTAGGATTTTTAATCTTTTTAACCGTATTTACGATGGGGTTTTGGTTATTAATTTTTGCTTTGACTTTTATAGTTCCTTATTGGTTATTTGGTAATTTAATGGAAAATTTCAAATTGAGACGTGAGGCAAAAAAGAATAAAAAATAGGTTTATCAATAATATCGCATATAAGGGTTGGCAATGGCTAACCCTTTTTTTTTGTGCTAAATCTTGTCATGCTGTATCTCGAACATATTGTGGTTATATCTCTAGAAACACCACGTTTTAAGGTGTTTAACTAGATTGTCATCATCACTCACAGTAGTTAATTACTAAAGGTGCCGTTAGAATACTACAATTTTTGATCTTGCTTATCTTCTAAAACATCTTTATTTACTTCATTACTTCTATCTTTTATACTTTTTCTTTCTTGTTTGAACTGATATGTAAATGCCAAAGAAAATTGTCTGTCAAATCTAACACGTCTGTAGGTATTGGTATTGGCTTCTAATGAACGCGATGAAAACCATTTGGTATTAAAAACATCTAAAGCTTTAAAAGTTAGCATGGCTTTCTTTTTAAAAATAGACTTGCTAATGGTAATATTGGTAAAATTAATAGGTTTGTATTTTGCCAATCCTTCTATGATTGGAGATTGATACACATGCTGAGCTTTAAATCGCAATCCATTATTCAGGCTTACTAATGCAGAAGCTTCTGCATACAAAACGGTATTGGAACTATTGTAGGTATGATCTAGGGCATTTGAGGTTTCTTCTCTATAAGGACTCACATAAGTATTTAGTCTTAATCCTTTAAAAGGGGTATAGGTCATATCTATATCAACACCTATAGTCGTTCTATTACCACTATTTATAGGTGTTCTTTTAAAAGTGGCTAAACCATCGGCATTTTGACCTGCTGGTTGGATAACTGTTAAGAATTGATTTTCTGCATAATTGGTATAAACGGATGAGGTTACCAGCAACTTTTCAAAGTCCATATCATATAATAATTCAAAGTAATGCGTGTAAAAAGGGTTTAATTCCGGATTTCCTACGGATTGGAATCGTTCATCATTAAAAGAAATAAACGGATTGATTTGTGATATTTTTGGCCTGTCAATTGATCTTGAATAATCTAATGACAAGTAGCTGCCATTGTCAAATTCATAAGCTAAGGTTGCGGATGGAAAGAAATCAGTATAATTTTTTGCAATAGGATTATTGGAACGTGTTCCTACGGAAACATCTGAAATTTCAGAACGTAAGCCCAAAACATATGAAAAACTTCCATGAGTGGCGGTATACTGAGCATAAAAAGCATGAATTTTTTCGTCATATTGTACCACATCTGTAAATCCACCTACTACGATAAAATCCCTAAGAACATCATCAAATTGTGTTACTTTAAAAGCGTTTTTATAATAGCGTAAGGTACTTTTATACCCTAACTCTAGCATTTTGTCTTCCTTAAAGGGTAAGGCATAATCTAATTGCAACAAAAAATTATCTAGATTTTGATTTTTAGCTACTTTCTGATGAATAGATGCGTTGTTTGGAAGTATTGTATTTTCTATTATATCAGCATTGTTTTCAGAAATAGTGGTATTGTATTTAAAATCAAATGACAATTGCTGTCCGTTTTCATCAAATGTATTGGTATAATTTAAAAAGGTTTCAATTTTAGAAATATCATCAAAATCACTAACTTCTCTGTTAGAAGATTGTAATATTGAATTTGCCGATGTCAATTCTGGAGCAAAATCATTTAGATCTAAGTTTGAAATAAAATTCTTATTGCTGGTATTGATTAAAAAGGATGCCGTAATGGTATTTTTATTATCAATATAAAAATCGCTGCCAATGTTGAATAAAAAACTATTGCGTTGATTTTTATCTTTTCGGTTTTGTTCAAATATGCCAATACTGTATTCAGCATCATCAAAATATGTTTGATCTATGGTTGTTCTTTTAATTTTTTTCTCATTATTAAAACTAATGGTTGAAAAGAGATTAATATAATCAGTATTTTCATTTAAAAAGACCGATGCTCCATTATTGTCCGGTGTGCCGGCATGTATATCTAAAGAGCCGCTTAGGCCTAGACCTTTTCGTTTTTTTGTTATGATATTTAAAATTCCACCACCTTCTGCACTATATTTAGCAGAACGGGTAATTATTTCTACTTTTTCTATAGCATTTGACGGCATAGCACTTAACATATCCATACCATTATCCAAGCCAAAAACGGGCTTACCATCAATTAAAATCGTAGCAGAATTACCCCTCATACTCACATTACCTTCAGCATCAATTTTTACGGAAGGAGCGTTGTTTAATACATCTATAGCATTACCACCATAATTAGCAATGTCTTTTGAAGATCTATAAATCTTTTTATTAACCTTAAATTCTGTAAGTTGATTTTGTGATTTAAGTTTTACTTCTTCTAATAATTCAGCACTATAAAACAGTTCAATAAGGCCCAAATCAATATCGATATCAAGTTTTTTTTGAGGGGAAATATGAGGTTTATAAGACAAAAATTCAAATTTTATAGTATAAATATTTGGCTGGATTTGTATTGAGAAGTCGCCTTTTTTATTAGTGGTTGTTCCAACTAATTCAGTACCATTGTTAAAAGAAATAGTGGCAAATTCAATAGGCATTTTTGTGTTAGCATCTATAACTTTCCCACTAATGGAAATATTTTCATTATTATCTTGACTATACATCATTAAAGACAATAACAAAGTGATCATAAATAAAATGGGTCTTTTCAACTTTTTACACTTTAAGGAACAAAGCTAAAGTTTTAAGATGTAATATAAAATAGTGGTTTTTGGGTAGTTTTAAATTGTAAAACCTACTATTTGTTGTTTTAACTTTAATCAAAATTATACACTGTAGCTTCTAAAAAAAAACTACTAGCCCCATTAATTTTCACGAAATGAAACATGCAATTCGGGATCATTTTAATTTCCACCGATCACACTTTCAGTCTCAGTGATTTAGTTGTAAAATATTAGCTGATTAATTCGATAATATTTTCGGGTGGTCTCCCTAGAACAGCTTTATTGCCTTTAATGACTATTGGACGTTCAATTAGTTTTGGATGTGCTATCATAGCCTTGATAATGGCATCATCTGATAAGTTTTTATTTTTATATTGTTCTTTCCAAATAGCTTCATTTTTTCTAACCAATTGAATAGGAGTGAAGTCTAACATTTTTAAAATGTCTTTTAGTTCTTTTACTGATGGTGGATTGTTTAAATAATCAACAACTTCAAAATCTTGCCCTGAACCTTCTAATATTTGAAAACCTTGTCTGCTTTTACTACAACGGGTATTGTGATATATTTTCATTAGTGTAATTTAATTAAATTTTATCTATAGTTTTATCTTATTTTTTTGATGTTTCAAAGTTTTTTTAATTTTCAAATAGTGTTAACGGGTTAATTTTAAATTGTAATGAAGTTGGATCAGGTGTACCACCTTTTCTTTGAACAGTTAGTTTACATAGATTTAGTCCACCACGTTGTGAAACCTCTACTTTACCTTTTGAAAATAAATTTGTCACATAATTAATGTCTTTTAATATCCAATCTATATCTCCAGAATTATTATCTTTTCTAGTAACTAAAAACCATTCAGCAGCTAAGGCTCCTTTACCCTTTAAAATATCATTGAAAATAATAACTTTATTTTCATCAAAGAAATTTAGAAGATCCTCTACGTCAGAAGCATTTAATTCATTCAAGTACCATCGTCTTTTATCTTTTAGACCAACTTGTTCCTTTAGAGAAGGTGTTATTTCACCTGTAAATTTTTTGAGCGTTGTTGCTATCTTGTCATTGAATCCCCACATCAGTTGATATGTATCCACAGGGCGTTTGTCAATTTGATTAAAGTTAGCACCTTTATTTGCCTTTTTCAAAGATAAGTTCTCACGAAAAATGATGTCATCAATCTTAATATTCAATTGTAATTGAATGTCAGCTTTTTTAAATTTAATTGTATCATCAATTTTGTTGCTTGTGGCTCCAAACTCAATGGCTTTGTTTTTACTTATTCTCACTGGTATAGTAACTGCTTTAAGCGTATAGATCTTAGTATAATTGTATCCCATGATCCTTAACCATTCCTGTGCTTCATTATCATTTTTATAATTATTGAATTTTAAAGCAATATTGTCTTCATTTTCAAAACCTCCTTTCGCGGTTCTTGAACCAATAAGTTGTCTTTTATCCATTGATCAATATTTTACTCTCAGCTTTATCTGTAACAATTTTAGTGTTGACAATCTGTTTTAGAATTGCTTTAAGCACATCTATAGCCACACTATTACCAAACTGTTTATAGGCTTGAGATTGACTAGAGACAATATTAAAATCATCCGGAAAACCCTGTATTCTAGCACATTCCCTTGTCGATAGTTTTCTGATTGTATTTCCAATCTTATATAATCCCGTTTTTGAACCAACACCACCTCCATGAGCTGATAAGGTAATTGCATGACCAATTGGGTCATAGATACGTTCTCCCTGACCACCTTTATTAACGATACCAATTTGAATAGGCCTATTGGGTAATTCAATTTCACCAAAAATATTTGTCACTGGTGAATGTACCTTGTAGATTTTTATATCTGGTCGGTCTATTATTTTGGCATTACTAGGATGTTCTTCAAGAAAATCAGATAATGCTACTTTTATATTCAGTGATTTTGGAAAAGTAAATTCATCCATTACAATATCTTTTCTAAAACACACAAAAAATATCCTCTCCCTGTTTTGAGGTAGGCCAAAATTACTGGCTTTTAAAACCTTATGCTTAACATCATATCCTAATTGATCTAAAGTGTTCTTAACAATTTTTAAAGTATTTCCGTTATCATGACGTTCGAAGTTTTTTACATTTTCTAAAAATACGAGTTTAGGTTTATGATACTTAACAATTCTCGCTATATCAAAGAAAAGGGTACCACGAGAATCTTCAAAACCATTTTGTTTTCCAGATACTGAAAAAGCTTGACAAGGAAAACCACCACATAAAATATCATGATATGGAATCACTTTTTCATCTATTTTTGTTATATCTCCAGATGGTTTTATACCATAATTGGCCTCATAAGTTTTAGATGCATGCTCATCCCATTCTGAAGCAAATACACACTCAGCATCGAAAGCATTTAAGGCTTGATGAAAACCTCCAATACCAGCAAATAGATCTATATATTTTAAATTATCTAACTTCATAAGTGTTACAAACGTTTACAAAGATAACCCATTATAATCTTTATAAAAAAGGTGATGTCTTTTGGTTAATTTTGCATATAAATAAAATTAATTTTATTTCTAAATATAGCTGTTTAAACGCAACTACCATACAATAAATAATTTACGTAAAAGTATATATTGCTAAACTATAAAAATCCAATAACATTATAATTATATTTGCACAATTAAAAAATATAATGACAATTACAGACACACATACGCATTTATATTCAGAGCAATTTGGTGAAGATAGAAATGCTATGATGCATCGTGCATTAGAAGCCGGTGTATCTCGATTTTTTATTCCTGCAATAGATTCGAGCTATACTGAAGCAATGCTTAATTTGGAAAAAGAATATCCTGAAAATGTTTTTTTGATGATGGGTTTACACCCTACTAGTGTTAAAGAGAATTATTTAGAAGAATTGGCCTTGATCAAACAATGGTTAGACCAACGTAAATTCTATGCTGTAGGAGAAATTGGTATTGATTTGTATTGGGACAAGACCTTTTTACAGCAACAACAAGATGCGTTTAAAATGCAGATTGAATGGGCTAAGGAAAAAGAATTGCCAATTGTGATACATTGCCGTGAAGCTTTTAATGAAATTTTTGAAATACTCGATGAGGTAAAAGATGATAAATTATACGGCATCTTTCATTGTTTTACAGGAACATTAGATCAGGCGAAACGAGCCATTGATTTTAATATGAAACTGGGTATTGGTGGCGTGGTAACATTTAAAAATGGTAAAATTGATCAATTTTTAAATGAAATTCCGCTACAACATATCGTTTTAGAGACAGATGCACCATATTTGGCTCCTGTACCTTATCGCGGTAAGCGAAATGAAAGTAGTTATATTATAAATGTTTTGGATAAATTAGTAACTATTTATAACTTAACACCGCAAAAAATAGCCCAAATAACCACACAAAATTCTAGAGATGTCTTTTCAATTTGATAGTGTCACTTATTTTAAAACGCCCATTGGTATGGCAAGGATCGTGGGTGATGATGATGGTATTTCTTCCATTACGGTAATTGATGGAAATGAAGAAAATTCATCTGATATTCCTAAATGTTTGCAAGATTGTGTTACACAATTAGATGAGTATTTTCAGAAAAAGCGGACAACTTTTAACTTAAAGCTAAATCCACAAGGCACAAAATTTCAAAAGGAAGTTTGGCAAAATATATTACAAATTCCATATGGGACTACTAAATCTTATTTAAAGCAAAGTGAAGAAATGGGAGATATAAAAGCTGTTAGAGCGGTTGCCGCTGCTAATAGTAAAAACCCGTTATGGATTGTAATACCCTGCCATAGGGTAATTGGTTCTGACGGTTCGCTAACCGGCTATGCAGGTGGTATCTGGCGTAAACGTTGGTTGTTAGAACATGAAAACCCACCGGAACAACAATCGTTATTTTAGATTTTATAAACACTTTAACTTACCATCAATTAAAAGAGAAAATTGAAGGAAAAAATTTGGTAAATAATATTCCTACTATAAAGGCCATTATACCCAAAATAAAATAAGCAACTCCTAATAATAACCAAAATAGTATAGTTTTAAGAATAATTTTCCAAAACGATAACTCAAATAATCGTTTATAGAAATACATAAAATATATGATGGTAAAAATTAAGGTGATTGTAGTTACATGTTGATAAGGTATTGATGTAAACAATGCTAAAAAGCCAATTAAAGCAGTAATAATATAATATTGTGCATGTGCATATACCAAAGCAATATTATGTTCTATAAAGTTTCTTTTTCTAAAAAGTATTAAATTTATGACAGCGAATACAGGAATGCTTATAAAAGTAATTAGATTCATATAATTTATTGAAAAATTATTTACTTTTTTCAAAAATTCCTTTGTAGCTGCATCAGCCTTAGCATTTCCGGTATTTGTAACTGTTTTTTCATTCATATAGGTTAAGAATTCCATCATATCCTCTTTTGCAAAATAAATATAAAGTCCATATAGCGTTAATGAAATAATCAAATAGGCAAAAGGTTTGTGTAACGTTTACGAACACCATCTAAATAGCCATTTGCTACTTCTTGAGGTTTTGTAAATAAATGAATAAAAGTTTTGTAAAATTTATTATCCCAATTGATATAAGTAGAAAAAAATTCTTCTGAAACTGAAGAAAAATTTAATCTATACGATATTACTTTTGAACCACAATTTGAACAGAATTTTTTTTCACCTTGTAAAGGGGTATTACAATTTTTACAATTCATATCTCAAATATAAAAAAATAAATGAGTCTAGTCGGTTTTAAAACCATTTGTTAAACTTGTATTATAATATAGGATTGATACCTAAGGTCATTCCTAAATAAATATTGTAAGATGTTCTGCAATGGCTTAAATAATAATTTTTACAGAAAATATTGAAATGCCTGTAGCAATCTCACTATTTTTACCCACAAAACAGTTTAATGAATAGATTTTTATATATATGTATCATATTGATTGGTTTCTTTGGGCATGCCCAGAAAAACCAATCAAAATACAAAACAAAGACTATTCAGGTGGTTTCTGACACCATTCAAATTGACTCTATAAGTATCAGTCCCAATAATTTTAAGGTTTTTAACAGTTTAAATCAAGCAATAGACAGTACCGACTATACTGTAAATTTTGCGAAGGCCACTTTAATTTTAGATCATAGAAATTTCACTCAGATCACAATAAACTATAATGCTTTACCTGAATATTTAACCAAAACCTATTCCGTTTTTGATAAAAGTTTGATAGTGCCTCAAACCACAGATTTATCAAGACTTTATAGTGTAGAAAATAAAAAAAAGAAGGGGCTCTTTATCCCATTTGATGGATTAAATACAAGTGGTAGTCTTTCAAGAGGGCTAACCATTGGGAATAATCAAGATGCCGTAGTAAATTCTAATCTAGACTTACAAATTTCGGGACATTTATCTAAAAGTGTTCAATTAAGGGCTTCCATTACAGATACCAATGTGCCTTTACAAGAAAATGGATACAGTCAACGTTTAGAAGAGTTTGACCGTGTTTTTATAGAATTATTTAGTAAAAATTGGAGTGTAAAGGCAGGAGATATAAATTTTGAAAATACTGAAGATCATTTTTTAAGATTTAATAAAAAAGTAGCAGGATTAATGCTCAATGCTCATATAGAAAAAGAAGATAGTGATACTCGATTTTTTGCATCTGGTGCTTTGGTAAGAGGTCAGTTTGCTAGCAATGAATTTGTAGGTCAAGAAGGAAATCAAGGGCCTTATAGGATTTCAGGATCAAATCTTGAAACTTCTAGAGAAAAGTTTATTTTATTGATCTCGGGTTCAGAAAGAGTTTATGTAAATGGAATATTACTTAAACGTGGTGAGAATAACGACTATATCATTGATTATAACACTGCTGAAATTATTTTTACTGCTACTTATCCAATTACAGCAAATATGAGAATTAAAGTAGAATATCAGTTTTCAGATCAGAATTATACACGATTTGTGACATATAACGGGGTTGAATATACTACAGATAAACTAGAATTGGGATTTAGTTTTTATAATGAAAATGATGCTAAAAATCAATCCCTGCAGCAAGATTTGAGTAATAGTCAAAAAGAAATACTTGCTTTGGCGGGAGATGATATTAACCAAATGAATGTTTCTTCAGCTTTTGCAGATACTTTTGAGGAGCATAAAATTTTGTATAAAAAAGAAATTGTAAATGGAGAAGAAGTATTTGTGTTTTCTAATGATGAATCTGGTAATTTGTTCAATGTTAGATTTACCTATGTAGGTTCAAATAATGGTTCTTATACCATCCAAACCACTATTGCGGCGGGTAGAATATATGAGTATGTTACTCCGATTAATGGTGTGTTACAAGGCAATTATGAACCGGTAATACAATTAGTCGCCCCTGAAAAATTACAAATAGCAATTGTAAATGCAAAGTACACACCCCATAAGAAAACAACGTTACATTCTGAGTTTGCTTATAGTGTAAACGATAAAAATCTATTTTCTAATATAAATGATAATAACAATCAAGGTTATGCAGGTAAATTGGGTTGGCAACAAATTTTATCAGATAAAAAATGGCAACTAAGTACTGATATTAATTATGAAATTATCCATAGAGATTTTAAAACTATAGAACGGTTTAGAAATATTGAATTTATCAGAGACTGGGATTTGATAAACCCATTAGGCGATCAACAATTTTTAACCACGGGAATAAGCTATAGTAATCCTGAAAAAGGAAAAGCCTTATATCAATTTGATTGGTTGAATTTTAGTGAGAATTTCAACGGTACTAAACATAATTTACTTACTGACCTCACTTTGAATAAAACTAAAGTTCAGGCCAATGGAAGTTATTTAAGTAATAATTCTAATTTAACAAAGACTCAATTTTTAAGATGGAATTCCACTATTAAACATCATTTTAAAAAAAGTTGGGTAGGTGCTAAGTTCATCAGTGAAAATAATGAACGTACAGATAAAACAACTCAAATTACAGCAGATTTAAGCCATAAATTTATTGCTTATGAAGCTTTTGCGGGAATTGGAGATACTGCTAAAGTTTATGCGGAGTTTGGGTATAACTATAGAACTACTGATAGTGTACGGTTAAGTAAAATGGAACGTGTAAATAAGGCCAATACGTATTTTGTACGCTCAAAATTAATACAAAATAAACACAGTAATTTATCACTATTTTTAAATTATAGAACTGTAGATCACCAAAATTCAAGTACTGAAACGTCTAGAGAAGAATCTCTAAATTCTCGTTTAACATATAGTCAGCGGTTATTTAAAAATGCCATAACATTACAGACTGTTTATGAAACCAATTCTGGTAATTTACCACAACAAGAATTTAGCTATATTGAAGTTGATACCGGTTTAGGTTTTTATACATGGATTGATTATAATAATAACCAAATACAAGAACTAGATGAGTTTGAGGTAGCTCAATTTCAAGATGAGGCCAATTACGTACGTGTTTTATTACCAAATATAAATTTTATAAAAACGCATCAAAATAAGTTTAGCCAAGCTTTAACTATCCATCCTTCCAGTTGGAGTAATCAAAAAGGTTTTAAAAAATTATTGTCGCATTTTACCAACCAATCATTTGTGTTAATTGATAGTAAAAAAAAGAGGGTAGGAGCCAGTTTTGATTTAAATCCGTTTCGACTGAATGATGATGTTTTGGCACTTACTTTGAACATAAAGAATAGCCTATTTTATAATAGAGGTAAACAAAAATATTCTACAACTTATAATTATATTGCTACTAAAAATAAAAATTCGTTTGCTGTGGGCGATCAAGAACAACAGTTAAAATCACATCAGTTACTTTTTAATCACAAAATAGGTAAATTTTGGTTGGTAGGTTTTAAAACCGCTATTACCGAGAATAAAAGTGAATCTCTGCGATTTTCAAGTAGAAATTATTTGTTAGATAATTTTGAGCTTAGGCCTAAATTATCCTATCTGTTTAGTAAAAATTCTCGATTTGAAATTTTATATCATCTAAAGAATAAAGAGAATCGATTTGGTGATTTTGAAACATTGTTTTCCCATACCATGGGAGCTAATTTTAGCTTTGCAAAAAACAGAAAATACGCCTTAAATGCAACTTTCAATTTGGTGCTTAACACATTTGATGGCAATTTGAATTCGCCCGTTGCTTATCAAATGCTAGAAGGATTACAGCCGGGAACAAATTATACATGGAATTTGAGCTTGCAAAAGAAAATCACTTCTTATTTAGATTTAAATTTCAATTATCTGGGTAGGAAATCAGAAACTTCAAAAGCTATTCATACCGGAACCATTCAATTAAGAGCAAGTTTTTAGAATTCATGAGCTAATAAAATACCTTAATTTTTAAAAATCCTGTTTAAACTTTAAGTTTTATAGAATTTTGTCTTTTTCGGAGCTGTGTCTCAATAGTTACATAAAATCAATTAAATGTAGTATCTTTGCACGATAGATGAGTAAGTTATTTGCCATATTATTTTCAACTTTGATATGTATACAAAGTTTCAATATAAGTTTAGAAGATCTTTCTAAACTAGCTGTGCTATTAGAACATGCTCAATTTCACAAGGATAAATACGACGATTCTTTTTTAGATTTTCTTGGGGCACATTATGGTAATGATTATTCTAATGAAAGCAGTAATCATCAAGAACATGATGATCTACCTTTTAAAGATAGTCACCAAAGTTGTTCACATTTAACAGAGCCATTTACTTTCAATGCTTTTAAATTAAATTTAGGTTTTCAGCCTCAGGTTGAAATTCCCTTTGATTTTTTTTACAAAGAGTTAAATTCATTATTTGAAAAATCTAATATTTTCCAACCACCACAATTAACATAATTCAATACAATATATTATTACTTAAATCCGTATATTTATATTATCTATATGGTTTTTATTTAACAATTATCAATATGAATTATGTTAGAAAAAATTATAAAATTCAGCTTAAAGAATAAGCTTATTATTCTATTATTTATAGCTTTTATTGTTGGTTTCGGATTTTTTTCTTTATCCCAAATTCCAATAGGAGCTGTTCCTGATATTACCAATAACCAAGTACAGGTAATCACTACATCCAGAAATTTATCTACGCAAGATGTAGAGCAGTTTATTACCTATCCTGTGGAACTTGAAATGGCAAATTTACCCGGGGTTGTTGAAATTCGCTCTGTGTCTAAATTTGGACTTTCAGTGGTTACCATTGTGTTTGAGGATAAATTGGGTACTTATCTGCCCAGACAACTCATTGCAGAAAAAATTAAATCGGCTACCGAGAAAATTCCTTCAGGTTTTGGTTCGCCCGAAATGGGGCCGATAACCACGGGTTTAGGAGAGATTTATCAATACATATTAGATGTTAAATCCGGTTATGAAAATAGATATTCAACTACAGAATTACGTACTATTCAAGATTGGATAGTGAAACGTCAACTTTCCGGAATTGCCGGAGTTGTTGAAATTAATACTTGGGGTGGTTATTTAAAACAGTATGAAGTAGCTATCAATCCTCAAAAGTTGCAAGCAATGAATATAGCTGTAGCTGAAGTTTATACTGCCTTAGAAAAGAACAATAGTGTTGCTGGTGGTGGCTATATAGAAAAAACCAATGAAGCTTTTTTTATTCGTGGTGAAGGCTTAGTAACTTCTTTACAAGATATTGAAAATATAGTAGTAAAGAATAATGATGGATTACCAATTTATATAAAAGATATAGCGAAAGTTGCTTATGGTAGTGCCACACGTTTTGGTGCTATAACAGGAAATGGTCAAGGTGAAAAAGTACTAGGGCAGGTGATGATGCTTAAAGATGGAAATTCTAAACAGGTTATTGAGGCGGTTAAAGAGCGGGTAGCCTTAATACAAAAATCCCTACCCAAAGGTGTTTATATTAATGGATTTTTAGAACGTAGTGAATTAATTGGTAAAACTACATTTACAGTTGCAGAAAATTTAATTTTAGGATCGCTCATCGTAATTTTTGTGGTCGTATTATTATTAGGAAACATTCGTTCCGGCTTGGTGGTTGCTTCTGTAATACCACTTAGTTTATTGTTTGCTATATCATTCATGTATATTTTTGGTATTGATGCTAATTTAATGAGTTTAGGAGCTATAGATTTTGGTATTATTATAGATGGAGCAGTAATTATAGTCGAATTTATTGCATTTCAAATTTCCTCTAAAAGTGATGAAATTAATGCATTGTCTAAAAAAGACAAACAATCAACTATTGACAATTTGACCATGTCTAGTGCTTCTAAAATGATGAATTCCGCCATTTTTGGACAATTCATTATTTTAATTGTTTTTATACCCATATTATCATTGAGTAGTGTGGAAGGGAAAATGTTTAGACCCATGGCACTTACCTTTAGTTTTGCATTAATTGGAGCAATGATTTTCTGTCTTACTTATGTACCGGTAATCTCTTCAATGTTTTTGAAACCTTCTAAATTATCAAGTAAAAACTTATCGGTTAGATTAATGAATGCGATAAGTAAATTTTATTTTCCGGTTATAAAATGGGCATTATCCTTTAAAAGGACGGTAATGGTCTTAGCTTTTGCATTGTTAATGATAACTGTATTTATATTTAGCAAAATGGGAGGGGAATTTGTACCTACTTTGGATGAAGGTGATTTTGTAATTCAACCAGTACTAAAAACAGGTACATCTCTAAGTAAAACAATAGATATTACCACTAAGATTGAACAAATCTTATTAGATAAATTTCCCGAGGTAGATCAGGTAGTAAGTAGGATCGGTGCAGCAGAAGTGCCAACAGATCCAATGTCAATGGAAGAAAGCGATGTTATTATAAAATTGAAACCTAAAGGGGAATGGATCTCAGCTTCAAGCAAAGATGAGTTGGCCGATAAATTTAAAGAAGCCTTAGCCGTAATACCGGGTATGGAGGTAGAATTTACCCAACCCATAGAAATGCGTTTTAACGAGCTAATTACAGGGGTTAGAGCAGATATAGCCATCAAAATTTTTGGTGATGACCTAAATATATTAAGTAATAAGGCCGACGAAATTAAAGAGCTTATAGAAAATGTTGAAGGGGCTTCAGATATTATAGTTGAAAAAGTAGAAGGCTTACCTCAAATGAGCGTTACTTTCGATCGTGCTAAAATTGCGAGATATGGATTGAATATAGCCGATTTAAATCAGGTAATTTCAATGGGTTTTGCAGGTGATGTGGTAGGTAGTGTTTTTGAAGGTGAAAAACGTTTTGATTTGGTAATGCGATTAGATGCAGCACATCGTGAAGATCTGTCAAGTCTTGAAAATTTATTTGTTGATACGCCAAATGGAAATAAAATTCCACTTAGTGAATTGGCAGAGATTAAATATAATACCGGTCCGGCAAAAATATCTAGAGATGATACCAAACGTAGAATTGTGGTAGGAATAAATGTTAGAAATAGAGATTTGCAATCGGTTGTAGATGATATTCAGTCAATTATTGAAAGTAAAGTTAAGCTTCCCACAGGTTATATTATAACTTATGGAGGGCAATTTGAGAATTTACAAAGTGCAAAATCACGTTTAAAAATTGCCGTTCCGGTAGCCTTATTGCTAATTTTTATATTGCTGCATTTTGCTTTTGGATCTATAAAAGAGGCATTAATGGTGTATTCTGCTATTCCCTTATCCGCTGTAGGTGGTGTTTTACTATTATGGATGAGAGGCCTGCCTTTTAGTATTTCTGCAGGTGTAGGTTTTATTGCTCTATTTGGTATTGCGGTGTTGAATGGTATCGTATTAATAGAACATTTAAAAGAATTGAAAGCACAAGGAATTATGAATATTAAAGAACGTATTATTAAAGGAACAACGGAGCGATTAAGACCTGTTTTGCTTACAGCAGCAGCAGCAGCTCTTGGGTTTTTGCCTATGGCAGTTTCAACCAATGCGGGTGCAGAAGTACAACGCCCATTAGCCACTGTGGTTATAGGAGGTTTGGTATCTGCAACTTTCTTGACACTAATTGTTCTTCCTGTTTTATATGCTTGGTTTGAAGAAAAAAAAGAGATTAAAATCAATAAAAAAGGTTTGGTAACTGCCATATTATTGTTAATTTCTGTTGGTATCAATGCTCAGCAAAAAGACTTGACAGTTGATGAAGTAGTAAAATTAGCTGTTGAGAATAATGCGAATTTAAAAGCATCATCGTTAGAAGTGGATAAGGCCTATGCGTTGATAGGAAGCGGTTTTAATTTTGATAAAACCTCTTTGTATTATAACTATGATGAAAACAATTTAGCCTTAAATGATGAGCCTTTAAAAGTATTTGGAATACAACAAGATTTTAAATTTCCAACAGTATATTTTGCCAATAAAAAAGTAAATAAAGCCCAATATAATATTGAGCAATCTAATTATAATATTAAGCTATTGGCTATAAAACGAGAAGTGTATTTAGCCTATTACGATTTAACTTATTCAGAAAATAAAGCCGATACATATCAATTTTTAGATAGTTTGTTTGGTGATTTTGCTCATTCGGCTAAGCGTAGATTTGAATTGGGAGAGACAAATTATTTGGAGATGATTACTGCTCAATCTAAGCAAAAACAGCTACAGATTTTATTTAAACAAGCAGAACAACAAGTAGTCTTAATGAAAGAACAGCTAAAAGAAATTGTTCAAGTAGATAGCATCACTATTGTTAAAGAACCATTAATAAAGTTGCCATTACAGACTATTTCACTTGAAAATAATATTGGAATACCTTACTTTGAGAATTCTAAAAAATACTATAAAGCTTTGCATCAACTGGAAAAGCAAAGTCTGTTACCTGATTTAAGTGCTGAGTATTTTCAAGGCTCTAACAGTAATCTTAATCATAATTTAAATGGGTATCAATTCGGAATTAAAATTCCCTTGTTATTTGGTTCTAACGCATCTAAGATGAAGGCATCTAAAATTGCACGTCAGATTATTGATGAGCAACAAATTGATTATAAGGCAAAACTAAATGCCAAATACCTTAAGTTGATGGCAGCACTTCATCAATATAATGAGGCTGTTGATTATTATGAGACACAAGGAAAATTATTATCAATTGAAATTATTAAAACTGCTGAACGTAGTTTTAAACATGGAGAAATTGATTTTTTTCAATACATTCAAAGTATTGAAATGGCTAAAGATATAGAGCTGACTTATCTCCTAAACCTTAATAAATACAATCAAACGGTTATTGCAATCAATTATTTAATACTATAAATAAAAATCATGAAATATATATATATAATATTACTTTCTCTTTTAGCTATTTCTTGTGGAAAAACTGAAAAAAATAGTAAAAATGATGTCGAAAATAATGTTGAAGAAAAGGACATTACAGTTACGCAATCCCAATTTGATAGTGAGAAAATGGAATTGGGGATGCTTAGTGAACAAGCCTTTAATGAGAGTATTATAACTAATGGTATGATAGATGTACCACCTCAGAATAAAGCAAGTGTAAGATCTTTTTTAGGAGGTTATATAAAGCAATCTCCTTTACTTATAGGTGATAAAGTTAAAAAAGGGCAACGTTTGGCAACACTTGAAAATACGGAGTTTGTGGAAATACAACAGGAATATTTAGAGATTTCTGAACAACTCAATTATTTAAAATCTGAATTTGAGAGACAAAAGACCTTATTTGATGAGAAAATAACGTCTCAAAAGAATTATTTGAAAGCTCAAAGTACCTATAAAAGTGCATTGGCTACTTATAATGGTTTGCGTAAAAAATTAACAATGATGCATATCAATCCTGTTGCTGTTGAAAAAGGAAATATTAGTGCTTCCATACATATTTATGCTCCCATTGAAGGTTTTGTAACAAAAGTGAATGTGAGCAATGGTACTTATGTTTCTCCTTCCGATGAAATATTAGAAATTATTGATACGGATCATATACATTTAGAATTGTCAGTTTTTGAAAAAGATATATTAAAAATCAAAAAAGGTCAACCTATCTATTTTAAAATTCCCGAATCATCAACCGAAATTTATGATGCCGAAGTACATTTGGTAGGAACTTCAATAGATGCGAATAGAACAGTTAAAATTCATGGTCATATAAAAAATGAAAAACAAACTAATTTTGTTACCGGTATGTTTGTAGAGGCAGAAATTGTAAGTAGTTCTAAATTAGGTATGGCCTTACCTAAAGATGCAGTTACTACCATTGAAGGTAGTTCTATTGCTTTAGTTTTAAATGATAAAAATGAACAAGATTATACCTTTAAAAAAGTTATAATTGAATTGGGGAATCAAAATGAAAAATATATAGAAGTATTGAATAAGGACGATTTTAAAGATAAGAAAATATTAACCAAAGGTGGCTTTATGCTTTTAATAGAATAGAATAAATTTTAACAGCAACCATTAATTATTTTTTCATCTTAAAAGTGGTATAACTTTTGCAGTTTTACTATTTTTAACAAAAAAAATCATCCTATGAAAAATTTATTTTTAAGTGCTTTTTTATTAATTTCTTTCTTTTCATTTTCTCAAGAAGAACAACCAGCTGTCAAACATCACGAATTAAAAGGGAATGCTTTTAATTTAATAGTTTTTAAAGCAGTAGATTTTTCTTATGAATACCTGATAGATGCTGAATCTTCTGTTGGAGCCTCCATATTGATTAATTTACAAGATAGTAACGAGGGTTATTATGAAGATGGGCCATTTTATTATGAGGAATTTGCATTTACGCCTTATTATAGACGTTTTTTTTCAAGTAAATATGCATGGGGATTTTTCTTAGAGGCTTTTGGTATGTACAATAAACAGAAAGATTATGATGATGGATATTATGACTATATAAATGACATTTATGTCAACAACAATGCTAATGAAAGCTCAAATAATATGGCCTTCGGCATATCGATAGGAGGAAAATTTGTGAGTAGAAAAGGTTTTGCTTTTGAATTTTTTGGTGGTGCAGGTAGAAATATTTATTCTTCTAATGAAGATTATGCTACGGAAATTGTACCTAGGTTGGGTGTTTCTTTAGGCTATAGATTTTAGTTATTGATATGGCTTAGAAGTTATCTGGATGATAAATAATAATACTTTGCCAATTTGAAAAAACTTATAATAATAGCATAACATTATGAAGAAATTGCTGATAATTTTCATTATAGTTTTACCATTCTTTTCATTTTCTCAAGAAGAACAACCAGCTGTCAAACATCACGAATTAAAAGGGAATGCTTTTAATTTAATAGTTTTTAAAGCAGTAGATTTTTCTTATGAATACCTGATAGATGCTGAATCTTCTATTGGCACGTCTTTTTTCTATAATTTAAAAGACAATAAACAATCTGTTTTTGAAGAAGTTTTTGACTTTTATTATCATGAAGAATTAGCCGTTACGACATATTATAGACATTATTTTTTAGATAAAAACACATCAGGATTTTTCTTAGAAGCTTTTGGGATGTATAATGTTCAGGAAGATTTTGATGATTATTATGATGATGGTTATGACGGAATTTTATATTTAGATGAAAGCTCTAATAATTTTGCTGTAGGTATTTCGGTTGGAGGAAAATTTGTAAGTAAAAATGGTTTTGTGGTAGACATTTATGGAGGTATAGGTAGAAACATATATTCTTCTAATGAAGAAATTGCTACGGAAGTAGTTCGTAGAGTGGGAGCTTCTTTAGGCTATAGATTTTAAGAATTTATAAAAATCAAACCCGTTCAATTATTTTGTTGAACAGGTTGTCATCTGCATATTACATTTTCATCAACCAGGTTTTTACATCAACTTCTTGTTTGATGATTTCTCTTAAATCTTCAATTTTTACGCGATTTTGGTCCATAGTATCTCTATAGCGAATGGTCACTGTATTGTCCTCTAAAGTGTTGTGATCTACAGTAATACAAAAAGGTGTACCATTTGCATCTTGCCTTCTATAACGTCTGCCAACAGCATCTTTTTCATCGTAAGCTACATTAAAATCCCATTTCAAATCATCTACAATCATTTTGGCAATTTCTGGTAGTCCATCTTTTTTAACCAATGGTAAAATGGCAGCTTTGTTAGGAGCTAATACAGCCGGTAATTTTAATACAGTTCTGGTGGTATTATTCTCTAGAGTTTCCTCAACTAATGCATTGGAGAATACTGCCAAGAACATTCTATCCAAACCAATAGAGGTTTCCACTACATAAGGTATATAATTTTTATTCTCTTCATAGTCAAAATATTGTAATTTTTTGCCTGAAAATTGTTCGTGTTGATTTAGATCGAAATCAGTTCGAGAGTGTATACCCTCTAATTCTTTAAATCCGAATGGAAATTTGAATTCAATATCGGTGGCAGCATCAGCGTAATGGGCTAATTTTTCATGATCGTGAAAACGATAATTTTCAGCACCCATGCCTAAAGATAAATGCCATTTTAATCGTGTTTCCTTCCATTTTTCATACCATTCAGCTTGAGTACCCGGCTTTATGAAGAATTGCATCTCCATTTGTTCAAATTCACGCATTCTAAAAATAAATTGTCTTGCAACAATCTCATTTCTAAAAGCTTTTCCAGTTTGTGCAATGCCAAATGGAATTTTCATTCTTCCGGTTTTTTGCACATTTAAAAAATTAACGAATATACCTTGAGCGGTTTCCGGACGTAAATATAAATCCATTGCATTTTCAGCAGAAGCACCTAATTTAGTCCCAAACATTAAGTTAAATTGTTTAACATCTGTCCAGTTTTTAGAACCGGTTAAAGGATCGGCAATGTCTAATTCTTCAATCAATGCTTTTACATCTGCCAAATCTTCTTTTTCTAAAGATTTGCTCATTCTGGAAAGCGTAGTATTTATTTTTTCTTGATAATTTACTACACGTGCATTTGTAGAAACAAATTCATCTTTATTAAATGCATCACCAAAACGCTTTTCTGCTTTAGCAACTTCTTTATCAATTTTAGTTTCAATTTTAGCACAATAGTCTTCTATCAATACATCAGCTCTATATCTTTTTTTGGAATCTTTATTATCGATTAACGGATCGTTAAAAGCATCTACATGCCCGGAAGCTTTCCAAGTAGTGGGATGCATTAATATGGCAGTATCTATCCCAACTATATTATCATGCATTTGCACCATGGCTTTCCACCAATAATCACGAATATTTTTTTTTAGTTCTACACCATTTTGAGCATAATCATAAACAGCACTTAAGCCATCATAAATTTCACTGCTTTGAAAAATATAACCATATTCCTTTGCGTGAGAAACTACTTTTTTAAATTGAACTTCTTGTTTTGACATGCTGCAAAAATAGATAAATAAGTATGAAATAAAAATAAAAAAAGGTGTAAATACGTTGAAGTATTTACACCTTTTTTTATAGTATAATTTTATATATTACAAGCCTAAAAAAGCGTCTTTCAATTCTAATTTTGTTGCACCTACTAAGCTTCCTTCAACATATACCTTTACCGTATAAGTACCTTTAACAAATTTTTGAGTAATTTTATCTACAAACATTACTACATCTCTATCCACATTTTTATAGTCAACAACAGTTTGATCTGTATATGGCATTTCTTGACCATTCAATAAAGTAATTGTTCCTTTTTCACTAATTACTTTACCGCTAGGATTTTGAATAACGATAAATGCTTCTTTATCGCCGGGAGTTGCAATTTCGTTAGCTTCAATTCTAAAGGTAACACGAATAGCTTCAGCTTTTTGAGCTTTACTAGTTTCATCATATTTTCCGTTACCTCTTAATCTCATAGCAAGAGCCTTAATACTGTTGGCACGTAAGGCACCACCAATTTTTACTTTTTCAGAAAGATCTATATTTTGAGCCAATAAGGTGTCATTTGCACTTGTTTGCTCAATTAACTTACCAGTAATACTGTCTCGTTGGATAGTTAAATCGTTATTAACTAAAAACAAAGAGTCTGCTACAGCCATCAACCTATTATTAGTATTTTCAAGATCAGCAATTTTACCTCTATAACGTCTTATTAATGACCAGTTGGTATTTTTTAAATTTTGAACAGAATCTTTAAAAGCAATAATTTTATCTCTTTCAATAGTTAATTCTTCTGATAAAGAATTGTTTTGAGCAATAGCAGTATCGTATTTTTCTTCCATTGAAGTTAAATTACCTAATATTTGCTCTTTTTCTTGTTTTAAAAATTCTTCAGATGCTTTAAATTTAGAATTGTTACGCATGGTGTAAACACCTAATGCAACCAACAACGCCAGTAAAACGCCTATGATTATTTTTTTGTTTGAAGATTTTTTTTGTTCTTCCATAATAGTTTAAAATTTAGAGGTTTGTGTTTCTATCTATGCTTAAACGCAAATTTAAAAAAATATTGTGCATAATTGCTATATTTTTTTACATATATATATAAATGCAGGAGGTAAATTTCTTATTTCAAATTCTAAATCTACATTTTTATAGATCTCTTTTAACTTCTTAAAATAGGTTAGACTATATTGGTATTGTAAGAAAACACCATTTTTCTTTAGTTGAAGATAACTTTGCTTTAAAATATTAATTGATATTTGATCTGGAATATTTGTCAATGGTAAGCTAGAAATAATGCAATCAACTTCGATGATATTTAATTTATTGATTACCAAATTAATATTTTCACTTGATTCATTTACAACTATTAACCTAGAGTCATTAATTTTTAGCAGATGATTGTAAAATTCATTATTTATTTCAAAACAAATTAATTTACCGTTTTTGTCAAGTTTTTTAAGAATTTCTTTAGTTATTATCCCATTGCCAGACCCATATTCAACAACGATTTTTGTATTGGAAAAATCAACGGTTTTTAGCATTTTTTTTATTAAATATTTAGAACTAGGTACAATAGTCCCAGAGGTTTTAATATTTTTTACTGCTTCTTTAAAAAATGCTCTTTTCTTTTGCAATGCTGTATTTTTAATAAAATAACACTTAAATTCATCAATTATTTGTCAAAGATGCGATTTTTAAAAGATATATTCCACTTATTTTTTCCTAAAACTTGTTTGTGTTGCCAGGAACAATTATTAAGAAATGAAAAAGTTATATGTCTAAAATGCAGATATGAACTACCAGATACAGATTTTACAGAGGAATTAGATAATAAAATTGAGCAAACTTTTTTTGGTCGTGTACCCATAGCATTTGCTACGACATTATTACTTTATAAAACTAAAAGTAAATCACAACAATTAATTTATCAACTAAAATATAACAACCATCAAGAAATTGGTGTTTTTTTAGGTAAATGGTTGGGCAATGAGTTAAATAACAGTAAAAGATTTAACACTGTGAAACCTATAGACTATATTGTTCCGGTGCCATTACATCCTAAAAAATTTAAAACAAGAGGCTATAATCAATTGACTACTTTTGGTAAAAGTATTTCAGAAATTATTAATGCTATTTATATTGATAATATACTTATAAAAAAATCACTTTCGGACACACAAACTTTAAAACAGAGATTTGAACGTTGGAAAAATGTTCGAGAAATATTTTATCTAACTGATATAAATATTTTTGAAAACAAACATATATTACTTATTGATGATGTAATAACAACTGGTGCAACACTAGAAGCTTGTGCTTTACAATTGTTACAGGTAAAAAATATAAAAATTAGTATTGCCACCATGGCGTATACAGAATAAATTATAGAACTAATTGTAAGTAATACCTTTAAAAATAATTGTTAATTTGCAACAAATTTTAAATATGAACCAGCGGTTTTCTTTACTTATAGTTTTTTTATTTTTAGCCTTAGTTTTCTCTGATTGTGCCAAAAGAGGAAGACCGACAGGAGGGCCTAAAGATGAAGATGCACCTATACAGATTAAAGCTGACCCACCGCATAACACTACTAATTTTAAAGAAGATGAAATTAAAATTTATTTTGATGAGTATATAAAGCTAAAGGATCTTTATACCCAACTCATAGTGTCACCTCCTTTAAAAAATCAACCTTTAATTACACCTTTAGGTACACCAAGTAAATATATCTCTATTAAAATTTTAGATACACTTAAAGAGAATACTACTTATACTTTTAATTTTGGGCAAAGTGTAGTAGATAATAATGAAGGGAATATATTAAATAACTTTAAATATGTTCTTTCAACCGGCTCTATAATAGATTCCTTAAAAGTAACGGGAATTATTGAAGATGCTTTTCAAAAGGATGTCGATAAAAATGTTACAGTAATGTTATATGAATCTAATGATGCTTATTCCGATTCAATTATTTACAAAGAGAAACCTATATATGTAGCCAATACTTTAGATTCTATCGCTTGGGAAATTACCAATATAAAAGCAGGTAAATATATGTTATTGGCATTGAATGATAAATCTAAAAATTATATTTATAATCCTAAAGAAGATAAAATAGGTTTTATAAAAAAGAATATTACCGTACCAACTGATACTAGTTATACGATCAAATTGTTTAATGAAGTGCTACCTTTTAAAATCACTAGGCCTTCTGAAATTAGTAAAGGGTTTATACAATTTGGTTATCAAGGGAATGCAGATAGTTTAAAAATTGAACCTTTAGCTGTAGTTGATGATTTTAAAAGTTTTTCAAATTTTGAGAAAGACAAAGACACATTGAACTATTATTTTAAAGGAAATTCAAAGGATTCTATTCAGTTTAAAGTGTCAAATATAGATTTTAAGGACACGCTTATTGTAAAATTAAGAAGTAAAACCATAGATTCATTAAAAATTAATAGTTCTATTTCCGGCACTTTACATTTTAAGGATTCTTTAGAGTTATTGAGTAATATACCTGTAATTTCTATAGATACCACCAAAGTTAATTTTATAGATGGTGATAGTACCCTAGTAAATTATACAACTAAAATTTCTAAAGATAGAACAGCCATACATTTCGATTTTGACAAAATTTATGAAAAAAAATATGCTATTGAAGTGCTTCCCGGTGCCATCACCAATTTTTATGGTCACGTAAATGATACGTTAAAATATGTATTTGGGACAAAAAAAGAAATTGATTATGGTAAATTATATTTAACATTACAAGATGTAAAATCTTATCCCATTATCGTTCAATTAATTACTGAAAAAGAAACTCTTGTTGAAGAAATTTACGCAACTGAAGAACAACAATACGACTTTATTCATTTGGTTCCGGGAAAGTATATGCTGAGGATTATTTATGATGACAATAAAAATAGGAAATGGGATACCGGTAGCTTTTTGTTAAAACAACAACCCGAGAAGGTTATCTATATTTATACAGTACTTGATATTAAAGCCAACTGGGAAATAACAGAAACCTTTATAATGAGGTAAATCGTTTGCCATTATTTTTGTTTGATTAAAAAATCGCAAATTTTTTTAGTTTTAGCAATTGCGAAATTATTTTTAAAGTATATCCGTTTTTGGTCATATCTTATCACGTCACCCTGAATTTATTTCAGGGTCTCCTATTACAGTATTTATTTAGAGCTTAATGAGATTCTGAAACAAGCTCATCTGGCGACTAGGCAGGTTCAGAATGAGGTACATTCTAAGTTTATAAGCCTTAAGAGCAATTGATAATTTTTAAAGTAATATTTGTTACTAAAAAACCTTTTATTTATTAAAGCGTAAAGTGTATATTTGTAATTTAGAATCAATATAAAGAAGGAGGAGCAATTTATAAAAAAAGTATGAACTAAATTTATGCTTTTTCCAGATGGAATCTTGATTAACTTAAAATTAAATAGAAATAATTAAAAAATCCAATGTTTGTTGGAATAATTTAAACTTATGAAAATAAATAAACAAGAAATATACAATGCTTTAGACACTATTACCGCTCCCGGAGAAGGTAAGAGTTTAGTTGAAAGTAAATCTGTAACTAATGTTGTTACGTTTGGTGATGAGGTTATTGTTGATGTAACTATTAGCAATCCTACTTTACAGGCTAAAAAGAAAGTTGAAGTTGAAATTATGAAAGTCATTCATGATAAGATACATCAAAAAATAGATGTCAAAGTGAATGTCAAGGTGAATGCTCCTGACAATGCTGCAAAAAGTGTGGCTAATAATGCTAATAAAGTCAATAAGATTGCGGGCATACAAAATATTATTGCTATTGCTTCGGGTAAAGGTGGTGTAGGAAAATCTACCATAACTGCTAATTTGGCGGTTACCTTGGTAAAAATGGGGTTCAAAGTAGGTGTTTTAGATGCTGATGTTTATGGACCTTCAATGCCCATTATGTTCGATGTAGCCGAAGCCAGACCAACAGCTGTCAATATTGATGGACGTTCAAAAATGAAACCGGTTGAAAGCTATGGTGTGAAATTATTGTCTTTGGGCTTTTTTACAGAACCTAATCAGGCTGTTATTTGGCGTGGAGCTATGGCTTCTAAAGCTTTAAATCAAATGATTTTTGATGCAGACTGGGGTGAATTAGATTTTATGTTAATCGATTTACCTCCAGGAACAGGAGATATACATTTGTCAATTGTACAGGCGGTACCAGTAACCGGAGCCGTTATTGTGAGTACACCTCAAAATATTGCTCTTGCCGATGCCAAAAAAGGTGTTGCTATGTTTGAACAAGATAATATCAATGTTCCGGTATTAGGTATTGTTGAGAATATGAGTTATTTTACGCCAGCTGAATTGCCAGATAATAAATATTATATTTTTGGTAAAGACGGGGCTAGAAATTTGGCAGATGATATAAATACTTCATTTTTAGGAGAGGTTCCATTGGTGCAAAGTATTAGGGAAGCTGGAGATGCAGGACATCCGGTGGCTTTACAAGAGGAAACTCCATTAGAGAATGCTTTTGTGGAAATTGCAAAAAATATGGTGACACAATTGGTTAAACGTAATGACGATTTGCCACCTACAGAAATTGTTAAAATAACAACAATGGCAGGTTGTAGTACTTAAAAGTTGTATTTTATGAATGTACAGGAATTAACATCTAATATAGAAAAAGCATTAACTGAGATCAGACCTTTTTTGGAAGCCGATGGAGGAAATATTTCTCTTGTTTCTATTGAAAATAATATTGTTAGAGTACAATTGATGGGTGCTTGTTTAGATTGTTCTGTAAATCAAATGACCCTAAAAAATGGGGTAGAAGCTACTATTAAAAAATATGCTCCTCAAGTTCTAGAGGTCATTAGTGTTAAATAAATTGACATATATTACTTTTTTTATTTATATCATAAATAAAATGAGATATTATGCTTGCTATAGCTTAAAAAATTATTCATATATTTGATAATGAACTAATGTTTATTAATTATGAATACTTCTTTTAAGGAATTATTACGACTGCTTAAATTCTTTATCAAAAGAAATCCTGAATAGTATATTTACTTTCTAAAGGATTTATAGATTTTTTATCATTACACTAAAAACATATTATTATGCCTAGATATCATAAATTAGGTAAAATTCCACCTAAAAGACATACGATTTTTAAGAGCCCTGAAGGGAATTATTATTATGAGGAACTGTTCGGAACGATAGGTTTTGATGGTATGTCGTCATTATTATATCATACACATAGACCAACCCAAGTAAAAGAGGTGTTGAAATCGTACGATGTAACTCCTAAAATAGCTATAGAGAAAAATATGAAGTCTATTAGCTTAAACGGATTTGGAGTTCCTGCAATTGATGATTTTTTAGAGAGCAGAAAAACAGTGTTGGCGAATAGTGATTGCCATATTGTGTTGGCAGCTCCAAAAAAATCATTACGAGATTATTTTTATAAAAATACAGATTCTGACGAGGTACTTTTTATTCATAAAGGAACAGGAAAGTTAAGAACCTTTTTAGGAAATATTGATTTTGAATATGGTGATTATTTGGTGATTCCTCGAGGAATGATCTATCAAATAGATTTTGATACAGAAGATAATAGATTATTTATTGTAGAATCTAAAAGTCCTATTTATACGCCAAAACGTTATAGAAATTGGTTCGGTCAGCATTTAGAACATTCACCATTTTGTGAACGTGATATGCATCCGCCAAGCGAGTTAGAGACATATACAGATAAAGGTGATTTTGTTGTTAAAGTAAAAAAACAAGATATGATACATGAATATGTGTATGCATATCATCCCTTTAGCGTTGTAGGTTGGGATGGTTATAACTATCCGTATAAATTTTCTATTCACGATTTTGAACCAATTACCGGAAGAGTGCATTTACCGCCACCAATTCATCAAACATTTGAAACAGATACATTTGTAATATGTTCATTTGTACCGAGGTTATATGATTATCATCCACAATCAATTCCTGCTCCTTATTATCATAGTAATATTGATTCTGATGAGGTACTGTATTATGTAGATGGTGATTTTATGAGTAGAAATAATATTAAAAAAGGACAAATAACCTTACATCCTGCTGGTATTCCGCATGGTCCGCATCCAGGAGCAATGGAACGGAGTATCGGCAAAACAGAGACAGAAGAATTGGCTGTAATGGTTGATACCTTTAAACCTTTAATGGTTACCGAAGAAGCAGTAAAGATTGATACTGGTGATTATCATAAATCGTGGTTAGAAGAATAATCACAATGATGCACAAATAATAATTTCTTCTCAGGGAATTTAAGGACAAGTAAAGTATTTTAAAATTAAAACAACACCATGGCAGGAATAAAAAATTTAACAGATTTACAGAATACGGAATACGGATTAAAGAAAATATTTGAAGATGCAGAAGATTTTTTGCCTTTATTAGGGACAGATTATGTTGAATTATATGTTGGAAATGCCAAGCAATCTGCACATTTCTATAAAACAGCCTTCGGTTTTCAATCAGAAGCCTTTTCAGGATTGGAAACGGGTGTTAAAGATAGGGTGTCTTATGTCTTAAAACAGGATAAAATCAGATTGGTTTTAACAACCTCTCTAGAAGAAGATGGTGTTATCAATGAGCATATCAACAAGCATGGTGATGGCGTTAAAGTTGTAGCTCTTTGGGTTGATGATGCTACTAAATCTTTTGAAGAAACGACTAAAAGAGGAGCTAAACCGTTTTTGAAACCAACTAAAGAAACTGACAAAAATGGCTACGTAATTCGTTCAGGCATATATACTTACGGAGAGACAGTTCATGTTTTTGTTGAGCGTAAAAATTATAATGGTATTTTCTTACCGGGTTATAAAAAATGGGAATCTCATTACAATCCGAAATCGGTAGGTTTAAAATTTATTGATCATATGGTAGGTAATGTGGGGTGGGGTAAAATGGCTGAATGGTGTGAATTCTATGCTAAGGTTATGGGTTTTGCCCAAATTATTTCTTTTACAGATGATGATATTTCTACCGATTATACGGCGTTGATGAGTAAGGTGATGTCTAATGGAAATGGGCGTATAAAATTCCCAATTAATGAACCGGCTAAAGGAAAAAAGAAATCGCAAATAGAAGAATATTTAGATTTCTATAATGGAGCAGGAGTACAGCATATAGCGGTGGCTACAGATGATATTGTTGCTACAGTATCTGCTATGCGTGATAGAGGTGTTGAGTTTTTATATGTTCCAGAGAGCTATTATGATGATCTGTTAGAACGTGTTGGCAAAATAGATGAAAATGTTGAAGTTTTAAAAAAACATGGTATTTTAATAGATAGGGATGAAGAAGGGTATTTATTACAATTATTTACTAAACCTGTAGTAGATAGACCAACAATGTTTTTTGAGGTGATTCAACGTAAGGGAGCACAATCATTTGGTGTAGGTAATTTTAAAGCCTTATTTGAAGCTATTGAACGAGAACAGGCTAATAGGGGAACTTTATAATAGTATTTTGAGCCTGACGTTTTCAAAACCTGTCAGGGCTACTTTAGTAGACCTTTTGATGTTTAGAGGAAGGTGGAAATGGTTAAAATATTGATGGTGGAGGGATTAAATTTATTTCTTGATTATTTTTCTAACAACCGTAGTATTATCAAAAAGGATGTTTAGAAAATAGACCCCACTTGATAAGTTAGATATGTCTAAACTTGTGTTGTCTAAAGTTAAATCTTTTAATTTCTGACCTGAAGAGTCATAAATATTAACTCCGTTGAAAGGAATATTTGAATCAATATTCAATCTATTTTCAGCTGGAATCGGATAAATATTAAAAATATTTTTCTTAATATTATCTATAGCTAGTGTGGAGTAGTGTTCATATGTAAGTCTATAAGAAGGTTTCCATTCTCTACCATCCCATTTATATTCAAATAATTTAGTTTCATAACCATCAGTATCAAATTCAGTATTTCTTTTATATTTATTATTCCATGTAGTAGTAAAGGCTGTTTCTTGATCTATTATTTGAATCAGGTTGTTGTTATTATCATATGTTCTTTCTTGTTTAAATTTATCTTTCCAACTAAATCCAAACCGTTCGCTTCTTTTGAAAGAAGTTAAGTTGTTGTTAATATCATATTCGTTAACTGTTTTATTTCTAGGAGTTTCCCATTGATTAGTATTTGAATCCCAATCACTAATTGTAAATTCTAATATTTCATTAGTGGCACCGTATTTAATTTCTTTTTTATAACTTAAAACCCAATCATTTCCATTCCATGTATGCATTATTACTAAAGCTTTATTGCCATTATCATACTCGGTAATGTTTTTGTATTGTAAATTCCATTTATTTTCATCTTTGTCCCATAACCAGTATCTTCTTTCTATTTGGTTATTATTTAAATCATATTTATGTGATGCCCTATCAAAAGCGGTTCTTTTATTTTCAGTAGCTGACCAATGATATCTTATATGAGAGAGTTGATTTCCATTAGAATCATATGTTGATTCATGAATGCTACTTTTAATCCAGATTTCACTATTTGGTTCAAAGTAGTAACCTTCCATTCTAATGGGATTATCATTATTATCAAATATATACTCTTCTTTGGAAGTATATTTCCATTTATTTTGTCTCCATTTACTCCGACTATGGGTAGTTTTTTTCCCTTTTGAATTGTAAACAAATTCGAACTTTAAATAATTTATGAACCTCCCGGAGTTATATTCTTCATATATTAGGTTATAACTTTTGTTTCTAGGAACTGTATTTACCAACTGCTGGCAATAGATATTGAAAGTAAGCAATATCAATACTAAGGAAATAGTTGATTTCATTCTAACTGGTAAATTATGATTATTACAAATTAAAACGCTTTAAGAAAAAAAATATTATTAATTCAAAATCTAATTAACTAATTCTTGTTTTAGAACTGTCAGGTCTAGTACACGGTCAATTATTCAAAATTCTCTTTACCAATTTGTCTTTGGCATTTTGATCATCGCCACAAAGCCATTGTATAACATTGTCTTCCCATATGGCGTCATATTCAGTTTGTGTGATAATATTACGCTCCATAGCCAAATCTAAAATTTTACCGGGGTATGATGATTGAGACTCGCTTTCCATTTCACCTAATGGATAAGGATCATCTAAGCCCATTAAAACTTGCTTAGACCCTTGATTTTCTACTAATAATTTTAATGAGCCAGTGTCATGCACTAAGGTATCAAAGAATATGTTTTTATGTCCTACTGCTTTTCTAGGATGGCTTTTGCCTTCAAACAGATCGGGCCTACCATCAAATCCTTGAATACGTCTTCCTAAATTTATTTGTGCTAACTGTCCACCATGGGCAAAACATGTTCTCATATTTGGAAATTTATCTTGATAACCACTTAGGGTTAAAAAATGATAAGCATCAGCACATTGAGCTAACATCCATATCAAATGAAAACGCCATGAAGTATTTTCAAGTTTGATAAATTTTTCACCATCATAGGGATGAATTTCAACAGCTAAATTATATTTACTAGCCAATTCAAAAATAGGTTCATTTTCTTCATCAAAAATACATCTCCAAGTTCCTATAGTATCCATATAATGTGTTGGTAAACACAATAATTGCATACCTAATTCTTCTACACAACGTTCTATTTCCCAACAGGCACCACGTACAAACCCCGGATGTACCACAAATCCTGTGGTAAATTTTGATGGATGATCCTGCTGGATACGTGCATTAAAATCATTTTGAAAACGCAAGGCTTGTTTCATTTCTTCAACACGTAGACCATTTCCATATAGTTGCGATAGATTTAATACAACAGCATGGTCAATATTAAAACGATCCATCCATTCTAACTTCTCATCCAAAAAGAAACTGGAATCGGTAACAGGTCTTTTCCAATCTTTCTGTAACATAAATTTCCGGTCCTTATCAACCCAAAAAATACCTTTGTCTTTCATAAACTGAGGAATTTCTTCAGGGTAAGGTAATAAATGTGAGTGACCGTTTATACGTAGTTTTCGTTTCATCTTATTATGTCATTCCTGCGTAGGCAGGAATCTTTTGATTCATTTTTTTCTTTTATTGATACTGGGAACCGCAACTGATTACTGCTATTTCGGTGGCTCCATTACTTCACTACACTGAGAACAAGTACATTTCTTTGAATCTCCATAATACTTATTAAAAATAATAGGCATATCAGTTTCAATATTATCCAATGCAAATTCTTCTCTATACAATAGAGCATTACATTTTTCACAATACCATTCTAAAGCATCTAGCATGCCTTCTGATCGGGGATATTCAATAACCAATCCAATGGTATTGGCAATGCGTTGAGGGGAGTGTGGCACTTTTGGAGGTAGTAAATAAATGTCACCTTCATTAATAAGTACATTTTTTGGCACACCATTATCCATAATTTTTAAAACCATATTGCCTTCAACTTGATAGAAAAACTCAGGCGTTTCATTATAGTGATAATCTTTTCTACTATTTGGCCCACCAACCACCATTACAATATAGTCTCCATCATTCCAAACAACTTTATTCCCAACAGGTGGTTTTAGTAGATGGCGATTGTCATCGATCCACTTTTTAAAATTTAAGGGTTGTACTAATTTGCTCATGGTAAAAATCCCTATTAATCTCCCCAAAGAGGAGAAACTCAAACGGGAAATTGAGTTATTATTGAACTTCTATTTGATACTAAAGATAATATAATTCATTTAACTAATTCCCTTCCCTTTAGATTAATGAGGTTAAATTACTGATTTTATCAAAGTTATAGAGCATAGCTTTAACTAGGGATGGGATTTTATAGAGACTTTGTTCTACCGCCATCAACAGGAAGATTTATCCCGTTAATATAGGCGGCTGCCTCACTTGCTAAAAACGCTACGGCATTTGCTATTTCTCCCGGTTGAGCAAAGCGTTTGGCTGGAATGGTATTTTTCATGGCCTTAGAAATTTCTTCGACTGATTTTCCTGTCTTTAGTGCTTTATTATTTATGATTTCTGATAATCTTTCCGTAGCAGTAGCACCGGGAAGTACATTATTGACAGTAATTCCAAAAGCTGCCAATTCATTGGCCAAGGTTTTACTCCAATTGGCAACGGCTCCTCTTATAGTATTAGAGACTCCTAATCCGTCCAATGGTTGTTTTACAGAAGTGGAAATAATATTGATAATTCGCCCAAAATCAGATTCTTTCATTCCGGGGACAACCGTTTGAGCCAGAACATGGTTACATTTTAGATGTTGCGTAAAAGCACTTTCAAAATCTTTTAGGTCAGCAGAAAATACTGATCCAGCTGCTGGACCACCCGTATTATTAACTAATATATGATAAGTACCGACAGCTTTTAAACCTATAGTTACTTTTTCACCAAGCTCAAGAGGATTTTGAAAATCCGCCACTATATAATTGTGATTTTGATAAGAGTTTGGTAATTCATTAACCACTTCTTTCAGTTTATCCTCATTTCTGGCTACTAGGGTAATATTTGCACCCAATTCTGCCAATGCTATTGCCGATGCTTTACCAATGCCTTGTGTGCTTCCACAGACTAAGGCGTTTTTGTTTTTTAAGTTTAGATTCATTTTTATTTAAGATAAAAGATAAGAGAACAAAGAATAGAGAATCTAATTTGAGTCTATTTTCTTTTCTCTCTTTTCTATGTTTTTTTAATTTAAGAGTTGTTGAAACGATTTCAGCATGACGACAAATCGTCAATATTTTATACACACATTCTTAGCCTCTGTAAAAAATCGTAACGCTTCAAAGCCACCTTCTCGTCCAACTCCCGAAGCTTTTACACCACCGAAAGGTGTGCGTAAATCTCGTAACATCCAAGTGTTTATCCAGATAATTCCTGCTTGTAATTGATTACTCATGTTCATGGTTCGTTTTAAATTATTTGTCCATAAGGTAGCCGATAATCCATATTTTACTTTATTTGCCATTTCTAATACTTCATCCTCAGTTTTAAATGGCATTATGGTTACAACAGGGCCAAATATTTCTTCTTGATTTACAGAACATTGATCATTTTGAATTTCTATAATAGTGGGCTCTAAATAGTAGCCATTTTCATAGTCAGTAACTGTAACCCTTTTTCCTCCGCAAAGAACGATTCCATCTTCTTCTTTAGCAATATCAATATACTGCATTACTTTTTCAAGATGCGGCTTAGAAACCAAAGCACCAATATTGGTAGTTGCCTCTGATGGATGTCCGACTTTTAATCCTTTTACTTTTTGTACAAAATCAGCTTTAAATTTATCATAGATAGATGCTTCAACAAAAATACGACTTCCACACAAACAGATCTGACCTTGATTGGAAAAAGAAGAGCGAACGGTTGTTTCAAGCATATCTTGATAATCACAATCTGCAAAAATAATATTCGGATTTTTACCACCCAATTCTAAGGATAATTTTTTAAACATTGGTGCAGCGACTTTAGCAATATATGCTCCTGTTGCTGTTCCTCCTGTAAAAGAAATTGCTTTGATATCAGGATGCTCTACTATAGCTTGCCCGGTAGTTGTTCCTAAGCCGTGAACAATATTTAATACACCATTAGGCAAACCTGCTGCCTTACAAATTTCTCCTAATAAATAAGCGGTTATTGGTGTTACCTCACTGGGTTTGGCAACAACACAATTTCCAGCTGCTATGGCCGGGGCAATTTTCCAGGTAAAAAGATAGAGTGGGAGGTTCCATGGAGAAATACAACCCACAACTCCAATAGGTTGGCGTAAGGTATAATTGATAGCATTTTGACCAATACTTTCATGACTTTCACTTGCAAATTGGGTAATGGCATTTCCAAAAAAACGAAAATTACTAGCTGCACGTGGAATGTCAACAGCTTTTGCTAATGAGATTGGTTTACCATTATCTTTACTTTCGGCTTCAGCGAAGTCTTGTAAATTATCTTCTAATAATTCTGAAATCTTAATCAATATTCTATTTCGTTTTTCCAATGTGGTATTGGACCAAGCAGGAAATGCTTCTTTAGCAGCCTTATAAGCTTCTTCAACATCTTTAGTTGATGAATTAGGAATTTGTCCATAAACTTCACCATTGGCAGGACAGTAGTTGTCTATCCACTCGTCAGAGATGGGAGGTGAAAATTGACCGTTTATGTAGTTTTTTATTTTCATTTTATATGTAATCAGATATACTCTTTTAAATTTTCATAAAATTATGGTTAGGTTCTAGTCCTTCACTTTGGGTAGAATTTTATATGCCACAACCTTAATCTCCACCACCAAATCAGGATGTGGTAATTGGTGTACCGCTACTGTGGTTCTTGTTGGTCCGGTTTCAGCATTAAAAAATTCGGCATAAGCCTCATTATAACCTGCAAAATCATTCATATTCACTAAAAATGAAGTTACATCTACTATATCAGTCAAACTTGCACCTACTTTTCTTAAATTCTTTTCAATATTTTTAATCACTTCACGGGTTTGTTCTTTGATGTTTAAATGTTTTGTACCCATTTCATCAATGATATCAACTCCTGCAATAGTATTGTCAGCACGTCTCGAACTGGTGCCGGATACAAATATAAAATCGCCCACACGTTTGGTATGTGGGTATGCTCCTCTGGGTGTTACTTTGTTACTCATAATACTAAGCCCTCTTAACCTCCCCAAAAGGGAGAAACTCTTAATTGGGAAGATTAAGAATTAATGATATTTAATTTTCTAAACTCTTTGATTTTTTGAATATAACCTTTCATTTTTCTTCTTTTAGAGATTTTTTATCCTGACTAAGGTGTTAACTACATCCAAAATATTAACACTAATTAGTAGAAAAAACACTAAAATTATTTTTTCATGTTTTTACTTTTTTTGCAAAGACCTCACAGGTTTTCAAAACCTTTGAGGTCTAAAGTTAGCATTTTATTCTAAAGTCAAGAGTTTTAATTTTTCGTCAAATTCCATTTTTTTCGATTCTAAAGTATATTTAAAATTTTCTCTATCCTCAAATAATTGTATTACTTCTTCTCTTTGTAATAATGTTACTTTATTAGAAATTAGTCCTAAATAAGAAGAGTATTCATAATTATTAAGTTTAGAAGTAAATCCATGATGAATAGAATTTAGGTTTATATAAACGATCAATTTTTTTAAATAATTTTCTTATGTAATTTTTATTCTTTTAAAGCGGTCTCTAAATAGACTACCTGTCCTATTGTATTTTTTGTTAATAGATTTTGCGTATGAATTAAAAAAATTAGAAAATGCTTTTGATACTTGCTTTTCTTCTGGAATATCTTTTATTTGAATTAGTAAATGGAAATGATTTTTAAGTAGACAATAAGATAAAATAGTTGCTATAGGGCATATATATTTATTTAGGAGCTCTAAAAAATATACATAGTTCATTTCTTCAATGAATATATCTTCTTTATTATTTCCTTGGTTGAAAATGTGATAGTAGTAATTAGATATAAGTGGTTCGTATTTCATTTTATTTTGATAAAATAACTTTACAGGTTTTCATCTCTAGATTTTGGGACTGTGTGTCTAGAATATTTAATGTTGCATTGTCTTTGCAACTTTATCTTCATCTAAAATTTCTTCTGTTTCGGATTTTACTTTTGCTAAAATAGACTTTAAATCACCATTCAAATCAATTTTCTTATCTGTAATCATGTTTAAAATTGCTTTGTCCTGTGCCCTTCCTTTTAACATTGCCTTGTGATAAGGTATGTTTTCATTGAAGGTAACCATTGAATATTTAGAGAAATATTCAGTTGGAAATGTTTTTTCTAAGGCCATTTCTAAGGCACGTTTTTGTTTAAATATAGGATTGGCAACATGATCACGCATTTCATAATAATTTTCTATAGCCAAATCGCCTATAGCATCAGTATCTTCTTTTCGTGCTTTTTGATATGCCTTAAAAATGATTTCCCAATTTATCTCATTAGAAGGCTGGTTTCTCTTAAATTCATCTATGACACCATCCAGAACGGTAACATCTTCAAAGGAAGCATTCATGCCCTGACCATAAAATGGCACTACAGCATGTGCTGCATCGCCCATGAGCAGTGTTTTATTTTGATAATACCAAGGTGAACACTTTACTGTTCCTAATGCTCCGGTTGGATTGTTGAAAAATTCGCTTGCTATATCAGGAATCAATTCCAATGCATCAGGAAATTGTTTTTGAAAAAAATCTGTAATTTTTTCCACCGTTGTTAAGTTATTGAAATTATAGTCACCATCATCGTAACTTAAAAATAAAGTTACCGTAAAACTTCCATCTAGGTTTGGTAATGCAATTAACATATAATTTCCTCTGGGCCAAATATGTAAATGATCTTTACTAATCAAATGATCCCCAACCTTCGATGCTGGAATTTCTAGTTCCTTATAACCATGTGTTAAGAAATTTTGAGAAAAACTAAAGAGAAATTTACGTTCTAAATAGTAACTTTTCCGCAAAGCAGAACCGGCTCCATCCGTTCCAAAAATAACACCTGCTTTTACTTTAAAGTCCTCTTTTGAACTGTGATTGTAAAATGAAGCTATGTTTTTTTCTAAATCTACTGTTGTACATTCGCTATTAAAATGTATGGTCAAGTTATTATATAAATCAGCTTCAGTAAGTAATAAACCATTCAATTCACCTCTCGAAATGGAATTGATATATTCGCCTTCTCTTCCTGAATAATTGGAGGCAAAGGTCTTTCCTTGTACATCATGAATTAAACGTCCATGCATTGGGATACAAATATTCTTTGCTTTTTCTTCTACTCCAGCCAAACGTAAAGCTCTAAATCCTCTATCCGATAAGGCTAAATTAATTGATTTTCCTGCAGAAATATCCGTAATTCGTAAATCGGGCCTGCTTTCATAAATAGTTACTTTATAACCTCGTTGTGCCAATCGTAATCCTAATAAAGAGCCACAGAGTCCTGCACCAATAATGAGTATGTTTTTTTTATGAGTCACATTTTTTATTTTACACTTCTAAAATCCTCTCAAGAAGACTAAGATAGGTTCATTATTTTAATATACTTTTCAATTTTTCAACCATTTTATAGACATCTTGAAATGTATTGTATAGTGGTACCGGAGCACAACGTATCACATCCGGTTCTCGCCAATCGGTAATAATATGTGCTTCAGTTAATTTTTTATGTAAATTTTTATCAGCATTAGCAACTTGAACTGACAGTTGACAGCCTCTTTCTTTAGGGTTAGCAGGTGTTATTATTTTTATATAGTCATTATCCAAAGCATTAATTAAAAACTCAAAGTAGCCCGTTAACTTTTTTGATTTTTTTTGTAATGCATCCATACCCACTTCATTAAATAAATCTAATGAAGCTCTAATTGCTGCCATGGATAGGATAGGAGGGTTACTGAGTTGCCAACCTTCAGCTCCTGCCATAACATCAAAAGGTTGTCGCATATTAAATCTTGTTTCTTTATTGTGATTCCACCATCCGGCAAATCGTTTTAATTTTTTATTGTGAGCATGTTTTTCATGAACAAATAATCCACCTAAACTACCTGGACCTGAATTTAAGTATTTATAAGTACACCAAGCTGCGAAATCTATACCCGAATCGCTTAAATTTGGTTGAATATTGCCTGCACCATGAGCCAAATCAATCCCTACCATACATCCTTTTGCGTGACCTAAGGTTGCAATTTCTTTCAGATCTAAATATTGTCCTGTATAATAATTTACACCACCAATTAATAGCAGAGCAATTTCATCGCCTTGTACTTCTAAAATGGTTGCCAGATCTTCAATTCGTAAGAGATCTTCACCTTCTCTGGGTTTCCATAAAATTAAATCATTTTTGGAATCAAATCCGTGAAAATCTAACTGCGATTCTACCGCGTATTTATCAGAAGGAAAAGCATCACTTTCAATAACAATTTTATATTTGGTTTTTGTAGGCTGATAGAATGACACCATTAAAAGATGCAAATTAGTAGTAAGCGTATTCATGATAACTACTTCTATGGGTTTTGCACCAACTATTTTGGCCATAGATGTAGTTAAAAATTCATGATAAGGTAACCAAGGGTTTTTGGCTTCAAAATGACCTTCAACACCTAAGTTTGCCCAATCATCTAATTCTTGTTGAATATAAGCTTGCGTAGTTTTAGGCTGCAAACCCAACGAATTTCCAGTGAAATACAACCAGTCATTTCCGTTTTTATCTTTAGGGATATGAAATTGACTTCTATACGCTGCTAATTCGTCTTTTTGGTCTTGTGCTATAGCAAAATTGAGACCTAGCTGATAATTTGACAATGCATTTTTATTTTATGATTTGAACAAAAATAAGCATTATTAAGCGAATTATTTGAAAGATTCAAGAAATCCTTTAAGATTCTTAATCGTAAAAAAATATGACAAAAAAAAATTCTTCAAATGGATGGATGTAGCCTGATTAATAGTAAATTTGTGATGATTAATAATAACATTTTATGAAAAGATATTTTTTGTTTGTAGCGATTGTATTGATAAATATAAACCTAATTGCTCAAAAAATTAAAATAGTTACAGGTGATGTTGAAAATTTAATTGGTGTTAATGAATATAATATTGTTTTTGATTATTCTAATATTATAATAGCAAAATTTGATTCTGAAGAAGCATTTTTAAAAGAAAAAATACAATTAAGGGAAGAACATGTAAAAGGATCAGGAGAAAAATTTAAACGTGATTGGTTTAGCTTTAGAGATAGCTTATACGAACCTAGATTTATAACAGCTTTTAACGATTATTTTAGTTTAAAACGAAAATTAAAAGTGCAAGAAAATAGCGATGTTAAATATACGATGTTAATAAATACTACGTTTGTTTATCCTGGATATAATGTTGGCGTTTGGTATGAAGATTCAAAATTAAAAGCAACAATTACAATTTATGAAACCAAAGTACCTGAGAATATAATATTTACAACCAAAGAAATTTACGTTAAAGGTAAGGCCAACTATCATTCAGGCGTAAGAATTTCAAATGCATATGGTGTTTTGTCAAGAAGAATTGCTGCTTATCTTAGAAGAAAAACATTCTAATTCAATGTTATTATTCATATAAAAGTATTTATATTTATATGGTTATTATAACATTGAAAAAGAAAATATTTAATATCATTAATTTAAAATAAAAAGAACATGAAAAAACAGTTGACACTATTTGTATTCCTTCTGACAGCGGTAGTTGCCTATTCGCAAAAAATGAAAGTTGAGGAGGGAAATTTCAAGAATTTAAAAGGGATTACTTCTTATAAATTAGAGTTTGATTATACTGATGTTGAAATTCCAAAATATGATTCTGAAGAAGAATTTTTAGAAGATAAAATGGCAAAAAGAGAGGAAAAAGAAGCTGGTGCCGGAGAAAAATTTAAAAATTCATGGTTTTTAGATAGAGAGAAAAGGTATGAACCAAAATATGTTGAATCTTTTAACAAAAGATTTGATGATGGAAAAATTAAGGTAGGTAGCGATTTAGATGATGCAAAGTATATTATGAAAATACATACTACCAAACTTTATGCAGGTTATAATGTTGGTATTGTAAGACACAATTCTGAAATAGATGCAATAGTTACGGTTTATGAAGCCGGAAATCCATCTAATATTTTATTGTCTGGAAAATATAAAGATGTTCAAGGATCTGGAGCAATGGGATATGATTTTGATTCGGGTTACAGAATATCTGAATGCTATGCAAAACTGGCAAAAAATATTGCGAAAAGCATCAAAAAAGTTTCTAAATAACCAACAAATATTTTCAATAAATAAAGCTGCTAGACTAAATTAATTTGGTTTAGCAGCTTTTTGTTGTTGTGCTATTTCTAGGTCAATTAAATGTGCCATTGATGTAATTACCCTATCATGTTTTTTTACAAAAGGATTGGTTTCATCCCAAACATATCCGGCTAAAACCGAACATATTTGCTTTTTTATTTCAGGGTTTTCTGGTTGATGGAAAAATAATTTTTGTAAATTTCCTTTATACCATTCATTTACATAGGTTGAAAACACATCCACACCTTTACCTATATATGCTGTATATTCAGTATCCCAATCTACCTTTTCATTTTTAATTTCTCTCAAAGCTAATTTAGCGGCTAATAAGCCTGATTCTGTTGCAAAAGTAACACCTGAAGAAAAAATAGGATCTAAAAACTCTGTACTGTTACCGGTTAAGGCATAACCTTTTCCATGTAATTGCTTTATCGATTTTGAGAAATTTTGTATCACTTTTGGCTCAAATAAAAACACTTCATCTTTAAATCTATCATAATAATAATCAGATAGTTTTAGCATTTCAGATAGAACTTCAGAAGGAGTACCTTTAAATGAGTTAATAAAATCTGTTGGTCCTACAAAACCTATACTTGTATTTCCATTTGAAAACGGAATTACCCATAACCAAACGTTTTTCTGAAGGACGTCAAAAGTGATCAAAGTACCTTCTTTACCTTCGGGTCTATGCTGTTCTTTTACTTGTGAAAATATAGAGGAATGATCTGGTAGTTTAGAAGGAATATCTAAATTTAATAGCCGAGGTAATACTCTTCCATATCCACTAGAGTCTATAACAAATTTTGAATGAATCATTTTAATAACTCCATCTTTGTCCTTTATTGTTGTATTAGAGTTAGAGCCATCAAAAGAAATGTCAATGACTTCATTCTCAAAATCGATGGGAACTCCTTTTTTTTGTGTCTCAGTCGCTAAAATAAGATCAAAATCATCCCTTGGTATTTGCCAAGTCCAATCCCAACCATCAGTGTATTTTTTGCTAAAATCAAAATTACAAACCTTCTCCTTTTTCATAAATCGGGCTCCATATTTTTTTTCAAAATTTTGATTGTTTAGACCTTCCAAAAGTCCCACTTCTTCAAAATGATCCATACATCTAGGCAATAGACTTTCTCCTATTACATATCTGGGAAATTTAGACTTTTCTACAATTTTGACATCAATATTATTATTTTTTAAATAAGAAGCTGAAACACAACCAGAAGGACCAGCACCGATGACTAAAACATCTACATTTTCTGTAATCATATTTTATTTATAGTAAGTTCTCTGTAAAAGTATTAAATTTGGCGTTTTAAATTAATTATTTTTTAAAATAATTATAAAATTTACCCAATAAATTCTAATATAAATGCAAATACTTAAAGGAGAATTAGATTTAAAAGATTTTTATGAAGTTATTTTTAATGAAAATTCCATTGAGCTAGACCAAGAATTACTTTCCAAAGTAGAAAACTCTTTCAATTTTTTAAAAGAATTTTCAGAGAATAAAGTCATATATGGTGTAAATACAGGATTTGGACCAATGGCTCAGTATAAAATAAAAGATGAAGATAGAATTCAATTACAGTACAATCTAATTAGAAGCCACGCTTCAGGTGTTGGTAACCCTATTCCTAAAATGTATGTAAAAGCTGCTATGTTGGCTAGATTAAATACATTGAGCTTAGGGAATTCCGGGGTGCACATCTCTGTTATTGAATTGATGAAAGAACTTATCAATAGAGATATTACACCTTTAATATATGAGCATGGCGGTGTAGGTGCTAGTGGAGATTTGGTTCAATTGGCACATTTAGCATTGGTTTTAATAGGGGAAGGTGAAGTTTATTATAAAGGTAAAAAAAGACCAACTCAAGAAGTGTTTGAACTAGAACAGTTAAAACCTATCAATGTTGAATTACGTGAAGGATTGGCTTTGATGAATGGAACTTCTGTAATGACTGGAATAGGTATTGTAAATGTAATATATACAAAACGTTTGTTGCAATGGGTAATCAAATGTTCTGCAGCTATCAATGAAGTTGTTGAAGCTTATGACGATCATTTGTCAGATGAACTAAACAGCACTAAAAAACACAAAGGCCAGCAAGAAGTTGCTAAAAAAATGCGAGAGCATTTAAAAGATAGTTCTTTGATACGTAGCAGAGAAGAGTTTCTTTATAATGGAAATGCAAATAGCCCTGTTTTTAAGGAAAAAGTACAGGAATATTATTCCTTACGTTGTGTACCTCAAATTTTAGGACCTATACTAGACACCTTAAAAAGTGTGCATAAAATTCTAATTGAAGAGGTTAATTCAGCAAATGATAATCCTATTGTAGATGTTGAGAAAAAACACGTATATCATGGAGGTAATTTTCATGGCGACTATGTCTCCTTAGAAATGGATAAACTTAAGCTTGTAGTTACAAAAATGACGATGTTATCTGAGCGACAATTGAATTACTTATTGAATTCAAAACTCAACGATATTTTACCACCATTTGTAAATTTAGGACAATTAGGATTGAATTTTGGTATGCAAGGCGTGCAATTTACGGCTACATCAACTACAGCTGAAAATCAAACCTTATCAAATCCAATGTATGTACATAGTATTCCTAATAATAATGACAATCAAGACATTGTTAGTATGGGTACAAATGCGGCATTAATGACAAAAAAGGTAATAGAAAATGCCTATGAAGTGGTGGCTATAGAAATGATTACTATAATTCAAGCTATAGAATATTTAGAATTTAAAGACAAAGTTTCTTCAAATACAAAAAAAATGTTTGATGCAATTAGGAATATAGTACCAGCTTTTAAAGAAGATGTGGTGATGTATCCTTATGTTGGTGCAGTCAAAAAATACCTGATGGAAACCAATTCTAAATAGTGCTTTTTAGGTTTTGTGGTTTCGTTTTTTTTTAATTACTTTATTAGATCTTAAATTTAATCATATTGCTCATGAAAAATTCAATTAGAAATCACAATCAACACCTATTATTAGGTAAATTTAGCATGCTAAACAAAAATTTTAAGAGTAGTAGTGTTTTACTGCTACTGATAATGATCTTGATTGGTCAAACTATAAATGCTCAAAAAGCAGCATTGGTAGCTAAGGATAAAAAATTTGGTTATATATATTCCAGTGGAGATTGGTTAGTAGAACCTACTTATGATAAGGCAGGTAGTTTTTCTGATAATGCTGCCGCTGTAATGAAGGATAAAAAATGGGGATATATTAATGCTCAAGGAGAAATAATTATAGAGACTACCTTTGACAGAGCCAAGGCGTTTGATAGTGGTATTGCCGTAGTAGAGAAGGATAAACGTTGGTTTTATATCAATAAAAAAGGAGAGGAAATAGAGATGCCTTCCTCAGATAAAGTATTCGATTTTAAAGAGGGCATGGCCTTTATAAAACGAGGAGAAACTATTGGTTTGATAAATGCAAATGGCGACGTTATTTTAGAGCCTACTTATGATAAGATATTGGCATTTAAAAATAATCATGCTAAGGTTAAAAAAGGTGATAATTGGGGTTTGATTGATAGATCTGGAAAGGTTGTTATAGACCCAATTTATCAAGATTTAGGTGTGCTATCTGAAGGTGTAATAAGAGCAAAAAAAAATGAAAGTCAAGGGTTATTACAAAATGGGACTTTCACTAAAATTGAAGGGGTTTTAAAAATTTGGGACTTTAGAGAAGGTCAAGAATTGACTTATGCCAATAATATGGATAAAATTGTAGGTTTTATCAATAGAAAAGGAGAATGGGTAATTGAGCCTAAATACAAAAAAGTAAAAGCTTTTTCAAATGGTTTAGCACCAGTTTCTACAGATGGAAAATTATGGGGATATATTAATGAAAAGGGAGAAATGGTAATACCAGAAAAATATAGAGATGCAGAAATATTTAGTAAGGATGGACTGGCACCGGTTAAAGTCGCAAAATTATGGGGGTTTATAGATACCAGTGGAACAATGATAATTGAAGATAAATACACTATTAGTACTTTTAATCCTTTTACTATGTTTTCAAAAGGAGCTGAAAAAGGGTTTACTGATGGATGGGCTAGAGTGGGTTTAAAAAAGAAATGGGGTTTTATTGATACCAAAGGTAATTTATTGAAAGATACTTGGTTTGATAGAGCAGAACCTTTTATTGAAATAAAATAAAATCACTTAATGAAGTGTGCGTTAGTTACAGGAGGATCTAGAGGTATTGGTAAAGCTGTTTGTATAAAGCTCTCCGAAGATTCAGAATACCATATATTAATCAATTATAACAGTAACAAATTAGCTGCAGAAGATACCTTGAAACAAATTAAAGAAAAAGGTGGTAGTGCAGAGATTATTCAGTTTAATGTCGCTGATGCGGATGCGGTCAAGAATGCTTTTGATATTTGGGTACAAAATAATGAAAATGCTGTAATCGAAGTAATTGTCAACAATGCAGGTATAACAAAAGATGGTTTATTTATGTGGATGCCGGCTGACGACTGGCATCAAGTTATCAATACCAGTTTAAACGGTTTTTTTAATGTTACCAATTATCTCATAAAAAAGATGTTGAGTAACAGATATGGTAGAATAGTAAATATGGTTTCAGTGTCAGGTGTAAAAGGAACGCCGGGACAAACTAATTATTCAGCAGCAAAAGGAGCCATCGTTGCAGCTACCAAAGCACTCGCTCAAGAAGTTGCCAAACGAAAAATTACTGTTAATGCAGTAGCACCTGGATTTATCAATTCTGATATGACCGCAAATTTAGATGAAAAGGAATTGAAAAAAATGATACCTGTTAACAGATTTGGAGAGGCAGAAGAAGTAGCTGATTTAGTATCTTTCTTGGTTTCTAAAAAGGCATCTTATATTACAGGAGAAGTTATTAATATTAATGGTGGAATTTATTCTTAAATTGAAATGAAAAGAGTTGTCATTACAGGTATGGGTATTTACTCTTGCTTGGGCGTAAATTTGCAAGAAGTAAAAGAAGCATTGTTTGCCGGCAAATCCGGAATTGTCTTCGATCAAGAAAGAGAACAATACGGATACAGATCGCCTTTAACAGGAAAAGTACCCGAGCCAAATTTAAAAAATTTACTTTCCAGAAGAGAGCGAATTAGTATGGGACAAGAATCTAAATATGCCTATATAGCTACTTTAGAAGCTTTAAAAAATGCCAACATTGATGGAGCATTTTTTCAACAAAGTGAAGTTGGAATTTTATATGGTAATGACAGTACTGCTAAATCAATTATCGAATCGAATGATAAGGTTAGAGAAAAAGGAGATACTACCTTAGTTGGTTCAGGAGCTATTTTTAAAGGGATGAATTCAACGGTTACGATGAATTTAGCTACTATTTTTAGCCTTAGGGGTATTAATTTAACGGTGAGTGCTGCCTGTGCCAGTGGTTCTCATTCTGTGGGTTTGGGATTTCATTTAATTAAAAGTGGATTGCAAGAATGTGTTATTTGTGGTGGTGCCCAGGAAATTAATAAATATGCCATGGAAAGCTTTGATGGTTTAGGCGTTTTTTCTACAAATGTTAATGATCCGGCAAAAGCTTCAAGACCTTTTGATAAAAATAGAGATGGCTTAGTACCCAGTGGAGGTGCAGCTACCTTAATACTAGAAAGCTATGAATCTGCTATAAAGCGTGGTGCAACAATTTTAGGTGAAGTTATGGGGTATGGATTTTCCTCTAATGGAGAACATATTTCTAATCCAAATGTAGACGGACCTAGTAGAGCTATGAGAAAAGCCTTAGCTCAAGCAGAATTATCTTCTGATCAAATTGATTATGTTAATGCTCATGCAACGTCCACTCCTGTTGGTGACCAAAATGAGGCAAAAGCGATATACAATGTTTTTGGTGATAATTGTCCCTATGTAAGCTCTACCAAGTCTATGACAGGTCATGAATGTTGGATGGCAGGAGCAAGTGAAATTGTCTATTCTATGTTAATGATGCAGCACTCTTTTATAGCACCAAATATCAATTTAAAAGAAAGGGATGAAGACTCAGCAAAAATAAATCTGGTAACTCAAACTATAGATAAAAAAATTGATGTATTTTTGTCAAATTCTTTTGGATTTGGAGGAACAAATTCAGCTATAATTGTAAAAAAATACGAATAGAATATGAATAAGGATACGATCATTAGTAAGATTAATTTTTTTCTTGAAGATGAATTTGAGGTAGAATCTGAAGAAATCCAACCTGAAGCTAATTTAAAGGAAACTTTAGAGTTAGATAGTTTAGATTATGTTGATTTAGTAGTGTCTGTTGAGTCTAATTTCAATATTAAATTGAATGCAGAAGATTTTACCGATATCATTACTTTACAAAATTTTTACGATTTAATAGAATCGAAAATAAATTAAACGATTTTTAATGTCTCAATGGGATGGTAAATCGAAAGGAATAGTTTTAGGCTATAAAATTTTTATTTTTTTTATTCGAAATGTAGGAATTAGATCAGCCTATTTCCTTCTATACTTCGTCTCTTTTTATTTTTTACTATTTTCAACTAAAGGTACTAAAGCAAGTCTTTATTATTTTCATAAACGCTTAGGTTTCTCAAAAATTATTAGTTTTTTTAAGGTGTATAGAAATAACTATAGGTTTGGTCAAACTATTATTGACAAAGTGGCAATCTCTTCTGGTTTAAGAAAAAAGTTTACTTTTGAGCATGATGGAGGAGAAGTGATTCTAGAATTATTAAAAAAGAAGCAAGGCGGTATTTTAATAAGTGCTCATGTAGGTAATTTTGAAATAGCCGAATATTTTTTTAGTGAGCTTGAAGATTTTTCTCAAATTAATTTAGTCACTACTGATAATGAACATCGTGCAATAAAAGATTATTTAGAAAGTATATCTTTAAAATCTAATATTAAATTTATTATTATAAAAGAAGACCTGTCTCATATTTTTGATATTAATAATGCCCTAAACAATAATGAATTAATTTGCTTTACAGGAGATCGTTATTTTGATGGGAATAAAGTGCTTTCTGAAAATTTATTGGGAAAAGCAGCTAATTTTCCTGCAGGGCCGTTTTTATTGGCATCACGATTGAATGTGCCGGTAGCCTTTGTCTACGTTATGAAAGAAACCAGTAAACATTATCATTTATATACTCGTGTAGCCACTGCAAAAAATAGAGATGCTAAAGGTTTGTTGCAGAATTATACGCAAAGTATAGAATGGATTTTAAAACAATATCCCTTACAATGGTTTAATTATTTTGATTTTTGGGATGATATGAAGAGAAATGATTAGCTTATGAAAAATGTATTGGTCATTTATTATACACAATCCGGTCAATTGCGAGAAATTGCCCAAAATGTTGTTAAAGAATTAGAAAATGCTGAAAATGTTAATGTTAGTTACCATAAAATACAACCCATTGATGAGTATAACTTTCCATGGCAGAAGGATAAGTTCTATGATGCCTTCCCGGAATCTTTTTTACAAATTCCATGTGATTTAGAAGAACCACAACCTGAATTATTTTCAAAAAAATATGATTTGGTGATATTGGCCTATCAAATTTGGTATTTAACACCATCTATCCCTGTTAATTCATTTTTAAAATCAGATGCAGCAAAATTAATTTTGAAGGATACACCGGTTATTACGGTAATTGGTTGTAGAAATATGTGGATTCAGGCACAAGAGAAAATGAAAGTTTTACTAAATGAGAATCAAGCCAAATTAGTAGGAAATATAGTGCTTATTGACCGTCATATTAATCATGTTAGTGTTATTACTATTGAAAAATGGATGTTTAGTGGTAAAAAAGAATCTTATTTGGGTATTTTCCCAAAACCAGGAGTTTCAAAAAAAGACATTGATGAAGCCGTAAAATTCGGAAAGCCAATTTTAAACTGTTTACTTCAAAATGAGTATCAAGATTTACAAGATAATTTATTGAAAATTGATGCGGTAACAATAAACTCGTTTTTGGTTTTGGTCGATAAAAGAGCGAATGTTTTATTTGGAAAATGGGCAAATTTAATCATAAAAAAAGGGAAACCGGGAGACAAAAAAAGACTAAAATGGATAGGATTATTTAATAAATATTTAAAATTTGCGATTTGGTTCATTGCACCAATAGTTTTTATTGTATTTTTGTTGACTTATTTGCCATTTATTGGCAGTATTAAAAAAGATCAAAAATATTTCGCATCTGTTAACCAAAAATTGAAGAACCAATAATGAACGATGTTTATATAACAAAAATTGCAAAATTTTTGCCTAATAACCCTGTGTCCAATGAAGAAATGGAGGAGAAACTAGGTTTTTTAAATGGTAAAACATCTAAGGCAAGACGTATAGTTTTACGTAATAATAAAATTACAAATAGATATTACGCTATTGATGATGCCGGTAATATCACCCACAACAATGCTCAATTAACAAAAGAAGCCATTGAATTGTTATGTGATGATGAAGATTTTACCACCCAAGATATAGAATTGCTTTCTTGTGGGACTTCTAGCCCCGATCAAATATTACCTTCGCATACCGCTATGGTACATGGCTTCTTAAAAAATAGAAATCTGGAAATAAATTCACCTTCCGGTGCTTGTTGTTCAGGTATGAGTGCTTTAAAATATGGTTACTTGGCTGTAAAAGCTAAACAGGTTAAAAACGCTGTTTGTACCGGTTCAGAGAGAACTTCTTCATGGATGATGGCCAATACTTTTGAAGATGAAATCAATCATTTAAAAGTATTAGAAGAACAACCAATCATTGCTTTTAATAAAGAATTTTTACGTTGGATGTTGTCTGATGGTGCAGGAGCGTTTTTGTTGGAAAGTGAACCCAAGGGTAAACAGCCGTTGAAAATTGAATGGATGGAAGGATATTCTTACGCTTATGAGTTAGAAGCCTGTATGTACGCTGGTGCTGATAAATTAGAAAGTGGTCATTTAAAACCATGGAGCGAATATAATGCTCATCAATGGAGTGAAGAATCTTTATTTGCGATGAAGCAAGATGTTAAATTACTCGGTGATAATATTCTAAAAAAAGGTGTTGATAGCTTAAAGAACTCAATTGAAAAGCACGGTGTTAAACCAGGTGATATTTCCTATTATTTACCACATATTTCTTCCTATTATTTTAAAGAAAAACTTTTTGATGAAATGAAAAATCAAGATGTTGAAATTCCTTGGGAAAAATGGTTTTTAAATTTAGATAAAATAGGAAATGTCGGTGCGGCTTCAATTTATATTATGTTAGAAGAATTGGTTGATTCTGGAAAGTTAAATACTGGAGATAAAATTTTGTTATCTGTGCCTGAAAGTGCAAGATTTTCTTATGCCTATGCCTTGTTAACTGTTTGCTAAATGGATCGTTTTGAACAAAATATTCCAGAGAATGTTGTTCTTAGTGATCTAATTCCTCAAAAGTATCCGTTTGTAATGGTGGATAAGCTATTACATTATTCTGATAAAAATGTGGTATCAGGTCTAACAATTACCAATGATAATATTTTTTATAATAATCAATATTTTACTGAGTCTGGTCTGATCGAACATATGGCACAAACAGTGGCATTATACACCGGATACCAATATTATTTACTACAAAAACCTGCACCAACAGGATATATAGGTTCTATTAAAAGCGTAGAAATTCTTAAATTGCCCAAATTAAAAGAACAATTGATCACTACAGCTACTATTTTACACGAAATTATGGGTGTTACTTTGGTTCATATAGTTGTAACATTAAATGAAGAAACCATTGCTATTAGTGAAATGAAGACGGTTATAGCCAAATAATTGAGCAATTTGAAGCCACATATAGATATTAAAAATTTCTTACCACATAGAAGTCCTATGCTTATGGTAGACAATATGTTGAATGTGCTTTCTGAATCTGTTGATACCAACTTTAAAATAAAAAAGGATTGCCTTTTTGTTGCAAATGGTAAATTATCTGAAGCTGGGTTGATAGAAAATGCAGCTCAAACATGTTCAGCTATTGTAGGGAAGAGTTACTTTGAAGAAGATGATATTGAAGGGAAAGGGAACAACGTAATCGGTTTTATAAGTGCAATTAAATCGGTTGCAATTTATAAACTGCCTAATGTAGGACAAGTAATAAATAGTAAAGCCAATTTAATTTCTAGGTTTGATAGTGATTCTTATAGTATTTGTACTATTAAATGTACCATTGAAAATGACAAAACTTTACTTGCAGAATGTGTAATGAATTTGCTTATTCAAGAAGTGTAATAATTGTATTATGAAAAAGAGTGAGGTACCACAAGACAAAAGTAATCTAGAGTCAGCTAACTTTAGAGAGCTCTGTTATGCGGTTGATGAAAATGGAGCCTATATAACAGCCAACAGTTCTGGGTGGGACCCTAAAACTATTGCCTTAAATAATGCCATCAAAGAGATTAATGAAAGGATAGCAATAGCAAAAAATAATGTTTTAAATAAAAAGACGAGTCCTATAGAATATTATATGGAATTACATAAAATGGATTTGCCTATTTTAGCAAGTTATGTAGGCATGTGGCAATGGCGCGTAAAAAGACATTTTAAACCATCAGTTTTTAAAAAGTTAAGTCAAAAACAATTAAATAAATATGCCCGTGTTTTTGATATTTCTTTAGCACAATTACAAGATATTGAACTATAGCATGAAAATAGATTTTACACATCATCAATCAGCACATTGTGAAAATGGTGTAGTTTCTAATTTATTAAAACATAAAGGCCATGATATAAGTGAACCTATGGTTTTCGGTATTGGTTCAGGCTTGTTTTTTGTATACATACCATTTTTAATGGTAAATCATGCACCTGCCATTAGTTTTAGACCAATGCCGGGGTTTATTTTCAAGCGTTTTGCCAAAAGGCTCAACATAAAAATAAAAAGATATAAATTTAAAAATGAAGAAAAGGCCCAACAGGTATTGGATAGTGAATTAAAAAATAACAATCCTGTAGGTTTGCAAGTAGGCGTATATCATTTGTCATATTTCCCGGACGAATATCGTTTTCATTTTAATGCTCATAATATGGTAGTCTATGGCAAAGAAAATGATACTTATCTAGTCAGTGATCCAGTCATGGAAACTACCACTACTTTAACAGAAAAAGAGCTAGAGAGAGTACGTTTTGCTAAAGGTGCATTTGCTCCAAAAGGGCACATGTATTATCCAATTGAATACCCGGAAAAGTTAAATTTAGAAAAAGCCATAAAGAAAGGTATAAAAAGTACTTGTAGAGATATGTTGGCTCCTGTGCCTATTGTTGGTATAAGAGGTATGCGAATGATTGCTAGATTGATACGAAAATGGCCAGTTAAAAAAGGGGTAAAAGTAGCAAATCATTATTTAGGTCAAATTGTGAGAATGCAAGAGGAAATAGGAACAGGTGGTGGTGGTTTTAGATTTATATATGGGGCTTTTTTACAAGAAGCTTCTGTTATTTTAAAGAATCCTAAATTGGCTGATCTATCGATTGAAATCACTGAAATTGGTAATTTATGGAGAGATTTTGCCATTGATGCTTCTAGAATTTATAAAAATAGAAGTTCTAAATTAGACGCTTATAATAAAGTAGCCGATCAATTGGTGGAATTGTCAAATAGAGAAGAGGTTTTCTTTAAAAAATTAAGAAAATCTATATGAATGCTGTGGTAATCCATATTGAAAACGTATCCAAAAAGTATAAGGAAGCCGATTTCTATGCTATACAACAATTGAATTTAGAAATTACACAAGGTGAAATTTATGGATTGTTAGGACCAAATGGAGCCGGAAAAACTACCTTAATTTCTATGCTTTGTGGATTGCTTAAACCGACTTCGGGTCAAATAGAAATCAATGGATTATCATTTAAAAAAAATGCAACAAAAATTAAGCAATCCATTGGTGTTGTGCCACAAGAATATGCCTTATATCCAACTTTAACTGCACATGAAAATTTAATGTATTTTGGAGCAATGTATGGTTTGTATGGTTCAATACTAAAGGCAAAAGTAGCTGAAAGTCTTGAGTATTTGGGATTGACAAACTTTGCTCACAAAAAGATAGGTACTTTTTCGGGTGGTATGAAACGAAGAGTTAATTTGATAGCAGGAATTTTACATCAACCCAGTATATTATTTTTAGATGAACCTACAGTTGGCGTTGATGTACAATCAAAAAATGCCATTATAGAGCATTTAAAAATGTTGAATAAAAAGGGCACAACCATAATTTATACTTCTCACCATTTAACAGAAGCCCAAGAATTTTGTACTAATGTGTCTATTATAGATAAAGGATCAATTATAACAACGGGTACACCTGAAATGCTCATTAAGAATACTGATAAAGCCCATAATTTAGAAGAAGTTTTTATAGCTTTAACGGGTTTAGCTTTAAGAGACTATGCGTAAATTACTAAACTCTACATATAAAGAAATGCTGTTACTCTCTAGAGATATGGGCGGATTGGTCATTCTTTTTGTAATGCCTTTAGTTTTAATTATTACCATAACTTTAATTCAGGATAGTTCTTTTAAAACCATAAATAATGCTAAAGTACCTATACTTTTTGTAGACAATGATAAAGGAGATATTTCTAATAGTATATTTGAAAACCTTAGCAAAAGCAATACATTTGAAGTTGTAACCAAACTTGATCAAACAACATTTACAGAGACCAGTGCTAAAGCCGCTGTACTAAGTGGTAAATATCAATTAGCAGTGGTGATTCCGAATAATTTAAGTGTTGAGTTACAAAAGAAAGTCGATCAGAATGTAGCTAAAATATTAAGCGAATTTGGCGTGGAAGAAGACACGGTAAATTATAATAAACCCATATTGTCTAAGCAAATTAACTTATATTTTGACCCGGCTGTACAGCATTCTTTTAAAAATGCGGTGATGAACAATATAGATAAAATGATTTCAAAAATTGAATCGAAATCTATTTATGAAGCTTTTCAAAAGGAATTAAGTGATGACGAATCTGACAGTAATCCTTTATTGGAAGAAAATAATTTTGTTTCCTTTAAAGAAATAAATCCCAAACAAGGAATAGCAGAAATTATCCCTAACTCTACCCAACATAATGTGCCTGCTTGGACGTTATTTGCAATTTTCTTCATTGTAATTCCACTTTCTATCAATATAGTAAAAGAAAAAAATCAAGGTACTTTTGTGCGTTTGAGAACAAATCCAGTTTCATATTTGACCGTATTGGGAGGTAAGGCCATTACCTATCTTATAGTTTGTATGATTCAATTTTTATTGATGTTGGCAGTAGGTGTATTTGTATTACCATATTTAGGGCTGCCCGCATTGACGGTTGGTAGTAATTTTATAACACTTTGTGTTGTTGCATTATTTTCAGGATTAGCAGCTATTGGTTTTGGTATATTATTAGGTACCTTGGCTACAACACCTGAGCAATCTGCTCCTTTCGGAGCGACAGCCGTGGTTATATTAGCAGCGATAGGTGGTGTTTGGGTGCCCGTATTTATAATGCCAAAATTTATACAATGGGTTTCAAATTTATCTCCAATGAATTGGGGATTAAATGCATTTTACGATGTATTTTTGCGTGACGGTGGTATTATAGAGATTTTACCTGAAATAGGATTACTTTTACTATTTTTTATAGTAACCACGATTATTTCAATAATTTATGATCAAAAGAAAAGAGCAGTTTGAGTATGAAAAAGATTAGTTATACATCAGAAATACGTGTGCGGTTTAACGAGACAGATCCATTAGGGATTGTTTGGCATGGTAATTATATCACTTATTTTGAAGATGGTAGAGAGGCCTTTGGAATGTCACATGGAATATCATATTTAGATGTTAAATCTCAAGGTTATGCTACGCCAATAGTTAAATCTACTTGCGAGCATAAATTGCCATTAAAATATGGTGATATTGCCAGTATTGAAACCACTTTTATAGACTCTCCAGCTGCAAAAATGATTTTTGTATATAAAATTTTTAACCCACAAGGTGCATTGGTTTGTACCGGTGAAACCATACAGGTTTTCACCAATAATGAGGGAGAACTATCCTTAACAACCCCCCAATTTTTCAAAGATTGGAAACAAAGTGTTGGATTGATTGAAGCATGAAACAAGTATTTGTAACATATAACAATATAATTTCTGCTTTAGGTTTTAATACGAATGCTAATATTGAAAACATCTCAAAAGAGATTTCCGGTATAAAAAAGGTAAATGACAAACACTTATTACAACAACCATTTTTCTCTTCTTTAATTGATACTGATCAACTAGATGCCAGTTTTGAAAAAATTGGTGATCCAATAAAATACACACGTCTGGAGAAAATGATGATTTTGTCTTTAAGCGATGTTATTAATCAATCTCAGGTACCTTTAGATCATAAAACAGGACTTGTTATTTCTACTACTAAAGGGAATGTTGATGTATTAGACGAAAATTCAAAATTTGCAAGTGAAAGAGCCTATCTATCCGAATTAGGAAAACAAATTCAGCTTTTTTTTGGAATTCAAAATGAAGCAGTTGTAATTTCTAATGCTTGCGTTTCAGGTGTTTTGGCAGTTTCCGTAGCTAAAAAATTGATAGATAGTGAACTTTATGATCATGTTTTAGTGCTTAGTGGTGATGTGGTTTCTGAGTTTATTTTATCAGGATTTCAATCGTTTCAAGCCATTAGTAATGCACCATGTAAGCCATTTTCAAAACATAGAACTGGTATTAATATAGGTGAAGCGGCAGCTTCTGTTTTGGTAACCTCTACATCAACAAACATTAGTGAAGATGCTGTTCAAATTTTAGGAGATGCCTCGTGTAATGATGCCAATCATATTTCCGGTCCATCGAGGACAGGAGAAGGATTATATAGAAGTATGGCATCAGCATTTCAAGAAGCAGGTATTAAAACGGATACCATTGACTATATTTCAGCACATGGTACGGCTACTAATTATAATGATGAAATGGAGGCGATTGCTATCAATAGAATGGATTTAGCCGAAGTACCGCTTAATAGCTTAAAGGGTTATTACGGACACACATTAGGTGCTTCAGGATTGTTAGAGACTATTATTGGTATGCAATCTCTGTACCATAATACCTTATATGCCTCTTATGGTTTTGATGAATTAGGAGTTTCAGAATCTATAAATGTTATTGAAAAAACAACAGCTAAAACGTTACAGTATTTTTTAAAAATAGCATCTGGTTTTGGAGGTTGTAATACAGCAGTAATATTTAAAAAAGTAATGGAATAATGCAATGATAAAATATAAATACTGTTATGATTTTAACCTTAGAAACTCATTTAAAAAAACTTAAAACAATAAGATCAAATATTTTGAAAGTATTGTATAGTTAGCACCAATAGAAAAAATGAAAATATATTACTTCACATCAATATTAATTCTATTCTTTTCCTGTACAGGTAAGAAGTCCACTTCTGATAAAAATCAAGATAACGTAACAAAGCGTGAAATAGTGGTTCCGGAATTTAAAACAATTATTGATTCTGCAAATGTTGAAGGTGCAATTTTAATCTACAATCTTGAAGAAGACAAGTACTATTCGAATGACTTTCAATGGGCTAAAAAAGGGAATTTACCAGCTTCTACATTCAAAATAGCTAATTCAATTATAGCACTTGAAACAGGAGCTATTGAAAACGAGAGTACATTTTTCATATGGAATGGAGAAAAAAGAAGATTTAAAAACTGGGAACAAGATTTAATCTTTAAAGATGCTTTTCATTTTTCATGTGTACCTTGTTATCAAGAGGTAGCTAGAAAGATTGGAACAAAAAGAATGAACGAATTTTTGGATAAACTTGAATATGGGAATATGATAGTTGATTCAACTAACATTGATCTGTTCTGGCTTGAAGGAAAATCCCGAATTAATCAATTTCAACAAATAGATTTTTTAAAGAGATTCTATACATCTGAGCTACCAATTTCTGAACGGACTGAGAGAATAATGAAAAGAATGATGGTAATTGAGGAAGGTAATGAGTACAAACTTAGTGGAAAAACAGGCTGGTCAATCAGAAATGGAAATAACAATGGCTGGTTTGTAGGTTATATTCAATACAAAAATAAATCATATTTTTTTGCTACAAACGTTGAGCCTAAAGAACAATTTGATATGAAAATGTTTCCAATGATTAGGAAAAATGTGACTTATAAGGCGTTTGAACAAATGAGAATATTAAAATAAAGGTGCTAACAATAGCTATTAATACAGATTTTGGTGCTTAACCTAAGGTTTAGAGCTTTAAACTAAGTCCACCAAATCTTTTTTGATTTGGCTTTATAATAAAAAAGATAAAACAAAATAAAAAGTTTTGGCTAGGCTAAGTGCTTAATCAGAAACTAATTGCTTTTTAACCCCGTACTAACCAAAGCCGAGGCGATTTGTAATTATGAATGTATAATATGCTAATATCAAGCATCAGATCAATATAGTACACAAATAAGTTGAAAATATTTATAAATCCATTAAATTTATAGTAAAACCATTATATAACGCTTAAATTTGGCGGATCAATTAACCAAAATAAGTATGTCAAGAAAACCATTAAAAGCTATAGAAGCATTAGAAGAAGCTCAAAAAATAGCTTTTGCTCCATTTATATTTCAAACTACCGTTTCACTTAGAAAACTAGGCGTTTTAGACTTGATCTTTGACAAGAGAAAAAAAGGAGGTATTTCTACAGAGGATATTGCTAAAGAATTATCAGTTAGTAAATACGGCATTGGTGTATTGTTAGAAATAGCTGAAAGTTCTGATATTGTTTTTAAAAATATAAATGGTAAATATGAGATAACCAAAGTAGGTTATTTCTTAAATGCCCATGAGACAGTTAATGTAAATATAAATTTTACCAATGATGTTTGTTATAAAGGTTTATATCATTTAAATGATGCTGTAAAAAATGAAAAACCCGAAGGGTTAAAGGAATTAGGAAATTGGAATACTATTTATGAAGGTCTATCGGCTTTACCTCCTGAAATAAAAAAATCTTGGTTTGAATTCGATCACCATTATTCTGATGGAGTTTTTAATGATGCTTTAGAAATTGTCTTTAGAAACAATCCAAAAACAATTTTTGATATAGGTGGAAATACCGGTAAATTTGCATTAAGTGCTTGTGGTTATAGCAATGATGTTAATATTAAGATAATTGATTTACCCGGGCAATTAAATGTAGCACTGGCCAACACACAAAAAGGAGGCTTTGAAAATAGAGTGTCCGGACACGAAATTGATTGGTTATCAGACAATCCGCAAATACCTACCGGAGCCAATACCATTTGGATGAGTCAATTTTTAGATTGCTTTTCTGAAGAAGAAATATTGAAAATCTTAACTACTTGTGTTCAATCTATGGATGATAATGCAGAGTTGCTAATCATGGAAACCTTTACGGACAGGCAAAAATTTAAGAATGCAAAATTTATTTTAGAGGCAACCTCATTATATTTTACGGTAATGGCGAATGGAAACAGCAAAATGTATCCTGCAGAAGTAATGATTAATATAATTGATAAAGCAGGCCTAACAATTAAAGAAGATATAAATATTGGGGAATACCATACTATTTTGGTATGCAATAAAAAATAATAATATTGAGTGAAAAATTATATTCAAAGCTATTGTATAATTAAAAATAATACGGTTAGGCTGAATGGTCAACTCGATTATTTAGAAAAAAACAACCTAGATTTTTCTGATTTTTCTAAAAAATTGTATAAAGAACTCAAATTAAGCTATTCAAAATTTTTTAAAATGGATAACTTAAGTAAATTAGCCTTTTTAGGAGCGGAATATATTTTTAGAGACATCGAAACAAAGACCGACAAGAATGTTGCAATTGTATTATCCAATAGAGCATCGAGTTTAGATACAGATAGAAAACATCAACATTCAATACAAGATAAAGATAGTTATTATCCTAGTCCGGCGGTTTTTGTATATACATTACCCAATATAGCCATTGGAGAAATTAGCATCAGGCATCAGTTAATGAGTGAAAATGCCTTTTTTGTTTTTGACAGTTTTAATCCTCAATTTTTAAGTAATTATGCGGATATTTTAATTGATAAAAATAAAGCGGAAAGTGTACTTTGTGGATGGGTTGATTATGACAATGACCAGTATGAAGGTTTTATGTATCTGGTATCCCACAAAGGAAATTTAAAACATACAGTAAAAGAATTAACAAACATATATCAAAATAAGGAATAGATGGAAGTATTAAAATTGGAATTAAAAGAAAAAATTATTGAGCAATTAAATTTAGAAGATGTATCAACTGATGAAATTGGAGATAATGATGCTCTTTTCGGCGATGGATTAGGCTTGGATTCAATTGATGCATTAGAGCTCATCGTTATGTTAGATAAAGATTATGGTATTAAATTATTAGATCCAAAAGAAGGTAAAAAAATATTCCAATCAATTGAGGTCATGGCTGCATATATTACAGAGCATAGAACTAAATAAATGAGTACAAAAGTTGCCATAACCGGTATGGGTATTATATCTTCAATAGGTACAACTGTTGAAGAAAATTATGCAGCTTTAATTCAAAGTAAACCTGGTATCTCTATAATTTCGCATTTAGAAACACGTCATAAAAATAATATTATGGTTGGCGAAATTGAGCTAACCAATGATGAATTGGTAAAGCAGTTGAATTTACCTGAGATCAATTGTTATTCTAGAACAGCTATGTTGGGTGTTTTAGCGGCTAAACAAGCAGTACAAAATGCAGATATTTCAGATATTACAGATTGTAAAACTGGATTAGTTTCGGCTACGAGTGTCGGTGGAATGGATATGACCGAAAAATATTATTATGAGTATGTAAAGGATGATACGCATCATAGATATATAGCAGGTCATCATGGTGGTGATGCTACTCAAAAAATAGCCCAACAGCTTGGTATTACTGATTTTGTTACTACCATAAGTACAGCATGTTCTTCTTCTGCAAATGCAATTATGTTGGGGGCAAGATTGATAAAAGCAGGAAAGTTAGATAGGGTAGTGGTTGGTGGAGCGGATTGTTTGTCTAAGTTTACTATTAACGGATTCAAAACGTTAATGATTTTATCTGATACGTATTGCATGCCTTTTGATAAAAATAGGAAAGGGTTAAATCTAGGAGAAGCGGCAGCATTTTTAGTACTGGAATCTGATAAAATTGTAAAGCAACAAAATAAAAAAGTATTGGCTTATGTTTCAGGCTATGGCAATGCTAATGATGCTTTTCATCAAACAGCATCTTCAGAAAATGGTGATGGAGCAACATTGGCCATGCAAAAAGCATTTAAGGTAGCTCAACTATTACCTGAACAAATTGATTATATAAATGCTCATGGAACGGCAACACCAAATAATGATCTGTCAGAAAGTAGGGCAATACAACGTGTATTTGGTAAAGAAATACCCGATTTAAGTTCAACCAAGGCTTTTACAGGTCACACATTGGCGGCTGCTGCCGCCATAGAAGCAGTATATTCAGTGCTGGCATTACAACATAATAAGGTTTTTCCTAATCTTAATTTTAAAACCGCTATTGAAGAAGTAGGCATTGTGCCTATAACCTCAGTAAAGGAGAAACAGATTCAACATGTACTATCTAATTCCTTTGGTTTTGGAGGGAATTGTTCAACATTAATATTTTCAAAAAATTAAATGGAAGCTTGTTATATTAACGGTCTCGGTTGCATTTCTGCTCAACATACTGCTGATAATCATCAGTTTTTAGAGCAAATAGTTATCTATGATAAAAATATATTAACAGCAATCAACCCAAATTATAAGGAGTATATACCACCTGCTGCCGCAAGAAGAATGGCCAAGGGTGTTAAAATGGGTGTTGTAGCGTCTAGTTTGGCCTTAAAAGAGGCACAAATTGATAAACCTGATGCCATTATTTCAGGAACGGGAATGGGTTGTTTGCAAGACTCAGAAAAATTTGTAAGTGCGATGATTGATGATGATGAAGAGTTTTTAACGCCCACCTCATTTATCCAATCTACTCACAATACCGTTGGTGCTCAAATTGCATTAGGATTGCAGTGTAAAGCCTATAATTTTACTTATGTGCATGCGGCCATTTCATTTGAATCTTGTTTAATAGATGCACAACTAAAGTTTAATGAAAATGAAGCCAATCAAATATTAGTTGGAGGCGTTGATGAGCAAGGGGCTCATACGTATGGTCTACATGAAAAAATTGAACATATTAAAAATGAAAAGGTCAATACTTTTGATATAAAAAATTCAAGTTCCAGCGGGGCTGTTTTTGGAGAAGGAGCATCGTTTTTTGTGTTGTCAAATATAAAGCAAAAAAATACCTATGCACAGCTGACAGATGTTGAGATAATAAGTCAATTAAATCCTGAATTGTTAAACAGTCGTATTGAAGCATTTTTAGAAAGTAATCAGCTTTCCGTTCAAGATATTGATGCCATAATTTTAGGACTAAATGGTGATGTAGATTATGACCATTACTATGCTCATTTACAAAATAGTATTTTTTCAAACACCCAACAGTTGTATTATAAGCATTTATGCGGTGAGTACAATACTGCTTCATCTTTTGGGTTTTGCTTAGGAGCTCATGTGATCAAACATCAGCATACACCACAAGCAGTTGTCTTGAATGATGTTGATTCTAGAGAATATAATAATGTACTCTTGTATAATCAGTATAGAGGGTTGAACCATAGCCTAGTTTTAATGCAGTCATGTTAAAATTCCATTGGGTAAATAGCATCTTTATTTTATTAGTCATTTTATTGTTTATTTTTAAGGTACCCGTTTATATTTTTATCTTATTGATTTTTGGATGGTTAATCTTAACTATTATTGGATCATTTCATATGAGATGGAATTATCATGTAAATGCATTAAATTTTAATGCTCAAGTTAAGCAAAATGCAATCGCCATTACTTTTGATGATGGTCCTCACCCAGAATATACACCTCAAATATTAGCCATTTTACAACAATATAATGCTAAAGCTACGTTTTTTTGTATAGGGAAGGAGATAGAAAAACATCCTGAGTTATTTAAAAAAATGGTTGAAGATGGTCATGTTGTGGGTAATCATTCTTTTAGCCATTCTAATCATTTTGGTTTTTTTACTAGTAGTAAAGTGATTGATGAGTTAAACCAAACTAAAAAATTGATAAACAAAATTATAAGAAAAAACTGCACTTTATTTAGACCACCATTTGGTGTGACCAATCCTGCAATTAAAAAAGCAATAAGACAAACCAATTCTCATGTAATAGGTTGGAATAAAAGATCATTGGATACTAAAATTAAAGACCCCGAAAAAATATATCATAGAATTACAAAAGGTTTAAAAGCCGGTGACGTTATTTTATTACATGACACCAATGAAAGAGCTGTAAGTGTTTTGGAACAATTATTGTTATTTTTACAAAAAAATCAATTAGAAACAATTACTATTGATAAATTATTTGAAATTGAAGCCTATGATTAAATATTTTTATATTGTTTTTTTAGTTGTGAGTATTTCTACTGTAACTGGACAAGAAACCGCACTAAGCAGGGCTGAAATTGTAGCGTTTAAAGAAAATGTTAAGTTGGTATCTACAAAAACAAAGACCATAGAAAGTAGTTTTACACAATATAAACATCTTGAATTTTTATCTAATGATATTAAAACATCGGGCAAAATGATTTTTAAGGTCCCTAATTTGGTAAAATGGGCGTATACTGAACCATTTCAATATAGTGTCATATTTAAAGAAGATAAAATATTGATCAATGATGAAGGTAAAAAAAGTGATGTCAATATAGGATCAAGTCAATTATTTAAAAAATTAAATCAACTCATCGTAAATAGCATAAGTGGTAATATGTTTGATAATAATGAATTTGAAATAAGCTACCATAAGACCGATAGTTACTACCGCATAAATTTTCTTTTTAAAAATAAAGATATCAATACCTATATAAAACAGTTTGTATTAAAATTTGACAAAAAGAATTATAGGGTATTTGAAGTAAAAATGATAGAACCATCAGAAGATTATACTCAAATTATTTTTGATGATCAAAAAGTAAATCAACCAATTAAAGATGAGGTTTTTACTAATTAAGGCTTTGATAATCGCAAGTTTATCCTCTTGCACCTTGAGCACTACCAAGCATTTAACTGCAATAACACCTGACGTGATAAATTATCATAACGGGTATTTTTCAGATCTTGATAAAGATTATATATACAAGGCAAACATTGAAGTTTATGGTCATCATTTTGGTGGACTTATGATTATTAAAAAAATTAAAAATAAGCATCATAGGGTGGTGTTTACGACAGAATTTGGTAGTAAAATGTTAGATATAGAATTGATAGATCATAATTTTAAAACCAATTTTATAGTTGATGAGCTCAATAAAAAAATGGTACTCAATACATTAAAAAAAGATTTTAAACTGATCTTGCAAGAGGTGCATAAAGTTGAAAAGATGTATAAAAAGAAGAATTTTATAGTCTATCAATCAAAAACTGATAAGCGTTATAATTTTTTCTTTGTCAATGATTATAATCAGCAGCTTGATAGCATAGTAAATACTTCTAAAACAAAAGAAAAAGTTATGGTTTCTTTTAAAAATGTAGAAGGTTTGTTGGCAAAAGAGCTGTCTATTGTACATAAAAATATAAAGCTGACAATCGATTTAAAATACGTTGGAAAAACGGACAATACCGAATCTCCGAATCCAAAATAATATAGGGACTTCGCACAGCCGAAGTTTTATTAATAGCTTTTAGAGAGAACGAATCATATCATTTCGTACAAAGTTTTCTACAAAATTAATACAGTAAATGAAGATAAGCAAAAAATATTACTTTATAGTAGGGATAATAATCTCATTTCTAATTTAAATATTGTAGAGGAAGGTATTAATGTAAAATATGACAGTATAAATAATAGATCTATTATTTATTCATTTGGCACTGACCTAATAGATAATAGGTTGGAATCAAATCAATTGGATTTTAGTTCTGAAATCAATAAAACCTCTTTTTTAAACAATTATTTTTTAAAAATTATGATATTATTTTAATAAAAATTGATGATCAAGAAAATAATTTATGCAAGACATATCCTTCATCAATTGAATTAAAAAGTTTTGGAGAAAGTCTTTTTAAAGTGTCAAATAAGGAGAAAGTTTTATCAAATGAAGAAAGATTTAAGTTTATTAAAATAATAAATAAAGAATTTATTAATATTGAATCTTTATATAAGTTAGAAAAGAAATATGCTATAATCTTTTTTAGATATAAAAATGGAAGAATAAAATGCTTATGCAAAATGGAGTCTCAGAAAGAAAAAGATAGTCTTGAATTACAATTACAATTATTTTTTGATAAAAATTCATTTGATTTTTTAGATTATGCAGTTTTTCCAATTTTAAAAAAATAGCCCGCTCGGCGAAGTCCCCCGCTCCCGCGAGATTGTATCTCGTGGTAAATAGTAAAGAACACAGACAGCTACTTTAAGAAATTAGGCTAGTTTTTTATAAATAAATTTTAAGAAGCTAGAAATGCAAGCCAATAATGGAATATTAGTTGGCAAAACCCCGTTCGGTGAAGTCAAACTGCTGTGCGAATGTCCCCTGACTTCGCACGATATTGAATAATTAAAGCAACATAATTAGTACCTTTTTTGTATATTGTAACGGGTTAATGAGTAAAGTATATACAATATCTGATCAAAGTAAAGCACATTTTATTACGGCAACAGTGGTAGATTGGATAGATGTTTTTACTAGAAAGATATATAGAGATATTATCATTGATAATTTAAATTTCTATAGTAAAAATAAGGGTTTAATTATCTATGGATATGTGATAATGAGCAATCACATTCATTTGATTATTCAGTCAGAAAACGAAAATTTATCAGATATCCTACGCGACTTTAAAAAATTTACAGCTAAAACAATTTTAGAAAAAATACAATCAGAACCTGAAAGTAGAAAGGAATGGATGTTAGAACGCTTTAAAAAAGCAATAGAAACTCATAATAGAAATAAAAATTTTCAATTTTGGAGGTATGGTAATCATGCAGAAGAAATTTATTCAGAAAAATTTCTATGGTCTAAATTAGATTATATTCATATGAACCCTGTACGATCTGGTATTGTAAAACGACCGCAAGAATATATCTATTCAAGTGCCAATAATTACATTAATAATACAGGAATTATTGAGGTAACTTTAGCTGATAACCCTGTAATAAATACACAAAAGACATCAAATATTAAGAATTATTTTAGATATGACTAGTTGTTGTACGAAGTCAGGGGACTTCGTACAGCTTGGTCCCGATGACCCAAACTTACCAAGCGGCACTAAAAAAGAACAACAATTTACAACCTACGACGCATTAGAACAGGCAGATTTAACTGTTTTGACTACCATCGATACAGAATATCAAAAGCCCACCTTTTTATCGGGTAATGTGGCAAAAACCAAAAATGAAAATACAACAACCTATTATAGTTATGATATTTACGGACGTGTAAAATACATGGTGCAAGACATTGCGGGCTTGGGCTTAAAAACCATCAATTATAAGTACGATGCTATAACCGGAGCTGTATTAAAAGTAGATTATCAAAAAAAGAATGCACTAGAACGTTTTGTGCATAGCTATACTTACAATACCATAGATCAACTTATAAAAGTAGAAACCTCTACTGATGATGCCACCTATACCAATCAAGCCGAATATACCTATTATGAAACTGGAGCTTTACGCCGCACCGTATTGGCAGAAAATTTGCAAGGCATAGATTATATTTATAACTTAGCAGGACAACTAAAAGCCATTAATGATCCGGACGGGAACGACCCTGGTAACGATGGCAGTAATGGCGTTAGTGCAGATGTATTTAGTATGACTTTAGATTATTATACAGGCGATTATAACCGTGCCAACATTCATACGGTAACCGAAGGCAATGACCAATACAATGGCAATATAAAAGCCATGACATGGAAAACCAATGGTGCTGTTGCTGATGGGAGGGAAACCTATTATTATGATTATAACAAAAACAACTGGTTAGCAAGTGCAGGATTTTCTGCTCCTGTAGATGGTAGAGGGTCTGTTCTTGATAGTATTACTAAAAATGGTGTGATTACAACTAACGGACAAGCATTGGCAAGAAAATGTATTATTCTCGCACCCGGTTTTCATGTAGCAGCAGGTGTAGAATATTTGGCAAAAATAGACCCCAACGCTACTGGTGCAGATGGTGGCGACCATAATGTAACCAATTTAACCTACGACCAAAACGGAAACATACTATCGTTGAACAGAAACAAAGACACCCAAAGTGGCAACAACCGTATGGATGAGTTAACTTATCATTACAAACCCAACCTAAACCAATTAGATCATGTTTCTGATAAGGTTGATGAAGATGGTATAACTACTAATGCCGACGATATCAAAACCCAGGCTGCCAATAATTATAGTTACAATAGCATTGGGCAATTGGTAAGCAATACAGAAGAAGGTATTAGCTATATGTATAATGCCAGTGGTTTGGTAACCGAAGTGCAGAAAGGCAACCTACCGCTTGTAAAGTTTTATTATAATGACAAAGGCCATAGGGTACGGAAAGAAAGTTTTGTAAATGGTAAGTTAACAAGTACTGACCATTATGTACGCGATGCCGCAGGAAGTACCTTAGCCATTTATAAAAATAGTACCTTAACAGAAATGCCTATTTACGGAGCTTCCCGTTTAGGGGTACACTATAAAACGGGCAGTAAGGATGTTTACCAACTCACTGACCATTTAGGCAATGTACGTGCCGTCATTGCAAAAGTTAGCAATAGTGCTGCAATTTCTAGCTCAACTGATTACTACCCCGGTGGGATGGCAATGCCCGGGCGTCAAACAGTAGGCGGTGAATTGTATAGATACGGCTACCAAGGTGAGTTTGCTGAAACTGACCCAGAGACTGGAAAACCTATGTTTCAGTTGCGATTGTATGACCAGAGAATTAATAGATGGTTAAGCCCTGACCCTTATGGACAATATGCAAGTCCATATCTTTCAATGGGTAATAATTGGATAAATAGAATTGACCCTGATGGTGGTTATGATGAGCCTCCTACTTGGGAAGGAAACGATGGGGATTTTTATCACGACCCAAATGATAATACTAATTATGTTTTTACAGAGGGAACTTGGGTTGAATCATTACCAGAAGTTATTGTTACAGCTAATGGCAGTTCTAATTTGCAATCTATTGTTCCTGATTATAGAATATCTTCGCCAACCAGTCAACAAAGTTGGTTTACAAATTTCTTTTTAGATGATAGAACTGTTAATCACGGTAATCTTACATTTAAAGTAAATAATGATGGTTTTGCAACGGGTTTAGCACCTCAAACAGGAATGGGAGCTTTAGGGTTAGTTGGAGGACCTAGTTCATATAGATTAGGGAAGAATTTAATTAAATCTGGTGTTTCTAGACCTGCTAATTCTGCTGCTCATCATATTGTTGCAGGTAATGACAGGCGAGCAAGATTAGCAAGAAAGTTGCTTGCAGCAGAAAAGATTGGAATAAACTCAGCTAAAAATGGTATATTTTTACCAAGGTCATCTAAATTTATCAAAGTTAAAGATGCGATACCACATTCTAGAATACACACAAATTTGTATTATAGAGAACTTACAAAAAAATTACAAAATGCTGGTCCAGGTAATGTGGGTAAAGCTTTAGAGCAGTTTAAACAGAGTATTTTAAACGGGACAGTAAAATATTAATATTTATGAAAATTTATAGAATAGAGGTTGATGTTGAAAAGTATCAATGGATAATGGCTGATATTAGTGAAGAGGATAATAATTTTATAACTGTTCATTTTTTTAATGGTGAAGAAAAAAATAATTGGCCAAAAGATATTGATTTTTACGTTTACAACCCTAAAAAATTAAAGGGTAATTTTTTTTATTTAGATGGAGGGAGTGCTTTAGTTTTTGACCAAGCTGTTTATGACAGTCCTATTTTTGATTTATTTGAACAAGCAGGTCAAATTATTCCTATTAATTGTTCTGGAGAAAGATTATATATTCTGAATGTTTTAGAATGTGTAAATATGCTTAATTTAAAGAAATCCAAATTTGAGACTTATAACGATGGTTCAAAAGGTGATGTTTTAGATTTTTATTTTTATGAAGATAGAATTTCTGAATCTTGTATTTTCAAAATACCTCAAATGAATGCTTCGCAGATACTTACATATAGTGGAGTTAAAGATGCAAGTGATGAATTTATTTATCTTTACAATAAATTTAATTTTACAGGTTTAGAGTTTGAAAAATTATATGAAACTCCTGCTCCAACTAGTCTGTGACTATTAGCGATAAGAGTAAGAAAAAATATTTAAGAAGCTACTGTAAGAGGTAGCTTTTTTAGTTTTAAATAGCCTTTAATTTAGCAGCTTTGACGAGATTGTCAATAAGATAAAAGATATGCTGTTTATCTTCATTAGGTAAATGCTCAATGTCATTGATGCGTTTTAAAACCTCTTTGTCATAAGTAGATAAAGAACCCTCACCAATTAAATAATCAATAGATACATCAAAGGTTTTAGCAATCTTTAAAAGAATATCTACAGATGGTGTGTTTTCATTACGCTCGTAGTTGCCAATAATTGTACGAGAAACTTCTACCTTTTTGGCAAGCTCACTTTGTGAAAGATTAAACTTCTTTCTTAAGGTGGTTATTTTACTTCCGATGTCTAACATACTTACCTAAAATCAAGTGTTTGTATTGATTAATGACAAAAGTAGTTAAAATATCTTGACAAAAGAAATGCTGTTTTGACTGTTTAATGAAAAGAAAAGTATACATTTGTCAAGAATTATTGGCAAACAAATATTTTAAACAATGGGTATAAAACTTCAAACAGATAGCACAGACCAATTAATCTACGAGAACGATTTACTACAATTAACAGTTTTAGGTGGTATAAAGTTAGAAGGATTGGACAGAATGCGAAGTACCTTAAAAGTACAGTTACAAGAAAGTAGCAGACCACCAGTAAGACATAACCTCGATTTATATAACGATACACAACTGGAAAAGTTTATAAGAAAATGTGCAGAACGCTTGGAAATAGGAACATCAATAATATCAGCCAGTTTAAGCGAACTCACGGAAGAACTGGAAAAATACCGTTTACAGGAAATAAAATCTAAAGAAGAAAACCTAAAACCAAAATTTAAGAAGCTCAATTTAGGAGAAATCGAAGAAGCCGAAACCTTTTTAAGGTCTAAAGACCTATTAGGCAAGACAAATGAATTGATTGGTAAAAGTGGTGTTATTGGAGAAGAAGTAAACCGACTGTTAATGTACATCATCTTTACAAGCAGAAAACGAGAACAACCTTTACACGTTATAGGCTTAGGAAGTAGCGGAACAGGAAAAACACATTTACAAGAAAAAGTAGGCGAACTCATTCCAGAAGAAGAACGAGTAAGCATCACTACTCTATCCGAAAATGCCTTTTATTATTTTGGAAAACAGGAGCTTAAAAACAAAGTGATATTAATCGAAGATTTAGACGGAGCAGAAAATGCGCTTTATCCATTACGAGAATTACAAACCAAAAAAAGAATCGTAAAAACCATAGCAAGTAAAAATACCAAAGGCGAAACCCAAACCAAATATTTAGTAGTTGAAGGTCCTGTTTGTGTTGCAGGTTGTACCACCAAAGAACATATTTATGAAGATAATGCCAATAGAAGTTTTTTGATATATCTTGATGAAAGCACAATGCAGGACGAGAAAATAATGCAATATCAAAGACAATTATCTGCTGGCGAAATCAATACCTACGAGCAAAAAGAAATACAAGAATTTTTACAAAATACACAGCGAGTTTTAAAACCAATAACGATTAGAAATCCTTTTGCCAATAAACTCAATCTTCCACAGTCTGTATTTAAACCAAGAAGAACCAACAACCATTATTTACAGTTTATAGAAGCCATTACATTTTACTATCAATACCAACGAGAACAGCAAACAGATAAGGAAACAGGAGAAATATATATCGAAACCACATTAGAAGATATTGAAAATGCAAATATGCTTTTAAGGGAAGTTTTGCTTCGTAAAAGTGACGAGTTAACAGGAAGTTGCAGAAACTACCTTGAAACCCTCAAGACCTATCTAAAAGCTAAAAAGAAAAAGGAATTTACAGGATTAGAGATTAGAACACAATTACGCATCAAAGAAAGTACGTTACGCAACTACCACAAACATTTACAGCTATTAGGTTACATCAAAAGAAACACTAATAAAAAGACCAGAAGTTACACCTTTGAACTGGTAATATCCAAAGATTACGATAAACTACAAAAGGATATACAAACCGTATTAGACAAGGCATTACAGAATATACTTGCATTGAGAGAAGTCGAAATGAAGAAGAAATAAAACGCAAGTCGCAACTAAATCGCAAGTACTCTTTTTGCGAAATAGTAATCACAAAATCAATTACTTAAACCTAAATCGCAACAAATCTAAAAAATGGATAAGTGCAATGAAAAAATTAATCCTTAAAAACGAGAGCTTCCAATACATCGAAAAGAGTTTTAGAGAATGGTTAGATGTTTTAGGCTATGCAGAAAGTACGGTTTACAACTTGCCAAATCACATACGAGAACTCTTTTATTTTTTAGAACAGAATAATATTAATAACATCAATCAATTGGATAATCAGTTAATCAAAGAACATTATAACAACTTAAAATTACGAAGTAATGACAGGAAAGGAGGAGCATTAAGCAACGGAAGTTTAAACAAACATTTACAAGCACTTTATAAATTTACAGAGTATTTACGTCAAAGCGGCAGGATAATCCTGCCTAAACTAAACATTGACTGGGAAACAGACGACACCAAGCATATAGAAACCCTAACTACAACCGAAATACAGCAACTTTACAAAGCAACACGATTTTATCCTAAAAACGTAAAATACACAAAACCACAATACTTTTTTGAAGCAATAGCCTTACGAGATTGTGCAATGTTAACGGTGTTTTATGGTTGTGGATTACGAAGAAATGAAGGCTATCACTTAACCATTGATGATATAAATTGGGAGAGAGGCACGCTACACGTAAGAAAAGGAAAAGCCAATAAAGAAAGATTAGTACCAATAAACAAAGCCAATTTAAAATACCTACAAGACTATGTTTATGATGCCCGACCTTTATTATTAAAAAGCATCAATGATGCTGCATTTTTTATTAATGAAAGAGGAAGTAGATTAACAGCACAAAGTCTGTCTATACGCTTAAAAATATTACAACAAAGAACAGATGATATTACACTACAAAAAAAGAATGTAAGACTACACGTTTTACGTCATAGTATTGCTACGCATTTACTCGCCAACGGAATGCCATTAGAGAATATTAGCAGGTTTTTAGGACACAACTCATTAGAATCTACGCAAGTTTATACACATTTAGTAAATCAAGAAGATGGCAATTAAATTAGGGAAAACAAAAGACAGCAGAACACGTAAAAAGAAAGTTACAGAGGATGCAGAACTGGAACTGTTACAGCGATTACAAAATGAAAAAGACCAACTAGAATTTATCAAATATCTATTACAAAAAGGCTATAGTATTAAAAGTGGAGAACGTTATTTAAAGGATGTTCAATTATTTAAAAAATGGTTAAATAAAGAGAATATTACAGAAGAAGCAGTTAGTTATAATGATATTACGCACTACATACAAAGCAAAAAAGGAAAGGTAAAACAAATCACAATACAAACTGTTTTAGCAAGTTTAAAGCAATATTATAACTACTTACAAGAATTAGGTTTTGTAGCAGAAAACCCAACATTAAACGTCCAAATAAAAGGTATAAAGCGAAGCATATTACACAACATTTTAAGCAAACAAGAATTGGAAAAAATATACTTTGATTATAAGCTTGTTCCTGCGAAGGCAGGAAACCAATCCAAAATAAGCTTGTCTAAAAAACGGAATGAAATTATTATAAGTCTATTAATTTATCAAGGATTAAACACAAGTGAAATACAACGACTAACCACAAAAGACATCAAGTTAAGAGAAGGAAAAATATTTATAAACGGAGGCAGAAGAAGTAACGAAAGAACTTTAAAATTAGAAGCACATCAAATCTTGGATATTATGGAATACACTTTGCAAGTGAGGCAAACAATTTTAAGCGAAACAAAGAAAGAAACAGATCTATTTTTTATAAGTCAAGGAAGTAGTTATCATCTTGGAAATGTAATGAGTAAATTAATGCAACAATTACACAAACAAAACAAACAAGTAAAAAGTGTAAAACAAATACGAGCTTCAGTAATCACAAATTGGCTAAAGAATTACAATCTTCGAGAAGCCCAATATTTTGCAGGACATCGTTATGTAAGTTCAACAGAAAACTATTTAATCAATGACTTAGAAGATTTACAAGAAGATATTAATAAGTATCATCCAATAATTTAGGTATCGCAAATTGCGACACCCAATTTTGGAGGTCACAATTTGTGACCTCTAATAAATAAACTATTTTTACAATCCAAAATAAAATTAAAAATGAGTAAAGAAATCAGTATTCCAAACGAAATAATCACAAGTAAAATTTATAACATTAGAGAGCAAAATGTAATGTTAGATAGTGATTTAGCCGAACTTTACCAAGTTGAAACAAGAAGATTAAATGAGCGAATAAAAAGAAATATAGACCGTTTTCCTAAAGATTTTATGTTTAGATTAACAAAGGAAGAATGGGAAAACTTGAAGTCGCAATTTGCGACATCAAGTTGGGGTGGACGTAGAAAGTTACCTTATGTATTTACTGAACACGGAGTTTTAATGTTATCAAGTATTTTAAATAGTGAAAGAGCGATTGCTGTAAATATTAAAATTATGCGAGTTTATACTCAAATAAAAGGAATGCTTTTAACACATAAGGACTTACTTTTAAAGATGCAAGAAATTGAAGGAAAAGTATCATCGAACGAAGACCAAATAATGTTGATTTTTGAATATATCAAACAATTTGAAGAAATAAAAAAGCAAGAATTAGAACAGGAAAATAGAAAGAAAATAGGCTATAAAAAAGATTAAAATCCCCACAAAACAAAACCCAGTTTTTTCGTTCCTCAAAAGCCTCTGTTTTTTGTTTTGTTCCGCTCGCCACACTTCTGTAGTTTTTAAGTCATATTTTTTGTATCCAAAGCGAAAACAACACTTTGCATTTGCTTGTGCCTCACAATTACAAACAGTTGTGCCAACGCTCAAAAACAAAAAATCCGCCATAAAAACCACCCAAAGCAAAGTTACATAATAGTAGTTATAATACTAAATGCTTTTATTGGTTTGCTCCCGCCGAAAGGCGGACAGGTCGCAGTTTTAATTTATTTTGTAAGTTATAACTGCTATTATGTAAAATTGCGGACTTCTCCAACGCTTTTTGCCATCGCTACTGCCAACGCACTACGAACCATAATTATTTTGCTCAATCGTCGCAAAACCTCTATCATTTTATTATTAGTTGAAAATCCACGCATCAGCGACCTCTTTTTCAACTAATAATAAAACGTTTTACTGCTATTGAACGTTTTGAAAAGTAACGAAAAAGAGGCTGTAAATGTGGCGGATTTTCGTTGCTTTTTAAAATGACTTGTTCTTCATCCGAGTAAGCAAAAGCGATGGAAGAAATGAGAAAGGGAGTATTTAACATAAAACTGGTTATAACTTACAGTTTGGGCTTCGGTTCGGATTTAAGCGACTGTATTATAACCCGTTTTATGTTAAATATCGAGGAAAGGAAAGCGGAGAAAATACAGAAGCTTTTGAGGTACGAGAAAACTGGATTTTTGGAGCGTGGAATTAATCAAAAGGTTATATATTGTGTGCATATAATGGGATGTCAACAGCTTACATATCAAAAAAACAACTTTCTACAGGTCGTACATAGAAAAAACGGTCAAGTGCAGAAAAAAAATGCATTAGATTACTTTTCAGGTGGGATGGCAATGCCCGGGCGTCAAACAGTAGGCGGTGAATTGTATAGATACGGCTACCAAGGTGAGTTTGCTGAAACTGACCCAGAGACTGGAAAACCTATGTTTCAGTTGCGATTGTATGACCAGAGAATTAATAGATGGTTAAGCCCTGACCCTTATGGACAATATGCAAGTCCATATCTTTCAATGGGTAATAATTGGATAAATAGAATTGACCCTGATGGTGGTTATGATGAGCCTCCTACTTGGGAAGGAAACGATGGGGATTTTTATCACGACCCAAATGATAATACTAATTATGTTTTTACAGAGGGAACTTGGGTTGAATCATTACCAGAAGTTATTGTTACAGCTAATGGCAGTTCTAATTTGCAATCTATTGTTCCTGATTATAGAATATCTTCGCCAACCAGTCAACAAAGTTGGTTTACAAATTTCTTTTTAGATGATAGAACTGTTAATCACGGTAATCTTACATTTAAAGTAAATAATGATGGTTTTGCAACGGGTTTAGCACCTCAAACAGGAATGGGAGCTTTAGGGTTAGTTGGAGGACCTAGTTCATATAGATTAGGGAAGAATTTAATTAAATCTGGTGTTTCTAGACCTGCTAATTCTGCTGCTCATCATATTGTTGCAGGTAATGACAGGCGAGCAAGATTAGCAAGAAAGTTGCTTGCAGCAGAAAAGATTGGAATAAACTCAGCTAAAAATGGTATATTTTTACCAAGGTCATCTAAATTTATCAAAGTTAAAGATGCGATACCACATTCTAGAATACACACAAATTTGTATTATAGAGAACTTACAAAAAAATTACAAAATGCTGGTCCAGGTAATGTGGGTAAAGCTTTAGAGCAGTTTAAACAGAGTATTTTAAACGGGACAGTAAAATATTAATATTTATGAAAATTTATAGAATAGAGGTTGATGTTGAAAAGTATCAATGGATAATGGCTGATATTAGTGAAGAGGATAATAATTTTATAACTGTTCATTTTTTTAATGGTGAAGAAAAAAATAATTGGCCAAAAGATATTGATTTTTACGTTTACAACCCTAAAAAATTAAAGGGTAATTTTTTTTATTTAGATGGAGGGAGTGCTTTAGTTTTTGACCAAGCTGTTTATGACAGTCCTATTTTTGATTTATTTGAACAAGCAGGTCAAATTATTCCTATTAATTGTTCTGGAGAAAGATTATATATTCTGAATGTTTTAGAATGTGTAAATATGCTTAATTTAAAGAAATCCAAATTTGAGACTTATAACGATGGTTCAAAAGGTGATGTTTTAGATTTTTATTTTTATGAAGATAGAATTTCTGAATCTTGTATTTTCAAAATACCTCAAATGAATGCTTCGCAGATACTTACATATAGTGGAGTTAAAGATGCAAGTGATGAATTTATTTATCTTTACAATAAATTTAATTTTACAGGTTTAGAGTTTGAAAAATTATATGAAACTCCTGCTCCAACTAGTCTGTGACTATTAGCGATAAGAGTAAGAAAAAATATTTAAGAAGCTACTGTAAGAGGTAGCTTTTTTAGTTTTAAATAGCCTTTAATTTAGCAGCTTTGACGAGATTGTCAATAAGATAAAAGATATGCTGTTTATCTTCATTAGGTAAATGCTCAATGTCATTGATGCGTTTTAAAACCTCTTTGTCATAAGTAGATAAAGAACCCTCACCAATTAAATAATCAATAGATACATCAAAGGTTTTAGCAATCTTTAAAAGAATATCTACAGATGGTGTGTTTTCATTACGCTCGTAGTTGCCAATAATTGTACGAGAAACTTCTACCTTTTTGGCAAGCTCACTTTGTGAAAGATTAAACTTCTTTCTTAAGGTGGTTATTTTACTTCCGATGTCTAACATACTTACCTAAAATCAAGTGTTTGTATTGATTAATGACAAAAGTAGTTAAAATATCTTGACAAAAGAAATGCTGTTTTGACTGTTTAATGAAAAGAAAAGTATACATTTGTCAAGAATTATTGGCAAACAAATATTTTAAACAATGGGTATAAAACTTCAAACAGATAGCACAGACCAATTAATCTACGAGAACGATTTACTACAATTAACAGTTTTAGGTGGTATAAAGTTAGAAGGATTGGACAGAATGCGAAGTACCTTAAAAGTACAGTTACAAGAAAGTAGCAGACCACCAGTAAGACATAACCTCGATTTATATAACGATACACAACTGGAAAAGTTTATAAGAAAATGTGCAGAACGCTTGGAAATAGGAACATCAATAATATCAGCCAGTTTAAGCGAACTCACGGAAGAACTGGAAAAATACCGTTTACAGGAAATAAAATCTAAAGAAGAAAACCTAAAACCAAAATTTAAGAAGCTCAATTTAGGAGAAATCGAAGAAGCCGAAACCTTTTTAAGGTCTAAAGACCTATTAGGCAAGACAAATGAATTGATTGGTAAAAGTGGTGTTATTGGAGAAGAAGTAAACCGACTGTTAATGTACATCATCTTTACAAGCAGAAAACGAGAACAACCTTTACACGTTATAGGCTTAGGAAGTAGCGGAACAGGAAAAACACATTTACAAGAAAAAGTAGGCGAACTCATTCCAGAAGAAGAACGAGTAAGCATCACTACTCTATCCGAAAATGCCTTTTATTATTTTGGAAAACAGGAGCTTAAAAACAAAGTGATATTAATCGAAGATTTAGACGGAGCAGAAAATGCGCTTTATCCATTACGAGAATTACAAACCAAAAAAAGAATCGTAAAAACCATAGCAAGTAAAAATACCAAAGGCGAAACCCAAACCAAATATTTAGTAGTTGAAGGTCCTGTTTGTGTTGCAGGTTGTACCACCAAAGAACATATTTATGAAGATAATGCCAATAGAAGTTTTTTGATATATCTTGATGAAAGCACAATGCAGGACGAGAAAATAATGCAATATCAAAGACAATTATCTGCTGGCGAAATCAATACCTACGAGCAAAAAGAAATACAAGAATTTTTACAAAATACACAGCGAGTTTTAAAACCAATAACGATTAGAAATCCTTTTGCCAATAAACTCAATCTTCCACAGTCTGTATTTAAACCAAGAAGAACCAACAACCATTATTTACAGTTTATAGAAGCCATTACATTTTACTATCAATACCAACGAGAACAGCAAACAGATAAGGAAACAGGAGAAATATATATCGAAACCACATTAGAAGATATTGAAAATGCAAATATGCTTTTAAGGGAAGTTTTGCTTCGTAAAAGTGACGAGTTAACAGGAAGTTGCAGAAACTACCTTGAAACCCTCAAGACCTATCTAAAAGCTAAAAAGAAAAAGGAATTTACAGGATTAGAGATTAGAACACAATTACGCATCAAAGAAAGTACGTTACGCAACTACCACAAACATTTACAGCTATTAGGTTACATCAAAAGAAACACTAATAAAAAGACCAGAAGTTACACCTTTGAACTGGTAATATCCAAAGATTACGATAAACTACAAAAGGATATACAAACCGTATTAGACAAGGCATTACAGAATATACTTGCATTGAGAGAAGTCGAAATGAAGAAGAAATAAAACGCAAGTCGCAACTAAATCGCAAGTACTCTTTTTGCGAAATAGTAATCACAAAATCAATTACTTAAACCTAAATCGCAACAAATCTAAAAAATGGATAAGTGCAATGAAAAAATTAATCCTTAAAAACGAGAGCTTCCAATACATCGAAAAGAGTTTTAGAGAATGGTTAGATGTTTTAGGCTATGCAGAAAGTACGGTTTACAACTTGCCAAATCACATACGAGAACTCTTTTATTTTTTAGAACAGAATAATATTAATAACATCAATCAATTGGATAATCAGTTAATCAAAGAACATTATAACAACTTAAAATTACGAAGTAATGACAGGAAAGGAGGAGCATTAAGCAACGGAAGTTTAAACAAACATTTACAAGCACTTTATAAATTTACAGAGTATTTACGTCAAAGCGGCAGGATAATCCTGCCTAAACTAAACATTGACTGGGAAACAGACGACACCAAGCATATAGAAACCCTAACTACAACCGAAATACAGCAACTTTACAAAGCAACACGATTTTATCCTAAAAACGTAAAATACACAAAACCACAATACTTTTTTGAAGCAATAGCCTTACGAGATTGTGCAATGTTAACGGTGTTTTATGGTTGTGGATTACGAAGAAATGAAGGCTATCACTTAACCATTGATGATATAAATTGGGAGAGAGGCACGCTACACGTAAGAAAAGGAAAAGCCAATAAAGAAAGATTAGTACCAATAAACAAAGCCAATTTAAAATACCTACAAGACTATGTTTATGATGCCCGACCTTTATTATTAAAAAGCATCAATGATGCTGCATTTTTTATTAATGAAAGAGGAAGTAGATTAACAGCACAAAGTCTGTCTATACGCTTAAAAATATTACAACAAAGAACAGATGATATTACACTACAAAAAAAGAATGTAAGACTACACGTTTTACGTCATAGTATTGCTACGCATTTACTCGCCAACGGAATGCCATTAGAGAATATTAGCAGGTTTTTAGGACACAACTCATTAGAATCTACGCAAGTTTATACACATTTAGTAAATCAAGAAGATGGCAATTAAATTAGGGAAAACAAAAGACAGCAGAACACGTAAAAAGAAAGTTACAGAGGATGCAGAACTGGAACTGTTACAGCGATTACAAAATGAAAAAGACCAACTAGAATTTATCAAATATCTATTACAAAAAGGCTATAGTATTAAAAGTGGAGAACGTTATTTAAAGGATGTTCAATTATTTAAAAAATGGTTAAATAAAGAGAATATTACAGAAGAAGCAGTTAGTTATAATGATATTACGCACTACATACAAAGCAAAAAAGGAAAGGTAAAACAAATCACAATACAAACTGTTTTAGCAAGTTTAAAGCAATATTATAACTACTTACAAGAATTAGGTTTTGTAGCAGAAAACCCAACATTAAACGTCCAAATAAAAGGTATAAAGCGAAGCATATTACACAACATTTTAAGCAAACAAGAATTGGAAAAAATATACTTTGATTATAAGCTTGTTCCTGCGAAGGCAGGAAACCAATCCAAAATAAGCTTGTCTAAAAAACGGAATGAAATTATTATAAGTCTATTAATTTATCAAGGATTAAACACAAGTGAAATACAACGACTAACCACAAAAGACATCAAGTTAAGAGAAGGAAAAATATTTATAAACGGAGGCAGAAGAAGTAACGAAAGAACTTTAAAATTAGAAGCACATCAAATCTTGGATATTATGGAATACACTTTGCAAGTGAGGCAAACAATTTTAAGCGAAACAAAGAAAGAAACAGATCTATTTTTTATAAGTCAAGGAAGTAGTTATCATCTTGGAAATGTAATGAGTAAATTAATGCAACAATTACACAAACAAAACAAACAAGTAAAAAGTGTAAAACAAATACGAGCTTCAGTAATCACAAATTGGCTAAAGAATTACAATCTTCGAGAAGCCCAATATTTTGCAGGACATCGTTATGTAAGTTCAACAGAAAACTATTTAATCAATGACTTAGAAGATTTACAAGAAGATATTAATAAGTATCATCCAATAATTTAGGTATCGCAAATTGCGACACCCAATTTTGGAGGTCACAATTTGTGACCTCTAATAAATAAACTATTTTTACAATCCAAAATAAAATTAAAAATGAGTAAAGAAATCAGTATTCCAAACGAAATAATCACAAGTAAAATTTATAACATTAGAGAGCAAAATGTAATGTTAGATAGTGATTTAGCCGAACTTTACCAAGTTGAAACAAGAAGATTAAATGAGCGAATAAAAAGAAATATAGACCGTTTTCCTAAAGATTTTATGTTTAGATTAACAAAGGAAGAATGGGAAAACTTGAAGTCGCAATTTGCGACATCAAGTTGGGGTGGACGTAGAAAGTTACCTTATGTATTTACTGAACACGGAGTTTTAATGTTATCAAGTATTTTAAATAGTGAAAGAGCGATTGCTGTAAATATTAAAATTATGCGAGTTTATACTCAAATAAAAGGAATGCTTTTAACACATAAGGACTTACTTTTAAAGATGCAAGAAATTGAAGGAAAAGTATCATCGAACGAAGACCAAATAATGTTGATTTTTGAATATATCAAACAATTTGAAGAAATAAAAAAGCAAGAATTAGAACAGGAAAATAGAAAGAAAATAGGCTATAAAAAAGATTAAAATCCCCACAAAACAAAACCCAGTTTTTTCGTTCCTCAAAAGCCTCTGTTTTTTGTTTTGTTCCGCTCGCCACACTTCTGTAGTTTTTAAGTCATATTTTTTGTATCCAAAGCGAAAACAACACTTTGCATTTGCTTGTGCCTCACAATTACAAACAGTTGTGCCAACGCTCAAAAACAAAAAATCCGCCATAAAAACCACCCAAAGCAAAGTTACATAATAGTAGTTATAATACTAAATGCTTTTATTGGTTTGCTCCCGCCGAAAGGCGGACAGGTCGCAGTTTTAATTTATTTTGTAAGTTATAACTGCTATTATGTAAAATTGCGGACTTCTCCAACGCTTTTTGCCATCGCTACTGCCAACGCACTACGAACCATAATTATTTTGCTCAATCGTCGCAAAACCTCTATCATTTTATTATTAGTTGAAAATCCACGCATCAGCGACCTCTTTTTCAACTAATAATAAAACGTTTTACTGCTATTGAACGTTTTGAAAAGTAACGAAAAAGAGGCTGTAAATGTGGCGGATTTTCGTTGCTTTTTAAAATGACTTGTTCTTCATCCGAGTAAGCAAAAGCGATGGAAGAAATGAGAAAGGGAGTATTTAACATAAAACTGGTTATAACTTACAGTTTGGGCTTCGGTTCGGATTTAAGCGACTGTATTATAACCCGTTTTATGTTAAATATCGAGGAAAGGAAAGCGGAGAAAATACAGAAGCTTTTGAGGTACGAGAAAACTGGATTTTTGGAGCGTGGAATTAATCAAAAGGTTATATATTGTGTGCATATAATGGGATGTCAACAGCTTACATATCAAAAAAACAACTTTCTACAGGTCGTACATAGAAAAAACGGTCAAGTGCAGAAAAAAAATGCATTAGATTACTTTTCATTCGGTATGCCTATGCCGGGAAGGCAGACTGTGGGCGGCGAATTATACCGTTATGCCTTTCAAGGGCAAGAAAAAGACCCTGAAACCGGGAAGGAAGCTTTTCAATTACGCCTTTGGGATAGTAGAATTGGGAGGTGGTTGACGACAGATCCTGCAAGACAATTTCATTCGCCTTATTTAGGAATGGGGAATAACCCTATAAATGGTGTTGATCCTGATGGAGGATGCTGGGATGAGTTCGGAAATCCTTGTCCAGATGGAGCACTTGGAGATGTTTTCACGGATTATGATGGCGTGGAATGGACTTTTGGAGAAAGTGGTTGGGATACAAACGCTTTTGCTTCTTCAGATGTTTTCTTAACAGATTATTCTAGGTTATTGAACGATTTAGGTACTGGACTAGCGATTGGTGGATTTGGTACTGCTAATTTTGAGAGGGCAATTAGTAAGTCACTCGCTAATAGATCATATGTAATAAATACAGGTAAAACTTTGAATCAAATAGATGATGTTGTTAATTTTAAACCTCAAAATTTTGATGATTATTTAAGAACTGCTTCAAACTATAAAGGAGAATTGAGAATTGTAGATACAGAGTTAAGAGCTACACTAAATGCGTTAAGGGGTGGTGTAAAGTATTTGGGATATGTTGGAAGTGTTGGGGGCGGAATAATTTCTTATGTTGAATTTTCCGAAGGAATAATTTCTGGAGAACAGTTTGCAGTAGATATCGTTATGACTGGGGTCGGCTTTATTGGTCCTATAGGTGCTGGTGTCTCGGCCTTTTATTTCATTGTTTTAAGAGATAGTAGGAATATGTACTTATTGCCATTCGAAAGATATGATGTTTACAAAGACGACTTTATTAGAAAGGACAATATAAAGGTCAATCTCAACATTCATAAGAATTTAAATATTAAGGTGAAATGAATTTAAATGTTTTTTTTGTTATTATTTCTAAATTATATATTAAGTTTTCCAATAGAGAAAATGATTGGTTTTATTTACCAATTCTGATTCTTAGTTTTTTAATAAGCATTAATATCTTAACGCTATCAATGTTATTCATTAAAGTACATCTAGCGATTATGATATTTTTCGTATTTCTGTTATTCTTCGTTTTGATTATTTACTATAAAAAATTTAAAGATAATAAATTATTAGTTATAAATTATAAATTATCTAAATGGAATTATATTTTTACATTAATGTTCCTTATTGTAGATTTTTTATTCTTATTTTATATGTTAAAATATGTTAGAAGTTTGAATATGGTAAACTGACGGGTTTACGACAAATCTAATGGTTCTATTGGAGATGCCTGCTCGGCGAAGTGAAAAACAAATATAAATCTGTACGCTGTGCGAATGTCCCCTGACTACTCACTCACAACTAGCGAGTTAAAAATAATCAGCCCAAGTTACAGGCAGTAAATTTAAATAAATGAAAAAAGTTAAATTATTTTTATGGATATTATTATTAGGTATAAATGTCCATGCTCAAACTACAATTAGCGGGTTAACAAATTATTGGTCTTTCGATAATAATGCAATTGATACTCAAGGAAATAATAATGGAGTTGTTTATGGAGATGTAAGCGGTATCATAGGTAAAGATGGTGAAGAAAACACAGCATACTATTTTGATGGCAATGGTGATTATATTGAGATTTTATCTCCTCAATTTTCTGAAGTAACTATAGCCTTTTGGATTAAACCAGACGGTATTTTTAATGATATGAGGATAGTTTCTAGTTTAGATGGAAGTACTACTGGCTTTGGCATCAGATATGGAAATGAAGTAATACAACTATGGTCACCTTGGAAAACTGTTATTTCAGGTTATACATCAGCCATTCAATCAGAATGGTCTTTTATTTGTGTAACTATTGACTCAAACAAAAATGTTATTGGTTATTTGAATGGTTCCCCAAACGCATCACAAAATATGAATTTTCAATGGTCAACGTACTTAGGGATTGGAAGAAAATTTTTATCAAATTATGGTTCTGATTTTAGAGGAAGTATAGATGATTTTATGATATTTGATAGGGTACTGTCGCAAGAAGAAGTACAAAGTGTTTACACTTCTAGCGAAACAGGTGGAGTAACTAATTTCTGCGAAACAATATATTGTAAAGAAGGGAAAATAGGAATAAATACGACAAATCCAGATATGGAGTTAACGGTAAATGGTAAAATTCATGCAAAAGAAGTGAAAATAGACTTAAGCGTTCTAGCTCCTGATTATGTTTTTAGAAGTGGTTATAATCTAAAAACTATCGCAGAAGTAGAGCAATTTATAAAAGAAAATAATCACCTTCCTGAAATGCCATCAGCAAAGGAATTTCAGAAAAAAGGTATTATGCAAGCTGAAATGGATATGAATCTTCTTAAGAAAATTGAGGAATTAACGCTGTATACTATTGCTCAAGAAAAAAAGATAAAGAAATTAGAATTACTAAATCAAAAACTTCTTGAATTACAATCAAGACTTGATAAATTAGAATCTAAAGACTAGATAATTATATAATAAAATGCCAGCTCGGCGAAGTGTACAACTAAAATAAACGTTAGTTGCTGTGCGAACATACCTTGACTTTACAAAGCTTGTTTTATTAGCAAAAGAGCTGTCCATTATACATAAAAATATAAAGCTGAATATCAATTTATAATATTTAAATTCCATTTAAAAAAGAAATTCTATTTTTACAAAAATTTAAATGCATTCATGCTATTAAAAAATTTATATAAAATAAAGTCCTTTACATACGTGGATAATGTAGTAAATGCTGAGATTATTATCAATAAAGACCATGGAATTTTTAAAGGTCATTTTCCTGGAAATCCGGTAATGCCAGGCGTTTGTATGATACAAATTATCAAAGAACTGACAGAAAAGGCCTTAGAAGTGACTTTATTTATGGAAAAATCTAGTAATATAAAGTTTATGGCGTTGATAAATCCGGAAAAGAATCCCAATTTAATCTTGGCATTAAATGTTGTTAAGGAAGCGGATAAATATAAAGTGAAAAATATCACTAAAATGGAGGATACTGTAGCCTTGAAATTTAATGGAATTTATAATATAGTATGATTTTAAAATATATCTTCTATATATCGTTTAGCTCACTATTGTTCTTTAATCCTTCTATTTCAGAAGTTAGAGAACTATACAAAAAAGCAGTAACATCAGAAGAAGTAGCTGATCAGTTCTATAATGCATTAGAAAATGTAAAAAAAACTGATAATGCGGTACTAGTGGCCTACAAGGCAGCATCATTGACTATAAAAGGAAAATATGCTGAAGGTGCAAAAAACAAAAAAATCTATTTTAAAAATGGCGTTACTTTATTGGAATATATCATTAATGAAAATCCAAATCTTATAGAATTACGCGTTATACGGCTAAGTATTCAAGAAAACGCCCCAAAAGTGTTAAAATATAAAAAGAATATGAGCGAAGATGCATCCTTTATTTATCAACATCTTAAAGAAGTTAAAAATAAAGATAAAAAAGCTTATATCAGTGCTTATGTTTTACAATCTAAATCTTTTTCACCTGAAGAAAAAAATGTAATTTCGGAACTTTAAATAGCCTATAAGTTTCGTGAGTACATCACAAGAAATATCTCAAAAAATTGTCGCATTAAATTGTTGTGTGCTCATACCAACATATAACAATCATAAGACTTTACATTCGGTAATTGAAGGTGTTTTAGAATACACTGATCAGGTTATTATAGTAAACGATGGTGCTACTGATACTACTAAAGAAATATTATCTCATTTTACTGAATTACATCAAATTCATTTAGAAAATAATAAAGGCAAAGGCAATGCATTACGCATGGGCTTAAAGAAAGCCGAAAGTTTAGGTTTTGATTATGCCATTTCTATAGATTCTGACGGACAACATTACCCTGATGATATTCCCCTGTTTATACATGAATTAGAGACTGCTACAAATAAAGATTTACTGCTTATTGGATCAAGAAATTTGAATGCCAAAGGCATGCCCAGAAAGAATAGTTTTGCAAATAAGTTCTCTAATTTTTGGTATTGGGCAGAAACGGGCAATACTTTACAAGACACGCAGTCGGGTTTTAGATTATATCCGGTTAAAAAAGTGAATCGTATTAAGTTTTTGAGTTCAAAATTTGAATTTGAAGTCGAAGTTATTGTAAAAGCATCTTGGTATGGGGTATTGGTAAAAAACATTCCTATTAGAGTACTTTATGATCCAGATGAACGGGTTTCACATTATAGACCGTTTAAAGATTTTGTCAGAATTAGCCTAATGAATATATGGTTATTTACCATAGCCATAGTATATATAAAACCACGCGATTTATATAGAAGATTTAAACAAAAAGGATTTAAAAGATTCTTTTATGAGGAATTATTGGGGAGTACAGATTCCAAAATTAAAAAATCACTTTCTATTGCCATAGGTATTTTTATTGGCATATCTCCGTTTTGGGGATTTCACTCTATATTATCTATTGTATTAGCAGCAGTATTAAAATTAAACAAAGTCATAAGTTTTGCATTTTCTAACATTAGTTTTCCACCATTTATTCCTTTTATTATTTACGGAAGTCTTAAATTAGGAGGCTTGATATTAAATAGTAAATCTAGTTTTAGACTAAATCAAATTGACAAAAATTTTGACCTTAGCTTATATATTGCTCAATATATTGTGGGAAGTTTTGCTTTAGCATTAATATTATCTATATTTTTTGGATTGCTTGGTTTTATTATTTTACATATTTTCAGCACTAACAAAACTCAGGTAAAACATGGTTAATTTTTTTATTAAATTATATCATTTCTTACAACAGCGTAAATTTTTATTTATCAGTTTACTATTCATTCTTTTTTTGACTTTAGGATATATAGCTACTAAATTAAAATTTGAAGAAGATATAACCAAACTCATTCCCAATTCTCATAAATCTGAAATTACCAATAAAGTACTTCAGCATGTTAATTTTGCTGATAAGATTATTGTGTATCTTGAAGCTAAAAATAATGCAGGTGAAGATGATCTAGCAGAATATGCGGCTGCTTTTATTGACAGTTTAGAGAACTATAAAGGCAATTATATAAAGGAAATTCAAGGTAGAATTGCCAATGATGAAATAGGTAAAACTTTAGATTTTATTTATAATAATCTTCCTCTTTTTTTAGATAAACAGGATTATAACACTATAGCACAAAAGCTACAAAAGGACAGTATTGAACAAATTACCAATGCCAATTATAAAACATTAGTTTCTCCCACAGGAATTATAGCCAAAAAAACAATTCTAAATGACCCGTTAGGCATTACTTTTCTAGGATTAAAAAAATTAGAACAATTAAAAATAGAAGATAATTTTAAGATCCATAACGGATTCCTCATCAGTAAAGACAATAAAAACTTGTTGTTATTTATTGTGCCAAAGTTGGCCACCAATGAAACGGCCAATAATACAATATTTGTGGATAAATTGTATAAAACCCAAGAAAGTTTAAACCGGGTTTATGCTGAGTCTGTTTCAAGCGAATATTATGGGTCAACTGTAATAGCAGTTGCCAATGCTAGCCAGATTAAACATGATATTCAGTTTACTGTTAGTATTGCTTTAACCGTTCTATTGATAATTTTAATTTTCTTTTACAGAAAATTATTGATTCCTATTATATTATTGATTCCCACGCTATTTGGAGCCTTACTTGCTATAGTTGTATTATATGTTGTAAAGGGACAAATATCAGCCATTTCCTTGGGTATTGGCTCTGTTTTATTGGGGATTACCTTAGATTATGCCTTACATATTCTAACGCATTTTAAAAATAATAATGATGTAAAACAACTTTATAAAGATGTTACCAAGCCTATATTGATGAGTAGCATTACTACAGCAGTGGCTTTTTTGTGTTTGTTGTTTTTAAAATCAGAAGCCTTAAAAGATTTAGGCATTTTTGCATCTGTAAGTGTCATTAGTGCTTCTATTTTTGCTTTGGTATTTATTCCTCAAGTGTATCGAGTTAAAAAATTAAAACAACATCCTAAAAAAACTATAATAGATTCAGCTGCTAATTACCGTTTTCATAAAAATAAAATGTTGGCTGGTGGTTTAATTATACTTTTTATAATTAGTATTTTTACCTATAAAAATGTAATTTTTGATCAGGATATTACAAAAATAAACTTTCAAACGGATGCTTTAAAGCAAACTGAAAAGAAATTGGACAAGCTGATGAACTTTGCTTCAAAATCTATTTACGTCACAGCTTATGGCAGCACAATCGATGAGACATTAACGGTTAATGATAGCATTTTTAAGAACCTAATTGCTCTTAAAAAAAATAATGATATCATAAGTATTAGTTCCATTGGCTCTGTAGTGTTGTCAAAGAAAATGCAAGAAGAGAAAATAAATCAATGGAATAGTTTTTGGAATTTGCAAAAGAAAACAGAACTACAAGAAAATTTAATCGAAAGTGGCACCAAATTAGGTTTTAAAACCAGCTCATTTCAACCCTTTTATAATGTATTAGTAAAAAAATTTACTCCTATAGATTTAGCCGATTACAAGTCGATGAACACATTGTTTTTAGAAGAGTTTATTTCTACTAAAAGCGATAATTTTTCTACAGCTGTGTCTATGGTAAAAGTGAAGGACAAGAATCTTAAAAAAGTTGTTGATGTACTCGATAAATTACCTCAAACGGTCGTAATTGATCGTCAACATATTAACGAAACTTTTTTAGGAAGTTTAAAAGACGATTTTAATAAATTGATTGGATATTCATTCATAGCTGTAATAGTTATTCTCATCCTATTTTTCAGAAGTTTTGAATTGGCTCTAATAACCATTGTACCGATTGCCTTAACATGGATACTTACTATTGGTTTGATGGGCTTATTAGGGATAACATTTAATATTTTTAATATTATCATCTCAACATTTATTTTTGGATTAGGGGTTGATTATAGTATTTTTATGACCAATGGTTTACTTAAAAAACACAAATATGGAACGAAGGATCTAGCCACTTATAAAACATCAATTTTATTATCAGTAATCACCACCATATTAGGCGTTGGTGTTTTGATCTTTGCCAAGCATCCCGCATTGCATTCTATCTCCTTGGTGTCGATTATAGGCATTTTATCGGCTGTACTCATTGCTTTTACTATACAACCATTAATTTTTAATTTTATCATTGGATGGCGGACAAATAAAGGGTTAGCACCATTAAAGCTTAGGACTTTTTTACATGCCATGGTTTTATTTACCTTTTATGGATTAGGTGGTATGGTCTTATCCTTAATTAGTATTACCATTTTACCTATCCTTCCAATTTCTAAAAAGAAGAAGATGAAATGGTTACACAATGCTATTGCTAAAATGGTGACTGCAGTATTGTATGGTAATCCTTTTGTAAAGAAAGAAGTCATTAATCCACATCGTGAAACTTTTGAAAAACCGGCTATTATTATTGCCAACCATTCTTCTTTTCTTGACACATTAACTATTGGTATGGCAACTCCTAATGTTATTTATTTGGTAAATGACTGGGTGTATAAATCGCCGGTATTTGGTTTGTTAGCTAAAGTAGCAGGCTTTTATCCGGTATCTAGTGGTGTAGATGGTAGCTTAGAACATCTAAAAGAAAAGATCAGACAAGGTTATTGCCTAGTCGTATTTCCCGAGGCTAGACGTTCTTTTACCAATAAAATTGGTAGATTCCATAAAGGAGCATTCTTTTTGTCCCAACAATTAAAATTAGATATTTTACCTTTATTTTTACATGGAAATGCTGAAGTTCTGCCTAAAAAAGATTTTATTATTTACGATGGCAGTTTAACCGTTAAAATTGGCAAAAGAATAGCGTATAATGATACTTCTTTTGGTGTGTCTGATAGAGAAAGAACTAAGAATATTGCTGCTTTTTATAAAACGGAATTCAATACGTTGCGTAATGAAATTGAAAAAGCAGGGTATTTTAAAGGTATTTTATTGAGTAATTATAGATATAAGGGAGTAGAACTATTTCAAACCGTCAAAAAGGATTATCTACAAAATAAGCAAATGTATAAAACCATAGCAGATCTACTTCGGCTTAAGGCAAAAATTTCACACTTGGCTGATGATTACGGGCAATTAGATATCTTGTTGGTTTCGCGTTCTATAGATAGAAAAATGACTACTTTTATAGCCAATGATGAAAAAAGATTGATAGCTTCAAATTGTTATACAATATCGCAAAGAAAAGTAAATTATACAGACGCCTATAAAGGACTGAATTTAGACGAGGCAGAAATTTTATTGGTTTCAACAGAAGATATTACGTTCAATGAGTTGGTAATAAATTTAGCATTATTAAAATTAGAAGAAATAATACTTGTTGAGAATAATACTTTAATTGACTATTTTAAGTCCATTGGTTTTAAAGAGCAGCAAACTAACACATCAATTACCTATTTAAAGAAATGAAGAAAAAATATGATGTTGTTATTGTAGGCAGTGGTCTGGGAGGTTTGGTTTCTGCAAATATCTTAGCTCGAGAAGGGAAGAGTGTTTGTGTGCTTGAAAAAAACAATCAATATGGTGGTAATTTACAGATTTTTGTAAGAGATAAAAGTATTTTTGATACAGGTGTACATTATATTGGGGGTCTAAGTGAAGGTCAGAATTTATATCAATATTTCAAGTATTTAGACATTATGGATGACTTAATACTAAAGAAATTAGACAACAACCGCTTTGATGTCATTACTTTTGATGATGATGAAACAGAATATTCGCATGCTCAAGGCTATGATAATTTTACCAAACAATTATTAGCACAATTTCCTGATGAAGAAAATGCAATTCATGCCTATTGTGATAAACTAAAAGAGACTTGTAAAAGTTTTCCATTATATAACTTAGAATTAGGAGCCGCTTATTATAAAAACAATGAATTGTTGACCTTAAAAATAAGCGACTTTCTAAATAGTATTACCAACAATGACAAATTGAAAGCTGTATTGGCAGGTTCTAATTTTTTATATGCAGGCGACAAAGATAAAACACCTTTTTATGTACATGCTTTGTCTATAAACTCCTATATATTGAGTTCTTATAGATGTGTAAATGGTGGAGGTCAAATAGCTAAACTATTGATAAAAAAATTAAAAGAATTTGGTGGAGAAGCATATAATAGGAGTGAAGTACTGAAATTTGGTTTTGAAGATGCAGCATTGACTTCTGTTATCCTTAAGAATGGTACTGAGGTTAAGGGCGATTTGTTTATTTCAAATATTGAACCAAAGCATACCATTAAAATGCTAGGCCATGATAAGTTGCGTAAATCATATGTAAAACGTATAAACAATATAGAAAGTATTATTTCTGCTTTTAGTATGTATATTGTTTTTAAACCTAACACATTTCCATATCTCAATTATAACTATTACCACTTTAAAGATCATAAAAAGGTGTGGACAGCTCAAAAGTATAACAAAAAGAGCTGGCCTGAAGGTTATTTGGTGTCTATGGGTGTTAAGGATGATACTGATAAATGGGCAGATAATATGACTGCTATTGCCTATATGAATTACGATGAAGTGAAACAATGGGAAGATAGCTTTAATACAGTGGCTGCTAAAAGCGATAGAGGATTGAGTTATGAAAAATTTAAAGCAGAAAAAATTGAAGTAATGTTGGTTGAGTTAGAAAAAAAATTCCCCAATATAAGAGATTGTATTCAGTCTATACATACCTCAACACCTTTGTCATATAGAGACTATATAGGTGTTAACAGAGGCTCTATGTATGGTTATGTAAAAGATGCAAACAGTCCTTTAAAATCATTTTTATCACCCAAAACCAAAGTAAAAAATTTATTTTTTACGGGGCAAAGCCTAAATATGCATGGTATTCTAGGGGTTACTATTAGTGCGGTACTTACGTGTTCGGTTATATTAGGTAAAGAGAAGTTATTGGCAAAAATTATAAAAGCGAATGAGGTTTGAGAAATTTGATGAAAATCTTATGGTTGCTGCCTAACTGAAGATAGGGGTTTGATATAGAGCGTAAATGAAACTAATCAAATATTATTAATGCCATGATCAAATAATAGGTTTCTCCTCTTTTATCAAGCAGGTACCTAGTTAAATTTTTATATTTTCGAAAGTTATTATGGACGGAGTAGTCTGTTTAAAAAAAATCTATTTTGTTATCTAATCTTAAAATACAATCGCAATTCTTAACGCTTATAGGACTCCTATTCCTTTGCTCTTCATGTGGTGTCTCAAAATCACTAAAAGAACAACCTAAATTAGAAGGTTACACCCATAAAATCCCTGAAAGAATACAAGTAAATGACACACTTTTTACGGTGGGTATAAATCAGTTGAGAAAAAATAAACAAGGATTGTGGGAGCTTTATATTAAAGGAGACCCATTAGAAATAGGCCTTGCTAATGGAAGTCTAACACGTGAGTTATTACAGCGGCAAGAAGCTATTTTCTTTTCTAAGATTGATCAGTTGGTGCCTTCTCCGTTTAAGCAAAAGTTATTGATAAAAGTTTTAGCCTGGTATAATAGAAAGTTGAGCCAATATATAAATGAAGAGTATAAAACCGAGATTTATGGGGTTTCTCGTTATGCCGCAGATCAGTATGATTATATTGCCAATGATTATTTAAGGAGTTTGTATTTACATGGAGCACATGATATTGGGCATGCATTTAAAGATCTGGCTCTAGTTGGTTGTTCTTCTTTTGCGGTTTGGGGAGATAAAACTACTGACGGCAGTTTACTAATAGGACGTAATTTTGATTTTTATGCCGGAGATGATTTTGCAAAAGAAAAAATTATTGCTTTTGTAGCTCCTGAGCAAGGATATAAATTTATGTCTGTTACTTGGGGAGGTATGGTTGGTGTTGTTTCTGGCATGAATGATCAAGGTTTAACGGTAACCATAAATGCAGGAAAATCTGATATACCATGGATAGCTAAAAATCCGATTTCACTATTGACTAGAGAAATTTTGCAATACGCGGCAACTATTGATGAGGCTGTTGCTATTGCCAAAAAAAGGGAAGTATTTGTTTCAGAAGCAATTTTAGTGGGGAGTGCTAAAGATGGTAGAGCAGTTACTATTGAGGTGTCTCCAAATAATTTTGGGGTCTATCAAGTTGAGAATACCAGTCAATTGATATGTTCAAATCATTTTCAAAGTAATGCCTTTGAGCATGATGCAAAAAATGTAAAACATAAACAGGAAAGTCATTCTCAGTATCGATATGATAGAATGGGTGAATTGTTGGATGATTATCTTAAAATTGATCCAAAAATAGCCGTAGATATTTTGAGAAATAAAAAAGGCTTAGAAGATAAAAATATTGGCTATGGCAATGAAAAGGCATTGAATCAATTATTAGCACATCACAGTGTTGTTTTTAAGCCGGCACAGTTAAAAGTTTGGGTATCTTCAAATCCTTATCAACTAGGTGAGTTTGTAAGTTATGATTTAAATAAAGTTTTTAATAGATTTGACCCGCTTGTTGGCGATGATGAAAATCAGGTATTTAACGTATTAATTGCTGACGAAGAATTAAATATTTCTAAGGATCCTTTTTTAGATAGTATAGCCTATATTAATTATGAAAAATATCGAAAATTAAGACATGAAATCATCCAAATTATTGATAATAATGGTAAAGTTAGACCTGGATTGATATCCGATTTAAAAAGAGCCAATCCCAATTATTGGGAAGCCAATGCACTGGCAGGTCAGTATTTTTATAATAAAGGATATCATGCGGCGGCATTAAAAGAGTTTAAACTTGCTTTAACCAAAGAAATTACTACTATTCCTGATAAAGAACGGATTGAAAAATATGTGAGAAAGATTGGAAGGTAATAAAATGTAATGTGTTTTTAATTTCCAATAATTTCTATGATAACAGTATCTTTAGTTATACTGCTTTTTGAGGTATTTCTATAATTAATTTTTCCTTGTAAAAAGGATTCAAAATCTGATGTTTTATTTTTTGATGCAATAGTGCAAATAAGGTCACCAGGCTTTATAATATCTCCAACTTCCCTGTGCCATTTTGTTATATGCCAAATTTGTCCGTCAAACAATGCTGATGGAATTTTTATTTCAACTTTTTCACCTTTTTCAAGTAAGACCCCTTGTGTATTTTTATTATTCGAAAAATCAAATATGGCTTTTATTTTTTCTATAAAATTTTTCATTTTTAAACTATTTATTTTTTAAAAGTGATTATAAACAATTGTTATTTTTGAAAAAAATTTCTATTTTTATGCATATAAATTTTGTCAAAAACCTTCGCGAATCTTCCCTATCTTCATCATGCTCATTGTTGTTGTTATTGTTAATACCCTCAAAATATATTCCCATTCAAAATAGGTTTTTCTTATCCAATAATCTCTTTCCTGCAATTCTTGCTTCTTCTACATATGGTGAGTTTTTATCTATAATTTTCTTTAATTCGAATTCTGTTTTGTTTGAAAATTTGCTTTCAAAAATTTTAATCTTATTTTCAAAACTTTCTTTTTCCTTTTCCGTGTCCATTTCTTTTTCAGGAAAAAATTCAGACATTTTTTCTTTGTTTAGGGCTAAAAATAATATTAATAACAATAAAAATATTGGATTGAATTGAAAGATTCCGATTCCGAAGATATAGTTAATATAAAAAAAATCAATTAGATTTATAATTCCTGCAGTTAAAGTTAAAGCAAAGAAATAGTAATAAATTTCCTTTTTTTTATAATAGAGTAGTGCTGATATTCCCAATGCTATTGTGCCGATATAATGTTTAGCATTCAGATTATATTCCGTTGCCAATACTATTCCGAATGAAATTATAAGAAGTAAAATTGAAACAGCTAATGGGATTATTTTTTTAATTTCCTTTTTCAAGTTATATAATTAATTCTTATTTGTTTTGTACCACATTTTTTGTTGTGCAATCGTATTTTTAGCTTTCTGGATACTTTTCATATGCTAGTTTGTTTATTTCTGATTCTGGCAGACCTTTGGTTCTTAATTCCCCACAGTAAGACGCTCTCAATCCTGCTAAATCATCATATGGGTTTCGTTTTAAAATGGCTTGGTGTTCCCTTTTTGCTCTTTCTTCCCATTCATTATTAAGTTTTCCCATTAAATCCTCTTGTTTTGAAAAGATCATTCGTCTGGAATCTTTAGTTTCATTTCTGTTCTTCAATTCAAATTCAACTGATATTGAAAAAGTCACATTGTCAAAAATCCAAAAAAGCAATTCATCTATGTTATCAGTTGTTTTCCTTTCATGTTCTTGCCCTCTTTCAACAACTATATAGTGCATTCCTATTTGATTAACCTCAATATGTGGACAAGCCAAATCTAGGGAGTATCCATATGTAGGCAATAAATTTCTATCCGCATTTATTATTTCAGCCAATTGATTCACCTTATTTTCAATGTCTTTTATTGTCATTTTCATATGTTGCACAACAGTAAGCTTATATTAATGTTAAAAATAGCAAATTAGTATGACTTTAAGAATTTCAAGGTTAGATATATTAAAGATGTTGACTTAATAAAGCTAACTTTGGTTTTGGTCGAAACCGAAAAATAACACTTCTTTTTCCGCACTTGTGCCGTTTTTTCGGTATAGAAAAATTTTTAAAAAATGCTAGCTAATTTAAGAAACGAGATTCATGCCCAAAAGTGTGACAGATGCGACAAGTTAAGAACTAAGTTGAGGGTGTCTTGTATTATTTTATTTCAATTTTCTTTCCTAAAAATTTTGGTTTGACACCAAACAAAATATCAACAAAAACTTTAGTCCTTGCTAAATATTCGCGGATTTTTACTTTAAAGCCATATCTTGTAGAAACGTCTTTAGCGTTATACCCTATTGCTTTAATTCCGTTTTTTTCGGCTAGGTAAATTGCCCGCTCATTATGAAATTGTTGAGAGATTATAGTTATACTTTCCTGTCCAAAAATTTCTTTGGACCTCACCACTGAGTCGAGTGTTCTAAATCCGGCATAATCCAAGAATATTTTGTTTTGAGGTATTCCATTTTTTACAAGTTCATTTTTAAAATCCGTTGGTTCATCATAATTGTTGTTTCCATTATCTCCACTGATCAAGACAAAATCAATTTTACCGCTTTTATAGAGTTCAACCGTTGCCATAATTCTATATTTAAAATATAAATTAATCGTTCCATTTTGAAGATTTTTTGCAGTTCCCAAAACGAGTCCGACTTTATTTTTTTTAATTTCAGAAGCGTCAAAGTAAGTTTTGTTGATCGCAAACTTTTCTATAGTATAATTTGAAACCAAAATGAATAGCAATGGCAAAGTGAATAATAGGAGTATTATATATCTTTTTTTATTTTTCATTCAGTATTTTAAATAATATACAACAGGAGACACCGCTGCAACCCTAAATTAAAGTTAAAAATAGTGAAATTTTATTAGTTTTTTACCACAATTCCTTGCTGTTTGGCGTTTTTATATTTCGATATTTAATCTATTATTCAATTCCATTTTACCAAAAGAAGTAATAATCACTTCACGTGAGTTCTTTTTCTTTCGTATCCAGTCTTTTTTAATCATTATATCAAGTAGCGATGCTCCTAATGCACCAGCAATATGATGTTTTCTTTCGCTCCAGTCCAGACATTGATGAGCAAATGAGCGTTTTTGAAGTTTTATAATATTAATATTTAACCCCATTTTGCTAAACCATTTTTTTCCAGATAATGTAACTTCGTAATCTTTACCTGAAATTTCAATTATCTTATTGTCAAGTAGAGAATTCGTTATTTTGACACCAACACTACCCGCTAAATGGTCATAGCAGGTTCTAGCATATGTAAAGTCATTCAGTTTAGGTGTTTTTATTTTTTTAAATTCCTTGTGTAAAGGAACTAAACTGGCCATTGATTCAATTACTTGTGCTACTTCTGCATTTGCATATTTGAAATAACGATGTCTACCTTGTTTTTCTACAGAGAGGATGTTGGATTTAATCATTTTAGCCAAATGATTACTTGCGGATTGAAGGGAAATATTAGCACTTGTTGCCAATTCGGTTGCAGTATGTGCTCTACCATCTAATAAGTTCCACAAGATGACCGAGCGAGATTTGTCTCCAATAATGGAGGCAATCTGACTAAATTTTTCTTCAAATTCCTCCATGTATTATATTCTTAATTTTCATTTGTCCATTTTTCAGAAACAAATTTACCTTTTTTATAATCACCAACGACTAAAATTAACTGATTGGAATGGTCACTATAAAGTACTTCAATATTAACTCCTGCTTGTTCCATTAAGCGAGTGATTTTCCCTAATTGTCCTGGAACATCTTGTTTTAATTTTTGAATAAGAATTTCATTTTCTTTAATTACTTCAATCCCTTTTGATTCTAATGCATTTCGGGCTTTGGTAGTATCTTCAAATAAAAAGTGAGCAATTCCTTTATTTCCAGATAACCAAACACCTCCTCCTTCTACGCTAACATTTGCTTCTGCCAAAACTTCTCCCATTTCAGCAATGGCACCAGGTGAATTTCTTAATCGTATCTCTAAATCTTTCATTTTATTTATTTTTATTAGTTAATCCCATATTTGTGGTCTTTTAATTCCAAAGGTTCTTAAATAACTCAGCATTTGTCCTGTATGAACAGATTCGTGATATGCCATTCTATTCAGATAATCTCCTAGTTTTTTGCTTTGGTTTACTTCTCTACGTTCAATTCTTATATTTTCTAAATCAGATGTGTTTAGTCCTTTAACCATATTTAAAAATTGATTTCGAAATTTTTCCGCAATATTCAATTCGTTTTTCAAGTCGATGTACTGTTCATCTTTCCAAGGTGATTGATAATCTCCTAAGTTTCCACGGTTTTCAATTATTCTATGAAATAAATGTTCCCCTTCCAGTACATGTCGTATCATTTCAATTATTGAATAAGCTTGTTTATCTGGTTTCCAATTCATGTATTCAATTGGGATTCCATCCCATAATTTTGTGCTTCTTCTTCTTATTTCAGAAAAATTAATAAGTATAATTTCAATTGCATTCATTTTTCAATAAAAAGTTAAATAGGATGAATATTGATTTTAGAATTTATTGTATTTGATATATAGCATTGATTATGTGCTAATTGATGCATTTTTAATATTTGATTTGATGAAGGAATATTAGTGCCAATAAATACAGTTTTAGGTTTCAAAGAGATTTCTAGCATTGCAATTTTTCCATTTTCATTTTTACCCATAATGCCTTCAACATTATCTTCATATAATTCAACATTATATTTTTTTAAAGATGCAATGGAAAGAAAAAAGAGCATATGACAACTAGAGAGAGATGCAATTAAGGCCTCTTCAGGATCAACAGCAGATTTATCTGACATTGGAATAGGGACTACTTTTGGAGAAGAAGATGCTATTATTTCAGTTCCTTCGTCAAAATACCACTTATGTGCTCTACTATATTTACCGTTCGTAAAAGACTCGTTTGATTTTTTATTCCAAACTATTTTGGCGTGATGATTCATTTTGTACTATCTATATTATTGATACTGCAAAAATATTTAATTCGTATTTATAATAATTCATTTAAAAATGAAGTGTGAAAATTCTAAATGAAAGGGGGTATTTTTTGTGCCACACAACAGGAGACTTCGCAGCAACCCTAAATTAAGGTTAAAAATAGCAAATTAGGATTAATATCTGATGAAAATTTTGTCTCTACATTAACTCAATAAAGTTTGTGTTTTTAACACCGTTCTTTTTTACGCATTGATATTAATGTTCTTCTTTTCGTTCATTTTGGTCATTTAATGTCAAATAATGAATTGCAATAAATAACTTAATTCTTATATCTTCCGTGTTATAATTTTCATACCCCATTATCACATTAGCAAACATTATTGGAGACATATCGCCAGCGTTTAGAAATGATTCTTTATAAGACTCAATTACTTTATAAGTTTTTCCTAATTCTTTTAGATAATTAATATACTTACTCTCATATTTATAAGTAATATATTTAAGAGTGTCAGCAGAAGAATTCTGAGGTAGATTTTTTTCAAATTTCCATATTTCTCCAAAAGTTGAATTATTTATTTGTTCATAAACTCTTTGTTGTTCATTAAAAGAGATTTTTAAATAAATATTTCCGTCTTTTTCACTTTCTCCTTTTATTCTTTCGAAGAATTTTTTGTAACATTCATTTATATTTTCCTTTTTAATATTTTCATTTATACAAATACTATTTTCAAAAAAATCAAGTATTCTTTGTAAATCTTGAGATTCAGTTTTATTGAAAATTGAATTAATAGTCGGATTCAGCACAAGATTTTCGGGTTTCTCTGTTGAGCAACTAGTGAAAATTATAAAAATGAATAATTGAAAGATTTTGTTCATTCTATTCGTGCCTAAAGAGAGCCTTGCAGCAACCCTAAATTAAGGTTAAAAATAGCGAATTAGGATTACATAAGAAGTTCAAATCTAATTTTTATCAAAAGATAGGCCTTTACTAAATTATAATCATATCCCAATGCATCGGGACTGGTGACCACGCCTTAGGCATGGATCACATATAGAATGCGGAGCAAGTTATATAGTGTTGAAGTATTGATAATTCTATCGGGATTATCAACATCTCAACACTCCAAAATCATCATTATGAGATAATTATAATCCTCCAAAGACAGACTAGTAAAATATTAACTTTGAAGTCCCAATAGCTCCTAAAATCCGTGGGTTATTCATAAAATATACCGCAAAACCTTGATTAAAAAGGTTTTGCGGTTTTGTGTTTTTCACTTAAATTAGTGATTCCTACAAACACACTATGAAAGTAAT